>Ga0172367_10003103_pt1 | contig 22031 bp, 19 predicted proteins | sample Lak10m_FD_114542 | JGI IMG/M metagenome (GOLD analysis project Ga0172367, IMG submission 114542) | Freshwater microbial communities from Kabuno Bay, South-Kivu, Congo - kab_022012_10m | ecosystem: Environmental > Aquatic > Freshwater > Lake | place: Democratic Republic of the Congo: South-Kivu... | reverse complement strand
TCTCGGGCGAGAGCAGGCACAACATCTCGGACTGGGGATTCACTTGGCCACGCATGGAGTCTCAGACTGGCACAGGTGCGCGCCGTTCAATCCACCAGAGACTTTTTCAATGAACTGCTAGGGTTCCGCTCCGTGATTGACCTCGCCCCCGGCTTCAAGGGTTGGAAGGCCGCCGGCAAGCCCGTGGAAAAGTGACGCACCCACTGCAAGTAGCCGGGGTAACCCCGCTGCCTGCCTCAATCATCCGTCCGCATCGTCCACTCGCCCGCCCAAGCGCCCGCACCAACCGCGAGCATCAGGGTAAGCTAGAGCATTCATGGCCGACGTTTTCCGTGCGTGGGCAGCGGTGAAATGCAGCCAATTTTTCCCTCAACTTGGCCTTTGGCAGTGGGAGAGGGGGCGACGAAGTCCGGGATGTCGAGCCTCCTCAGGGTGTATGTGGTCGTGACCACCGGAAATGAGCGCGGCTCGAACGTGGTGCAGATCACGCGGCCGTGCTCTCCTGCGCTTGGGCTGGGAGGTGCAAGATTGCAAGCAGGGCGGGCAATTACTTGGCGCCGTCCAAGGCAACGTCGGCGGGGAGCTTGAGGCCGGTTTCGTCCAGCTTGGCCAGCAGTTCGCCGACGACGGTGGTGGTGTCGGTCTTGTCGAAGCGCGCCTGGTAGTTGAGGAGGATGCGGTGGTTGAGCACGGGCGGCGCGACGGCTTTCACATCCTCGAAGCCGGCGGTGGGGCGGCCCGCGACGAGGGCATGGGCGCGCGCGGCTTCGGCGATGGCGATGGCGGCGCGCGGGGAGGCGCCGTAGTTCACGTATTTGTTCACCGCGTCGGTGGCTTCTGCCGCCCCGCGATGCGTGGCGGCCACGAGGCGGGCCACGTAGCGGGCGACGGGGGCGGGCATGAAGATGCGGTCCATCACGGCGAAGAGCTGTTCGAGCTGGCCTTTCTCCATCTGCCAGGTCGGCTCGGGGAGTTCGCCACGCCGGCGCTCGCCGATGATGCGCGTGAGCACGTCGGCGTCGACGTGATTGAAGAGGAGGCGGAACAGGAAGCGGTCGAGCTGCGCCTCGGGCAGAGGGTAGGTGCCTTCGAGTTCGATGGGGTTCTGGCTGGCGAGGACGAAGAAGGGCTGGGGCAGCTTGCGCGTGACGCCGAGCAGGGTGACGGAGCTTTCCTGCATGGTTTCGAGGAGCGCGGATTGGGTCTTGGGCGAGGCGCGGTTGATTTCGTCGGCGAGGAGGATATTGGTGAAGACCGGGCCGGGCTGGAAGGTCATCTCGCGCTTGCCGGCGGCCGTGTCTTGCAGGATGTGGGTGCCGAGCACGTCGCCGGGCATAAGGTCGGGGGTGAACTGGACGCGCTTGAAGTCGAGCTGGAGGATGCGGCCCAGCGTGCGGATGAGCGCGGTCTTGCCCAGGCCGGGCAAACCTTCGAGGAGGATGTGGCCGCGGCTGAGGATGCCGATGAGGACGAGCCGGTGCACGTCCGCGCGGCCGAGCAGGATGCGGTCAAGCTGGTCGAGCGTGCGGGCGCAGAGGTCGGTGGCGGGCTTCAACTCCTCCGGCTTGAGGACAGTCGCGGTGGTCATCAGCCGGGATGAAAACGCGCGCGCGTGAGGCTGACGAGCAAAAATGCGCTGGAATGGCGGCCGGAATCTGCCTTAGCCTGCCGATGTTGAAAGCCACGCGCCGACTGCATGAATGACCTGGAGTTCAAAGTTCTGTTCATCGACGATGACCTGAACATGCAGGAGACCGTGGTGAGCTGCCTGCTGGACAACAAGGTCAAGGTCACCTCTGCGTTTGACGGGGCGACCGGGCTGGCGCTGGCCAAGGCGCACCGGTTCGACCTTGTGCTATTGGACCTCGGGCTGCCGGACATGGAGGGCTTTGAAGTCCTCAAGCAGCTCAAGGAACATCCGGACATCCACCCGTGCCCGGTCATCCTGCTCACGGGGCGGAGCAGCACGGCCGAGAAGGTGCAAGGCTTCCGGCAAGGCGCGGTCGATTATGTCACCAAGCCGTTCGACATCGCCGAGCTGCGCGCGCGGGTGAACTCGACGCTCGCCACCAACCGCTTGCAGAACGAGTTGAGCCGGGCGAACCGCGAGTTGGATGCCGCGCGGGTCGCCGCCGAGGCCGCCGCCCGGGCCAAGTCGGAGTTCCTGGCCAACATGAGCCATGAGATCCGCACGCCGATGAACGGGGTCATCGCCATGACGGGCCTGTTGCTGGAAACCAAGCTAACGCCGGAGCAGCGGGAATTCACCGAGACCATCCGCAACTCGGGCAACGCGCTGCTGGCGATCATCAACGACATCCTCGACTTCTCGAAGATTGAGTCCGGCAAGCTCACCCTGGAGACCCAGCCGTTCAACCTGCGCGAGTGCGTGGAGGACGCGCTCGACCTGCTGGCCGCCAACGCGGCCCAGAAGGGCCTCGACCTCGTCAGTCACATGGACGACGACGTGCCCGAGCTGGTCGTCGGCGATGTGACCCGCGTGCGGCAGATCCTGGTCAACCTCATTGGCAACGCGGTGAAGTTCACGCACAAGGGCGAGGTGGCCATCCACGTGAAGCACGCCAAGGGCGAGGATGGCCTGGAGGCGCGTCTGCAGGAATACGGCCTGCCGGTCACGCTCCAGTTCGCCGTGCGCGATACGGGCATTGGCATCCCGGAGGACAAGGTCGGCGAGCTGTTCAAGTCCTTCAGCCAGGTGGATGCCTCCACCACGCGGCATTACGGTGGCACGGGGCTCGGCCTGGCCATCAGCAAGAATCTGGCGCAGTTGATGGGCGGCACCATGTGGGTGACGAGCACTTCGGGCAAAGGTTCGACGTTCCTGTTCACCATATCAGTCCAGCCCGCACCGGCCCGGGCGGCGGAGGCTCCCTCGCCGCTCCGGGGGCTCACAACGCTGCTGGTCGAGAAAAACATGACCCAGCGCCACGCCCTGGCCACGCAGTTCGCGCGCTGGGGACTGAGCGTCAAGGAATGCAGTTCGACCGCTGAGGCCATGGAGTGGGTGCAAGGCGGCGGGCGCTTCCAGCTTGGCGTCTTCGACCGGCATTTGCCCGAGATCAACGGCGTGCAATTGGCCAAGGAGCTCCGACGCATCGGCGGCTTGGAGAAAGTTCCGCTGGTGCTGTTGACCTCGCTCGCCGACCGGAAGGAAAACTTGGAGGTGACCGGGGGGGATTTCGCCGCCTGCCTCGCCAAGCCGGTCAAGCATGCGCAGCTGCGCGATGCACTCATCCGTGTGGTCAGCGGGGTGGGCGTAGACCACAAGCCATCCGGGGCCAAGAGTGCGGAACCCACGTTGGCTGACCGTTACCCGATTCGTTTCCTCCTCGCCGAAGACAACGCCGTAAACCAGAAAGTCGCGCTGCGGTTGCTCCAGCAGTTCGGTTACATGGCGGATGTGGCGCACAACGGTGCGGAGGCCGTCTCCGCAGTTTCCACGCGGCCCTACGACATCATCTTCATGGATGTGCAGATGCCCGAAATGGACGGATTGCAGGCCACGCGTCGCATTCGGGAATTCGAATCCTCCTCCGGGCCGGGCCAGATCCGCCGGCACGTCATCATTGCCATGACGGCGAACGCGATGGTCGGGGACCGGGAGCGCTGCATTGCTGCCGGCATGGACGATTACCTTCCCAAGCCCGTCCGGCCTGACGCGCTGCGGACCATGATCGAAAAGTGGGGCAAAGACCTGGTCCGCCCGGCCGAGCCCGCACCGGCACTGAAGCCGGCGGGCGAACCCATCACCACTCACCGTAAGCCGAAGACCGGTTTGCCTGCCCTTGAAATCACCATGCCTGCGCCTGCCGCCAACTCCACGCCAGACGACATTCCGCCCGTAGATATCGCCAAGCTCACCGACCTGGCCGGAGACGAAGCTGGGCTGGGTGAACTGGTGGACCTCTATCTCACGCAGACCGCCGGCCAAATCGACAGCCTCCGGGCCGCCATCGCCGAGGGCAAGGCATCCGAGGTGCGGCGCATCGCCCACAGTGCTGCGGGTGCCAACGCGACTTGCGGCATGGATGGCGTGGTGCCTGCCCTGCGCGCGCTCGAACGCATGGGTGACACGGGGCAGCTCGAGGGCGCGTCCGCCGAACTGGAAACGGTCGCCCAAGGCTTTGCCCGCATTAAGCATTTCCTCGAGAAACATCTCGGTCGTTGAGCTGGGGGGCTCTTTACCCATGAAGAAACTGCTCATCATCGAGGACGACCGCATTATTGGGAGCATCTACTCGAAGAAATTTGCCTCCGAGGGCTACAACGTGGAGGTGGCGGAGGATGGGCAGACGGGCTGGGAGCGCATCGGCGAATTCCGTCCTGACGTCGTCTTGCTGGACTTGATGCTGCCCAGGGTCAATGGATTGGAAGTTCTCTCCCGCGTCCGCGCGGTGCCGGAGCTCCAGACGCTGCCAGTCGTGGTTTTCTCCAACGCCTACATGGCCGAGGTCGTCGATGCGGCATGGAAAGCCGGGGCGACGGCCGTGCTGGCCAAGTCCAACACCAGCCCGAAAAAGCTCACCGAAACAATCGCTGAACTGCTCGCTCCGGCACAGGCCTTGCCCCCGCGCGAGCCAGTGTATTCAGCCCCGCCGCCTGCCGCGCCCGTGCGGGTGGAGCCGGCTGCTGTCAGCCGGGAGGATGCCTTCCAGGCCGAGCAGCGGCGGCAGTTTCTGACGAGCCTGCCGCAGTTCGATCAGGCGGTCCGTGAACTGCACCAGCATTTCCTCAAGACGGACGATCGAACGGCGAAGATCGCCGCGGTCGGCGAGCTTTACCGCCACATTCACACTCTCACCGGCAGTGCCGGCCTGGTTGGCGCGGACATCATTGCGCGCATTTCCGCCGCGTATGAGGCGCTGCTCAAGGAAATGCACGACAAGCCCGCGAATATCAACGTCTCCACCACGCGCACTTCGGCGCAGACCCTCTTTTTCATCTCGACCCTGCTTGAGAAAGCCGACCGTCTGCCGACATTGACCCACTTCGACCCGGTCGTGTTGGCAGTCGATGATGAGGAGTTTTCCCGTCGCGCCGTTTCGCTGGCCATTGAGCGCACCGGGGTCCGCTCCGTCGTCTGCGAGACGGGCGCGCTTGCTTTGGAAAAGGCGCGCTCGACGCACTTTGACCTCGTCGTGCTGGACGTGGACATGCCCGGCATGAATGGCTACGAAGCATGCACCAAGCTCCGGGCGCAGCCGGAATACAAGGATGCCCCCGTCATCTTTGTCACCGGCCTGAGCGACTTTCAGAGTCGTGCGCGGTCAACCCTCAGCGGTGCCAATGACCTCATCGGCAAGCCATTCGTCCTGGTGGAGCTGAGCGTGAAGGTTCTGAGCTACCTGCTCAAAGCCACCCTGGCCGCCCAGCGCGTGACTTGAGGTTGCGCGGAGCTCCCTGCGGCCGCCGTCCCTTTGACTTCGCCCGCCCTCCTCGCTAGCGTCCTGCCATGGACAGCCTGCACGCCCCGTGGCGCATAAAATACATTCTCGGGCCCAAACAGAATGATGCCGACGGGCGTTCCCTGTTTGCTGCCATCGGCCAGTCCTCCGACGATGTGGCCCATCACATCATCGCGCGGGGCAAGGTGGCTTACGCTGTGCTGAACACCTACCCCTACAACGCCGGCCACACGCTCATCTGCCCCTATCGGCAGGTTGCCGACCTCGGCGCGTTGACGGACGAGGAGATGATGGAGATGCAGGTCCTGCTGCGGCGCGTGCAGGCCGCCCTGCGAAACGTGATGCACCCGGATGGGTTTAATGTCGGCCTGAATCTCGGCAAGGTTGCGGGCGCGGGCATCGTTGAACATCTGCATTGGCACATCGTCCCGCGCTGGAATGGTGACACCAATTTCATGCCCATAACCGGCAGCACGGCCGTCCTGCCCGAGGCGCTGGACGAAACCGCCGCCAAACTGCGCGCCGCCCTGGCGCAACTCCCCTGATCGCATGGTCTCCGAAACCCTCCACTACGAGAACGCACGGTTCGCCCAGCAGCTTTTCGCGAACGATCCCCGCCACCTCAAATCCTTGGAGGATGCGCTCGGGGTGAAGACCATCGCCCGTGATGGGTGGATCCGCCTCGAAGGTGAGGCTCCGGCCGTCGAGCGCGCCAAGCACCTGTTCCAGCAGCTCGAAGCCACGCTCAAGGGCGGCACCGCCATCACGCATCGTGACTTCAGCTCCGCGCTCGAAGTCGTCAAGCACGAGGGAGTGGAAGCCTTGCGCGGCCTGCACGCGGAGCGCATCCACACTTCACAGCGCAAGGCCCACGTCCTCCCCAAGACCACGGGCCAGAAAAAATACGTCGAGGCCATCCGCACGCACGACGTGACGCTGGGCGTCGGCCCGGCCGGCACGGGCAAGACCTACCTGGCGATGGCCATGGCTGTCTCTGCGCTGCGCGAGGGGGCGGTCTCGCGGATCATCCTCACGCGCCCGGCGGTCGAAGCCGGGGAGGCGCTGGGCTTCCTGCCGGGCGACCTGCACGAAAAGCTCACGCCCTATCTCCGACCGCTCTATGACGCGCTGCATGACATGCTGCCGGGCGAGGAAATCCAGAAGCACATGGAACGGGGCATCATCGAGGTGGCTCCGCTGGCCTACATGCGGGGGCGCACCTTGAACAACTCGTTCATCGTGCTCGACGAGGCGCAGAACACCACACCCGAGCAGATGCTCATGTTCCTCACCCGGCTCGGGTTCAACTCCAAAGCCGTCGTTACGGGCGATCCGACACAGACCGATCTGCCTGGCCATAAAACTTCCGGCCTGCGCGAAGCGGTCAAGGTCCTCCATAAGGTCGAAGGCATCGCACTCATTGAGTTCAGCAAGCGCGACATCGTGCGCCATCCGCTGGTGCAAAGGATCATCGTGGCCTACGAGGAACATCGCGGAAAGGCGATGAACGGGTGAACCGGGGGCGCGGGCTCCGGCCCGGTTCCGCCGCTTCATCCTCCCCGACTGATGTCATCCATGGCCACCCGCCCGCCGCCGGATCAAGCCCGCGCATTGCGCGGTTCACTGAGCTTCCGCAATCGCCAACGCGATCGGCGGCTGGACTTGCGCTGGCTTCGCGGCACGGTGCGGCATGTGCTCGTTGAGCAGCTCCACGTCCCCGCCGCCGAGCTTTGCTTCCACTTCGTCCGCGCCGACGAAATGGCCCGCGTGAACTGGCAGTTCCTCCAGCACGAGGGCAGCACCGATGTCATCACGTTCGATCACGGACAGCCGGGAGGAGCCGATGGTCAGCAGCCCGGGACGTTGCATGGCGAGGCCTTCGTCTGCGTGGCGGATGCGATAAAGCAGGCCCGAGAGTTCAAGACCACCTGGCAGAGCGAAGTGGTCCGCTACGTCGTCCACGCGCTGCTGCATCTCCAGAGCTATGATGACTTGCAGCCGGCCAAGCGGCGGGTGATGAAGCGCGAAGAGAACCGGGTGATGCGCGAACTGGCCAGGCGCTTCGACCTAGCCCGGCTCGAACCCCAAACTTCGCCCCGCTGAACTCCGTCTCCACCAACGGTCTCATCCTGCGCACCCGTCCGCTGACGGAGACGAGCCTGATCGTGCATTGGCTGACACCCGACCTGGGCAGGGTGGCCACGGTGGCCAAGGGCGCGCGTCGGGCCAACTCGCCATTTCGGGGCAAGCTCGACCTGTTTTATGAGGCGGACTTCAGCTTCTCCCGCAGCCGGCGCGGTGACCTGCATTCCTTGCGCGAGGTCAGCCTGCGGCAGATGCACCCGCGGCTCCGCCAAGACTTGGCCGCGCTCCAGCAGGCAGCGTATTGCACCGCGCTGCTGGAACAGACCACTGAAGCGGAAACTCCGTTGCCAGGCATTCATGCGGTGTTCCGCGCGCTGCTCGCCGAACTGACCGCGCGTCCGGCCCGGCCGCGCACGGTGCTGGCGTTCGAGGCCAAGCTGCTGGTCGAATTGGGCCAGCAGCCGGATATGACCGAGACCCGGCTCAGCCCGGCCGCGCGCGAGCTCTATGCCAGCCTTGAAGCCGATGACTTTCCCGCGTTGGCCACGCTGACGCCGCGCGCCGAACCGGCCCGGGAACTGCACCAGTTTCTCCACGGTTTTCTCATCTACCATCTGGGCCGCATCCCGCCGGGCCGGGGAGAGGCGCTCCTGTCCGCTTGATGCCCTGCGGGAGCGGGAATCTGCTTGGCATTACGGGGGGGGTCTGGCAGAGGAGTCCGAGTATTCAAGCAACACACTCCATGAGCTGGTATTACGCCATCGGCCAGGAACAGAAGGGCCCCGTCACGGATGACCAGCTGCAGGCTTTGGTCAGGGACGGGGTCATCACCGGTGACACGCTGGTCTGGCGCGAAGGCATGGCTGGCTGGCAGGCTTACCGGACGATCGTGCCGCCGGGGACCCTGCCCGCGGCTGGGGCGGCCACCATCTCGAGATCTCCCGCGCCAGCCGGCCCCGAAGGGGTGCCCCAAAGCCGGGGCCGAGGCGAAGCTGATTTCTTCCGGACGGATTACGAGGTTTTAATCGGTTATGCCTGGTCCCGTGGCTGGCGAGCCTTCTCGAACAGCGCCGGCTTGATGATCGGCGGCGGCCTGCTGCTGTTTCTGATCGCCATGGTCGCCGGCGTAATTCCGGTCGTCAGCCTCATTGTCACCGGCCCGCTTACGGGTGGCCTGTATTGGCTTTATCTGCGCTGCGTGCGGGGTGAGGCGGCCGTCTTGGGGGATGGTTTCGCGGGGTTCGGACCACAATTCATCCAATTGTTGCTGGGTAATGTCGTCTCCGGGTTGCTGGCGCTGTTGCCCTTGATTCCAGGTGCGCTGGTGCTGGTGGTTGGCGGACTCACCATGGCGGCGGTGAAGCGTGGAGATTTGCAGATGCTGGGCGGCGGGATGCTGCTGGGAGGGGCGCTGCTGCTGGCGCTTGGGGGCGTGGTCATGATCTATTTCACCGTGTCGTGGTCGATGACGCTCCTGCTCATCATGGACAAGCGGCTCGATTTCTGGCGGGCGATGGGCTTCAGCCGCCGGCGCGTGGGGCAGCATTTCTTTCGGGTGCTCTTGTTTTTCATCGTCACTTCCCTGGTCTCTGCTAGCGGCATGGTGGTTTTGGGCATCGGACTTCTGGTTACGGTTCCGGTCGCGTTGGCGATGATCGTCTGCCTGTATGAGGACCTGTTCCGTGAGTTCGATCCCGAGCCGCATCGCTAAGCCATGAGCCTGCTCCAGGTCCATCAGTTGAAGAAAGCCTATGTGGCGCCGGACGGCGGGACGCACGTGGTCGTGGACGTGCCGGAGTTTTCGCTCGCCGCGCAGGCGCAAGTGGCGTTGAGCGGCGAGAGTGGCTCGGGCAAGACAACCTTCCTCAACCTCATCGCCGGCATCCTTGCCCCGGACTCCGGTTCCATCAAACTCAATGGCCAGGAACTTGCCGGCCTGTCCGAGTCCGCGCGCGACCGCGTGCGCGCCACATCCATCGGCTACATCTTCCAGACCTTCAACCTGCTCCAGGGCTACACCGCGCTGGAAAACGTGCTGCTCGGCATGAGCTTCGGGCCGGGCGCGGACCGCGAGTTTGCCAGGGCGCTGCTCAAGCGCGTGGGCCTGGAGGCGAAGCTCAACCACCTCCCGCGCCAGCTCTCCACCGGCCAGCAGCAGCGCGTGGCCGTGGCGCGCGCGCTGGCGAACCGGCCGCAACTCGTCCTCGCCGACGAACCCACGGGCAACCTCGACCACGCCAACGCCCGCGACGCGCTGACCCTCATCCGCGAGGCCTGCCGCGAGAACGGCGCGGCCCTCCTCCTCGTGAGCCACGACCGCGACGTGCTCGGCAAATTCGAGACCGTGCAGGAGCTGGCGAAACTCAACCGGGCAGCGATGCAACCTGTGTCATGACCCTGCCGCTCATCGTCGCCAAATCCCTTCGTCAGCACCTGCTGTCCACGGTGGTCACCGCGCTCTCGCTCGCCCTGGCGGGTGGGCTGCTGATGGCGGTCTGGGTGGTCAAGACCCAGGCCAACGCCGCCTTCACCAAGCAGAACGCCGGCTTCGACGCCGTGCTCGGCGCGCGCAGCGCCAAGCTCCAGCTCGTGCTCAACGCCATCTTCCACCTCGAAGCCTCCCCCGGGAACCTGCCCTGGTCAGACTACCAGGACATCGCCTCCAACTCCGCCGTCGCCCTCGCGCTCCCCATCGCGGTGGGGGACAACTACCACGGCTACCGGCTCGTCGGCACGTCCACCAACCTCTTCGCTGTCGAGCACGCGCCCGGCCGCAAGTATCGCGTGGCCGAAGGCGAGCCGTTCCTGCCCGGCTACATGGAGGCCGTGCTCGGCAGCTTCGCGGCGCAGCAGCTCAGGCTCAAGGTCGGCGACAAGTTCCACCCCTACCACGGCCTCAACTTCGACGAGAAACAGATGCACGAGGAGGAATACGTCGTCACCGGCATCCTTGAACCCTCCAACACTCCGGCCGACCGCGTCATCTGGATCCCGCTGGAAGGCGTCCAGCACATGAAGGGGCACGACGCCAAGACCGCGACCGAGATCAGCGCCGTCCTGGTCAAGCTCAAGAACCCCATTGCCGGGCGCGGGCTGGAACTGATGTATAACAAGCAAGGCAACCGCCTCACCTTCGCGTGGCCCATCGCCCAGGTCGTGTCCGAGCTGTTCGGCAAGATCGCCTGGTTCGACCGCGTGCTCGCCCTCGTCGCGTGGCTCGTGGCCGGCGTGGCCACCGGCTCGGTCCTGGCCAGCATCTACAACTCCATGAACGAGCGCCGGCGGGACATCGCCATCCTGCGCGCCCTCGGGGCGCGGGCGCACACGATCTTCTGTGCCGTGGTGCTGGAGTGCGCCGCCATTGCCGCGCTTGGGATGGTCGCCGCGTTCGCCGTGTATCTCGCCATCACGACCGTGGCCGCCGGCGTCATCCGCGCGGAGACCGGCGTGGTGATCGAGCCGCTCGCCTGGCAGCCTGTCTTCGCCATCGTGCCCGTCACGATGATCGGCCTCAGCGCCTTGGCCGGCATCATCCCCGCTGCGAAAGCCTACCGCACGAACGTGGCCGAAAACCTCGTGCCCGTGTCGTAGCCCGGGTTCCTCCTGCTCGTAATCCTGATCCTAATCCTGCTCATCCTAGGGAGAGGGAAGGATTAAGGGTAAGTGGTCGCCATTCGCATCCGCGTCCGGTCATTTCACCACTTTGTGCCCCCCGTGCAGTTTGTTCAGGGCTACGGGGAGTTTGTGAACGCCGAGTTTCTTGAAGGCCTGCTTGCGATAGATGGCAACGGTGGCCTCGGTGAGGCCGGCAGTTTCCTTGGCCGCCCTGCCGGCGCCCAAGAGACGGAGCACCTCGATCTCCGGGCGTTAAAGAGGGCTTCCGCTTTGGTCGGAGTCAGGACTTTGTGCTGGCGGAGGAAGTCGACCACATGGGGCTAGGCCTAGTCGCAGAAGACGCGGTGGTCGGCCCGGGTGGCGGGCAGGAAGGCAGCGAAACCAAGAGATTTACGCGGCCGGTTCCGGGCTCACTCGCCGCCGCCGTATTTCTTGATCAGCAGGTGGCTGCGCGCCGCCGTGAGCTCCATGATGAACTGGTCGTAGCTCTGGTAGCGGTCGTCGGGATTCTTCGCCATCGCGGTGACGATGGCCTCGTTGGTCTTTTCCTCGATGTCCGGCAGCTCCTCGATGGGGGGCTTGAGGGGCTGCTCGACATGGGCCATGGCCACCTCGTTGACCGTGGGGGCCTCGAAGGGGACGTGGCCGGTGAGGGCGTGATAGAGGGTGCCCGCGAGCGAATACATGTCGGACCGGAAATCTTCCGTTCCCAGCGAGATGCGTTCCGGGGCGATGTAGTAGGGAGTGCCAAAGACGCCGGCATCGGGGTCGCGCCCGCCCTCGGCGCTTTGCGCGAGGCCGAAGTCCACGAGCTTGGGCTCGGGAGGTTCGTCGTTGTTGAAAAGGATGTTACCGGGCTTGATGTCGAGGTGCAGGAGGCCGTGGCGGTTGGCGCAATCCAGCGCGGAGGCGATCTTGATGCCCACGTCCAGCACGAGCAGCTCGTCCACGCGGCCATTCTCCTCGATGCGGCCGTCGAAGGTGCCATTGTCCGCCAGTTCCATGACGAGATACTTCTGACCCTCGGCCTCGTCGAAGGCGTAGATGTGGATGATGTTCGAGTGGTTCAGGCCGGCGCACGCGCGCGCCTCGCGTTTGAAAGCCTCGACCTGGATGGGATCGGCGGCCATCTCGGGCTTCATGAGCTTCACCGCGACCTCGCGGTTGAGGTTCATGTCGAAGGAGCGGAAGACGGTGCCCATACCGCCGGAGGCGATGACGCCGCGCAGCTCGAACTGGCGCAGCTTGACCGTGATCATCACCGGCCCGCCGCATTTGGTGCAGGGCTGCGTCTCGAACGGCGGGAGGTCGCTGGGAATGAAGTTCTTGGCGGCACACCGGCCGCACGAGACCATTTTCAGTGATTTTTTGCCTTCGCTCATTCCTACGGACTACGTGCGAGACCCTAGCAGCGCTGGGAATTTGCTCAAGACTTGATTCCAGCCCGCAGTGGTGGCCCGGCCCCGCACGCTTTTAGGCTTGGTAACGGGCGGTGGTTTTGTTTCAACCTGCCGCCCGTGCGCCTGCTTTACAACGTGCTGTTCGCGGTCTTCTTCGCGCTCAGTGCGCCGTATTATTTCTGGAAAATGTGGCGCCGCGGCGGCTGGCGGCGCGGCTTCGGGGAGCGGTTCGGCCGCATCGCTCCGGAAAAACTTCAGCCACTCGCGGGCGCGAAAGTTCTCTGCCTGCACGCCGTCAGCGTCGGCGAGGTCGGCGTCTGCGCGCAGCTCGTGGCCACACTCCGGCCGCAACTGCCCGGCTGGCGTTACCTCGTCACCACCACCACCACCACCGGCATGGGCGAGGCGGAGAAGAAACTGCCGGCGGACGTCGCCCGGCTTTACTACCCGGTCGACTTCCCGTGGGTGGTGCGGCGCGCGCTGCGCGCCGTGCGTCCGGCGGCCGTGGTGCTGGTCGAGGCCGAGCTGTGGCCGAACTTTCTCTGGCAGGCACAAGCGCTGGGGCTCCCGCTGTTTCTGGCGAACGCCCGGATTTCAGACCGTTCCTTCCCCCGCTACCAGCGCGCCGGGTTCCTGTTCCGCAGGCTGTTCGGCGCGTTTGCCGGCGTGGGGGCGCAGAACGAGCCCGACGCCGCCCGGCTGCGCGCGCTCGGCTGCCAGCCCGCGGCCGTCACCGTCACGGGCAATGTGAAATTCGACGCCGTGCGCCCGCCCGACCCCGCCCGCTGCAACGCTCCGGCCCTCCTCCGTCAGTTGGGCGTGCCCGAGGACGCCCCCGTGCTGGTGGCCGGCAGCACGCACGACGGCGAGGAGCGCCTGCTGGCCGCGATGCTCGTGCGTCTGCGCAACCGCTGCCCGGGCCTGTTCCTCGTGCTCGTGCCCCGCCACTTCGAGCGCACGAAGGCCGTCGTCGAGGAGCTCCGCGGCGTCGGCATTCGGTTCGCCCTGCGCACCGACCTGGCCGAGGGCAAGACCTTCACGCCCGGCGCAGTGGACTGTCTGCTGGTGAACACCACGGGCGAGCTGATGAGCTTTTATACCCGTGCCACGGTCGTCTTCGTGGGGAAAAGCCTCACCGCCACGGGCGGGCAAAACCCCATCGAGCCGGGCGCGCTGGGCAAGCCGATGATCTTCGGTCCGCACATGGAAAACTTCCGGCCGATTGCCGCTGACTTCGTGGCCAACGATGCCGCGGTGCAGGTGCCGGATGAGGCGGTGCTGGAGGCCACCTTGATTGCGCTGCTGACGGATGAAGCCCGCCGGGCCCGACTGGGGGCGAATGCCCGACGCGTCGTGGAACGGAATCAGGGGGCGGCTGCGCGCACCGCGACCCTGATCGTGCAGCATCTGGCTGCCCGATGACGGCAGTCTCCCAGCTCAGGCCGCAACCGCCGCGGGGTCGCAAGAATTATTACCGCAGCCACAGCCACCCTCCTCCTGGTCGGCAAAATCGTGACCTTCCCAGCTCGGGTCCAAGCCCAGATCCTTGAGCATCTGGAGATCCTTTTCCACGGGCTGGTTCAGGGTGGTGAGATAATTGCCCACCATGAGCGCGCTCGCGCCGGCCGCAAAGATCATGCTTTGCAGGTCCCGCAGATTCACGGTGCGGCCGCCGGCGATCATGATTTCCTGCCGGGGCAGGATGAAGCGGAAGCAGGCGATGGTTTTGAGGATTTCCATCGGCGGCAGCGGCGGGTTGTGCTCGAAGGGCGTGCCCTTGATGGGGTTGAGAATGTTGATAGGGCAAACGTTTGCGCCGATCTCGCGCAGGGACAGGGCGAGGTCGCAGCGGTCCTCGCGGGTCTCGCCCATGCCAATGATGCCGCCGGAGCAGATCTTGATGCCGGCTTTCTTCAGATAGGCGATGGTTTCCAACCGGTCCTCGAACGAGTGCGTGGTGCAGTGCTGCGGGAAGAAGCGGCGGGAGCTTTCAAGGTTGTGGCCGTAGCATTCGAGGCCGGCGGCCTTGAGGCGGTCCGCCACCTTCTGGCTCTTGATCAAGCCGAGCGAGGCGTCAGGCCGGGATTTGCCGCTGGCCTTCATCTCGGCGATGCGGTCGCAGACTTCGTCGAGCATGGGGCCTTCATTGAGACCACGCCACGCCGCGACAAGGCCGACGGCGGTGACGCCGTTCTTCTGCGCTTCGGAGAGCGCGTTCTGCACCGGCTCGGGGTCCACAAACCCATAACGTGGCGAGCCGGTCTGGTGGAAGGCGGACTGGGCGCAGAAACTGCAGTTCTCCGAGCACGCGCCGGCCTTGGCGTTGACGATGGAGCAGAGGTGGATCTTGTTGCCCTTGTAGCGTTCGCGGATGCGGTTGGCCCAGGCCATCAGCTCGAAGATGTCCGCGGTATCCTCCAGGCCGAACAGCCAGAGCGCGTCAGCGCGGTCGATGCGCCCGCCGTTGAGCACGCGCTGCCCGAGGGCGGCGAGGCGTTCATGGGTGGTGGCGTCAAACGAGGTCGGTCGCATGGTTGACAGGATACAAAACCCGGCGCGCAAGGCAAGCCCGGCAACTTTGGACTTGGAGCGCTCGGTCCTTGCTCTAAAGTCGCGGCCCGTCAGCAATCGCTCCGCCCCTCGGGTGGCGGCACAAACGCAAACCACAGACACTTATGGCAGCAAAAATTGGATTCGTCGGAGTCGGCCGGATGGGCGCGAACATGGCCCGCCGCCTCAAGGAAGTGGGTTACCCCGTCACCGCCGTGTATGACGTGCGGCCGGAATCCGCCCAGAAGCTCGCGCAGGAGATCGGCTGCGAAGCCTGCGTCTCGCTCGCCCGCGTAACCGCGCTCGCGGACGTGATCATCACCGTGGTCACCGATGACAAGGCGATGCTCAACATCTTCACCAACCCGAAGGACAACCTCCTCAAGTGCAAGGATTCGGCGGCCTGCAAGGTCTTCATCAACTGCGCCACCATCTCGCCGAAGACCCACGTCGAGGTCGCCAAGCTCGCCAAGAAGGTTAAAGCCGCCTCCCTGGAAGCCTGCATGGCCTCCAGCATCAACCAAGCCCGCGCCGGCACGCTCTACCTCATGTGCGGCGGCGACGAGGCGACCTTCAACCAGGTCAAAGACCTGCTCGTGAAGCTCTCGGACGAGGGCAAACTGCTGCGCTACATCGGCACCGCCGGCAAGGCCGCGCAGGTCAAGGCGCTCGTCAACATGGTGATGAACATCAACACCGCCGGCCTCGCCGAAGGTCTCGGCCTCGCCAACGCCCTCGGCCTTGACCTCAAGACCGTCATGGAAGTCTTCAGCCAGACCGGCGCGAACAGCCGCGTGCTCGTCACGGATGGCGAGGACATGATGAACCGCGACCACTCCTGCTTCTTCAGCGCCGCGCACGCCGCCAAGGACAGCGGCATCGCCCTCGGCCTGGCCAAGGAGCAGAAACTGGATCTCCCGCTCGCCGCCGCCACCTACGGGCAATACAGCAAGATGGTGAAGGTGGGCCTCGGCGAACTCGACAAGTCCGGCATCGCCGAACTGACCTTCAAGGGCCGCGGCCCGAAGAAGGGTAAAAAATAGTCATCGGCACTTCTGACGCGCCGTCTGCCGTTCACCGGCAGGCGGCGTTTTTGTTTAAACCTGCGCGTTGAGTTTTTGTGAGGAACCGGGAAACCTTCCGCCGGCATGCTGACGCACCGCATTGAGAAAACTTGGAAGGACCGCCTTGCGCGCGTCCTGCCCTTCGGTGTCGGCGTCACCAAGCCCAAGCATTTCCGCGACATGTTGGGCATCGTGTGGCGGAACCGCGACAACCTCGGCTACGCCTACAAGGTGCTGACCAAGGGCGTGTGCGACGGCTGCGCGCTGGGCGTGGCCGGCCTGCACGACTGGACCATCAAGGGGCCACACCTGTGCATGACGCGGCTGAATCTGCTCCGGCTGAACACCATGCCGGCGCTCGACGTGAAGCTGTTGGAAAACGTCGCGAACCTCAAGCATCTCGACAACGCACAGCTCCGCGAACTCGGTCGGCTGCCCTATCCGATGCTGCGCGAAGGCAACGCGCCGGGCTTCAAGCGCATCTCGTGGGACGAGGCCTACGCACTCATGGCGAAGAAGCTCCGCGCCACCACGCCGAAGCGCTGGGCGATGTTTGTCACCGCGCGCGGCGTGACCAACGAGATTTACTACATGGCGCAGAAGGCGGCGCGCTTCCTCGGCACGAACAACGTGGACAACGCCGCCCGCCTTTGCCACGCGCCCAGCACCAGTGCGATGAAGCACGCGGTCGGTGTCGCGGCCACGACCTGTTCCTACAAGGATTGGTATGGCACCGACCTCATCATCTTCTTCGGCGCGAACCCGGCCAACGACCAACCCGTCACCACGAAGTATCTCCACGAAGCCAAGGCGCTCGGCACGAAGGTCGTGCTGGTCAACCCGTATCTCGAACCGGGCATGAAACGCTACTGGGTGCCGAGCACGGCGAGCAGCGCGCTCTTCGGCACGGACATCGCGGACTACTGGTTCCCCGTCACGCAGGGCGGCGACATCGCGTTCCTCTACGGCGTCATCAAGATTCTCATCGAGAAGGGCTGGGTGGACGAAACTTTCATCCGCGAGCACACCGCAGACTTCGAGTCGCTCAAAGCCGCGTGCGCAAAACTGGATTGGGCCACGCTGGAGAAGCACGCCGGCCTGCCGTGGCGCAGCATGGAGGAATTCGCCGGGCTCGTGCGCGACGCGAAGAACGCCGTGCTGGTCTGGAGCATGGGCATCACCCAGCACAATTACGGCGCCGACGGCGTGAGCATGGTGCTGAACCTCGGCCTGCTGAAGGGCTGGGTGGGCCGCGACAAGTGCGGGCTCATGCCGATTCGCGGCCACAGCAGCGTGCAGGGCGGCGCGGAGATGGGCGCTTACTCGACGGCCTTCCCCGGCGGCAAACCGGTGAACGCGGAAAACGCGAAGAAGCTCTCGGAGCAATACGGCTTTCCCGTGCCGGATTGGCCCGGCATCACGTCCGTGGAAATGGTCGAGGCGGCCGGTCGCGGCGAACTCGATTTGCTCTACTGCCTCGGCGGGAATTTCCTCCGCACCTTGCCGGACCCCGAGCACGTCCGCACCGCGATGGCGAACGTCCCGCTGCGCGTGCATCAGGACATTATTCTCAGCGACCAGATGTTCATCCCGGCGAAGGAAGCCGTGCTGCTGCTGCCTGCCAAAACGCGTTACGAGCAGGACGACGGCGGGCACGAGACCACGACTGAGCGCCGCGTCGCCTTCAGCCCGGAGATTCCGCGTCAGGTCGGCGAGGCCAAGGCCGAGTGGAAGATTCTCCGTGAGCTGGCCGCTGCGACTTACCCCGAGCGCGCCGCCCAGCTCGGCTGCGAAACCGGCTGGCAGATGCGCGAGGAAATCGCGCGCGTCGTCCCGTTCTACGACGGCGTGCAGCACCTGAAGGAAACCGGCGATGCGTTCCAATATGGTGGGGCGCACCTGTGCGCGGACGGCAAGTTCGCGACGGTGGATGGCAAGGCACACTTCAAAGCCGTAGCGCTCCCGAGCGAACCCGTCAAGGCCCCCGGCGGCTCGCTTCTCCTCAACCGCCAATCGGCCATCACCAACCGCCAGTTCATGCTCTCAACCCGGCGCGGCAAGCAGTTCAACTCGCTCATTTACGCCGAGGTGGATCCGCTTAACGGCGCGCCACGCGACGCGGTGCTGATGGCGGCGGAGGACGCCACGGAACTCTCACTCGCGCAGGGCGACCGCGTAACCTTGCGGAACGAACTCGGCACCTACCCAGCCAAGGTTTTCCTGGCGCCGATCGCGCGCGGCAACCTGCAAGTCCACTGGCCGGAGGCGAACCACCTCATCCCGCGGGGCATCGTGGACGCCGGCGGCGGTGTGCCGGATTACAACGCCCGCGTGACAGTGGAGCGTGGTTGAAACATAAGGGCGCGGATGCAAATCCGCGCCCTCGATGAGTGGCTTTGTCGAGGCTACTGGTTGAGCGCTTCAAAAACCTTGCCCACCATCTTCTCGGACGGCTTGAGCGTCTTCTGGCCCGGCGTCCATTTGGCCGGGCAGGCTTCGGCGGGATTCTTCTCAAGATAGGTGTTGGCCTTGAGCTTGCGAAGCAGCTCACCCATGTCACGGCCCACGTTGTAAAAGTTGACTTCGGAAGACACCAGCTTGCCCGCGGGGCTGATGAGGAAGGTGCCCCGCAACGCGAGGCCAGAGCCCTCGTCATATACGCCGAACATCCGGCTGACCCGGCCGGTGGGATCGGCGGCCATGGTATACTTCACCCCTTCGAGCAATTTCTCGGAATTACGCCACGCCAGGTGGGCGAACTTGGTGTCGGACGAAACGGAAACAACCTTCACGCCGAGGGCCTCGATTTCAGCATGGTGAGCCGCGAGGTCAGCCAGCTCCGTGGGACAGACGAAGGTGAAGTCCGCCGGGTAGAAGACCAACACGGTCCACTTGCCCTGGGTCTTCTGTTCGGCAAGGGCGAACTTGCCAAACGAACCACTGGATGGCTCGTAGGTTTCCATCGTGAAGTCGGGCACGTCGGTGCCCACGGAGATAACGCGGTTCGATTGGGAGTCCATGTTCAGGTCGGAGTTAATGTTTACTGCACAAAGCGGTGGACTGGTAGCCGGTTTGCGGCCGATGTCAACCGGCAACCTGCGCCGCCAGCTCCTCGGCCGGGTAGGTCCAGATTTCTGCCAGCGTTGGGTGGTAATGGGGCAAGGCCGCCAGCTCGGCCACGGTCATGTGCTTCGCCATCGCCGCGACAATCTCGTGAATGAGCTCGCCGCCGGCCGGACCCACACACGAGCCGCCCAGAATCTCGCCCGTGCGCGGGTCGGCGAGAAGTTTGACAAAGCCGTCCTTGGCCTCCATCAGCAGGGACTTGCCGTGGTCGTTGAAGGGGTAACTGGCCACCAGGAAATCGCGGCCCTGCGCGCGCGCCTGGCCTTCCGACAGTCCCACGCAGGCGACCTGAGGGTCCGTGAACACCACGCTGATGAGCAGCCGGTAGTCCATCTCGCGCGCCGGTCGCGCGCCCAGGAGCGTATGCGCCGCCGTCTCGCCCTGCTGGATGGCGAGGTGGACGTTTTCATGCGGCCCCGCACAGTCGCCCGCCGCAAAGATGTGCGGGACCGCCGTGCGCATCTGCGCGTCGGTCACGATGCGTCCGCCCGCGGCCAGCGTCACGCCGGCGGCGGAGAGGTTCAGACCGGCGGTATTCGGCGAGCGGCCCAGTCCGTGGAAGATCTCCTCCGCGCTCACCGTGCGTGTCTGGCCGGCGTGCTCGAAGGTGATCTGTTTCAGCCCGTCCACAGCCCGCGCGTCCACCAGCCGCGTGCCGGTAAACAGCTCAATGCCTTCGCGGCGGAAGACGGTTTCCACCACTTCGGCGGCATCGGCATCAAAGTCGCGGAGCAGGTGCGGGCTACGCTGGAGCAGGGTCACGCGGACGCCGAAGCGTGCAAAGAACTGCGCGAATTCGACCGCCACCGCGCCGCCGCCGAGCACGATGAGCGACTTGGGCAGCCGCTCCAGCGCGAGCGCGTCGTCGCTGGTAAGGCAGCCAATTGCGGCCAGTTGTGGCAGCGGGAGCGGTGAAACCACCGAGCCCGTGCTGATGATGAAGTGCTCGCTCGTGAGCCGCCCGCCGCCCGACAGCTCGACCGTGTGCGGGTCCACGAAGCGGGCATGTTCGCGGACCAACTGAAATCGGCCGCTCTCCAACTGCTGCCGTCGGTAGCCGGCGAAGTCTGCGATCATCGCATTCTTGCGCGCCATTACCTGCGCGAAGTCGTAACGGACTTCCGGCACCTGGATACCCCAAGTGGCGGCGTGCTCAGCGAGATGTTTGACCTCGGCGGCGTAGAGCAGCGCCTTCGTCGGCATGCAACCACGCAGGATGCACAATCCGCCGACTTCCCGGGCGCCTTCGATCACCACCGTGCGCCGACCGCCGCGGGCCGTGGCGCTGGCCGCCGCGTAGCCCGCGCTGCCGCCGCCAATGACCGCCACATCGAAGTCGAACTTTCGCGCTGCACTCATGACCGGAGGTTGCGGCGCGACCGGCGACAATTCAACGCCGGAGCGGGCAGCCGGTCAGGCAGCCGACGACGACGGATCAATACGTGGCCCGGCCGCCGGAGAGATCGAACACTCCGCCCGTGGTAAACGAGCAGTCATCCGAGCAAAGCCACGCGACCAGCGCTGCGGCCTCGTCCACCTTGCCGAAGCGGCCCATCGGGATCTTCGAGAGCATGTAGTCGATGTGATACTGCGCCACCTGCTTGAGGATGTCCGTCTGAATGACCGCCGGGGTGATGCAGTTCACGAGGATGCCGTTCTGCGCGAGCTCCTTGCCGAGTGATTTGGTCAGGCCGATAACGCCGGCCTTGGCTGCGCTGTAGTGCGAGGCATTGGGGTTGCCCTCCTTACCGGCGATGGAGGCGATGTTGACGATGCGGCCATATTGCTTCTCCAGCATGACCGGCACGACGGCGCGGCAGACATAGAAGACGGCGTTGAGGTTGGTATCGACGACCGCGCGCCACTGGTCGGGCGTGTATTCCCAGAGTTTCCCGTTCACGCCCGCGATGCCGGCGTTGTTGACGAGCAGTTCGATCGAACCGCACTGGGCCTTGGTCGCGGCCGCAGCGGCTGACACCGCATCCGGATCAGTCAGGTCCACCGTCTGGGTGAACACGCTGCCGAGCGCGCTGAGCTTTTCCTGCGCCTGCTTGAGCGCCTCAGCGTCGCGATCCCAAAGACAAACGCGCGCGCCTGATTGCAGCAGCCGGGTGGCGATGGCGAAACCGATTCCGCGTGCGCCTCCCGTGACGATTCCGTTCTTACCTTTCAGATCGAGTTGATTCATGGCGCGGCTTGGTTAACGGCTGCACCGATGGCGGACAAGCAACTTTTGCCAAGCCTCCCATCACCAACGCTGTTGTGCAGGCGCTCAGGCGGCCTACTCGTTGATCCCGCAATGGGCGTAGTCAGGCAGAATTTCCACCCCGGAGAAGCAGGTTTCCTCCGTTTCCGGTTGGTGCGGCGACTCGGCAATTATCCCAGGCCACCGCACCGCCTGGATCATCGGGTCGTCGGGGCGGAGGCCGGTCAGATCATGGTTCCCGCTGGCGTGTGGAACGAGACGCAGGGTGTTCATAGGTTGGCAGCCGACCGTGTCGCATGCTCCGGATTGGCCGACAGTCAAATACTGGGGGCGCACCGAGCGATGCGAAATGGTTGTGGCCAGAGTCTGGCAAAGAGGAGCCCGCGTAACCATTGGCGGACACCCCATTTCGCGATACGGCGGCCGCCTGACCAAACTAGCAGGGTTTTGAAAAATGGGTGACCTCCACGAACGCCGTCTCTGTTTTGCGCCTCGTCACGTTGGTTTGGCGGGGTGCCGGACTCGGTTTTCACCGCTTCCGGGCACACCGCAGGTTCCG
>Ga0172367_10003099_pt1 | contig 22048 bp, 20 predicted proteins | sample Lak10m_FD_114542 | JGI IMG/M metagenome (GOLD analysis project Ga0172367, IMG submission 114542) | Freshwater microbial communities from Kabuno Bay, South-Kivu, Congo - kab_022012_10m | ecosystem: Environmental > Aquatic > Freshwater > Lake | place: Democratic Republic of the Congo: South-Kivu... | reverse complement strand
TTTTTTCTCCTATTATAGTATAAAGAATATAGCATAAATGGGTGGTGGTCTTCTTCAACTTGTCGCTTATGGTGCTCAAGATGTTTATTTAACTGGTAATCCACAAATTACTTTTTTTAAAGTCGCTTATCGTCGTCATACCAATTTCGCTATTGAAGCAATCGAACAAACTTTTAATGGTAATCCTACTTTTGGTTCTCGTGTAACTTGTCAAATTACTCGTAATGGTGATTTAATTAATCGTGTTTATTTACGTGCTAAATTTACTAATGATAATGATAATGTTCTTTCTAATGATGCTGATAAAGCTACTAAAGCTAATAATGGTGTCGCTTTAGTCCCTTATTTTGGACTTAAACTTTTAAAAACAATTGAATTAGAAATAGGAGGACAACGTATTGATAAACATTATGCTGAATGGTTATATATCTGGAATGAATTATCTTTACCTGCTGGAAAACGTGATGGTTATTATTTAATGGTTGGTGGTGATAGATATAATCATTCCATTTATCTTGCTGCTAAACAATCTTATTATGTTAATGTTCCTTTAGAATTCTGGTTCTGTCGTAATGTTGGTCTCGCTTTACCTTTAATTGCTCTTCAATATCACGAAGTTAAAATTAATATTGAATTTGAAGAAAGAACTAATTTAGTTGATAGTTCTAAAAATTTCTCTAATAAAGCTTTCGATATGATTAATGTTGATGGTGGTGCTATCGCTAGTTCTAGTTTAGATAATAGCGAACTTAATGGTGATATTACTAAAGTTTCATTAAGTGATGTTGCCCTTTGGGTTGATTATATCTTCTTAGATACTGATGAACGAAGACGTTTCGCTCAATTAACTCACGAATATTTAATTGAACAATTACAATTTACTGGTAGTGATACTATCTCTAGTTCTAATACTAGTATGAAATCTATTCGTATGAATTTTAATCATCCTTGTAAAGAATTAGTTTGGTATGTTAAACCTAATAAAGATGCTAGTGCTACTACTATTAATCTATATTGGACTAATTATAGTTCTCGTAATGTTGATAATAATACTTTCTTAGGTTCTAATCCAACTACTTCTGCTAAAATACAACTTAATGGCAATGACCGATTTGCTGAACGTGATGGTAATTATTTCTCTCTCGTTCAACCTTATCAACATCACGAAAATACTCCTGATGTTTTCCATAAAGGTATTAATGTTTATTCTTTTGCTATTAAACCTGAAGAACATCAACCCTCTGGAACTTTAAATATGTCTCGTATTGATACTGCTATTCTATCTATCGCATCTTCAGTCGCTGGTAATATCTTTATTTATACTACTAATTATAATGTTTTACGTATCCTTTCAGGTATGGGTGGTTTAGCTTATTCTAATTAATTCCTTTTTTATTTTTTCTATAGAATTTTTTAATATCTATTCTATTTTTATTCCACTACAACATTTTATACTATGATTATTATCATTATTTATCTCTTCCTTATACTTCTCAGTCTTTTTACTTATTCTTAATAATTCTATTTCCCTTTTTGATGCTAATTGATGAAGTCTTAAATCATGATTCACTTTTATATTATTGAATTTTATTATATCTGTATTTCTTATATTTTCAAATATATTTATATTCTTTATCTCTTTATTATATTCATCTATAGTTTCCTGTATCTTTTTATATATCTCATTATCTAATTCTCCATTTATTTTATAATAATTTATTATATCCTTCTCTTTATCATACATATTCTTATAATTAAATAATGTATCATGAATTATTTTTAATTTATCCATATTCTCCTTATAATTTTTAAATCTCGCTATTGAACTTAATATTGTTAATATCGTACTTAATGATAATGAAAAACAATTTATTATTAATGATATCGTATCCTGTGATATATATATACTTATTTCGGATCCTTTATATTGTGTATCATAATTTATTATTGTTAATCTTATCGCTTCTATAAATGTTATTATTGTTGATATTATTAATAATGATAATGATATTGAATTATATCTATAATATATTATATCATATTTACAAGATATTATATATAAATTATCATTTATCTTCTTCTTATTTAATTTTATTAATTCTAATAATTTATTTATTCTATCCTCATTCTTCGTTTGTTCATTTATTTTCATCTCTATATTCACTAAATCCGCTTTTATATCATTATCATTACTAGATGTTCTTATTGGTATATTTATGAAAATTTCATTTAAATTTGGTTCTATTTTTGGACTTTCTTCATCTGGACTATTTATCATTTCTTTACTATTATTATTATTATCTTTTATTTGATTTTCCATTATTGATTTATTTATAGAATTAATTTTTTATAATTTATACTTAATAATTTCATAAATAAATAATTTTACACCTATTTACATTTCAAACGCCAATTTTACAACATTAAAATAAAAATTTTAATCAATATTGATGGTCTTACTTTTTCTTTTTGATTAGTATAAAAGAAAGACGAAATTTATGTTCTTATAAATTAATAAGTTAAATTACTAAATCATTCATTTCAAAATGCAAATTATTGTTCTATTAAAAATTGAATTAAAAATTAAGGTATATTATAACTAAATATGGCTAAATATACTTGTGAAAAATGCGGTAAGGAATTTAACCAAAAATCTCATTATACAACTCATCTAAATAAGAAAAATCCTTGTGTAGTTGAGAGAAAAATTAAAGAAAAATTAATTGAAATTATAAATGAAAACGATATTATTTATGATAATAAATATGTTAAGAATATTTATCATAAAAAAATAACTATTCCTAAACCTATTTTAAAATGGGTCGGCGGAAAAACACAAATTTTAGATAAACTTATTGTTGAATTTCCAACAAACATAAATAATTATCGTGAAATATTTTTAGGTGGAGGCAGTGTCTTATTGACCTTATTATCATATGTTAAAAATGGTATTATAAAAATAAATGGAAATATATATGCTTATGATTTAAACGAACCTTTGGTATATATATATAAAAATATTCAATCAAATCATAATGATTTGTATAATCAAATACAATTATTAATTACTGAATTTAACTCTTGTGGAGATGGCGAAATAAATAGAACACCAAAAAATATTAATGAAGCAAAAATAGCAAAAGAAAATTATTACTATTGGATTAGAAGTGAATATAATAAATTAAGTTTTAATGATAAAAAAACAACATTCGGTTCTGCTATGTTTATATTCTTAAATAAAACTTGTTTTAGAGGCGTTTTTAGAGTTGGACCAAAAGGGTTTAATGTTCCTTACGGACATTATAATAATCCTGAAATTATTAATAAAGAACATTTAGACGAAATACACGAATTAATAAAAAATGTTATATTTGAATGTTGTGATTTTAATATTTCATTAAATATTGTTGAACCAAATGATTATGTGTATCTTGACCCTCCATATGCTCCTAAAACAGATACTTCTTTTGTAGGTTATACTGAAAATGGATTTAATATTAATAACCATAATAATTTATTTAAATTAATACATAAATTAACTGAAACAAATAAAAAAATGATGTTGAGTAATGCTGATGTTAGTTTAGTCCGTGATAATTTTACAAGCGAAAAATATAATATATTATCTATTTTATGTAAAAGATCAATTAATTCTAAAAAACCAGAAACAAAAGCAAATGAAGTTATTATTAAAAATTATTGAACCATTTATCAAATGTTTCAAAATAGTTGTCATCATCACCAAATAATACATAAATATTAGTTTCATTTAATATCGTATTTAATATTATAAATTTTTTTTCATTTGAAATTAATTTTTTCTTTAAAAACTCACTTACACAAAATCCATAATGAACCTCAAAATCATCTCCTAATACTAATTCATATTCTCTTTTTAATGAAGGACCACTCCATAATTTAGTTTCAATAGAACCTTCTACATTTTGTTCTTTTTTCTCTAAAATTTTTATAATCTTTTTACCAGTATTATATTCGATAATATATGCCTCATCAGGACATCTAAATAACTCTATATTATATTTATTTTTCATATATATTTTTAATCCATTTTGTAATACAAATATAATAGTTTTATCTTCAAATGTTTTTGATAAGTAGTAATCATATGCTTTCTTGGGGTTTTTTGTAAAACTATTTTTAATGTATCCTTCATTTAATAATCTCGTTTGATTATTTGTTTTTTCTTCAAATTTTTTACCATAATAATTTGTATTAGCACCACCAGCACCAGTTCCTTTATTAACTATAATTTTTAAGTTCGGTTCTGTGATTATTTCAGTTTCACTTTTACTCGTCATTTATATAATAATTATATATATATATATATATATGAAATTATTATATAAAAAAATAATAAGAAATTAATAATTTATATATATTTAATAATTAATAATATTAATATTATTATTGCTATTATTATTATTGTTAAATCTCTTAAATCAAAACATCTTCTTATTTTACTTTTTTTATTAAATATTATATTTGATAATTTTATTGAATTACTAATAGCACTTTCTACAGATGTAAAAGAATTTTTATGTTTTCCATTATGAGTTCCTAAATTAAATAAATTTTTACATTTCTTACTTTTAAAATCAATATAATCAATCTCAGGAACTTTAATAAAAGCAGAATTATATGATACCCATTTTTTTACTTTTTCAACATAATAATTATTTATAATATAAAATGTAGGTCTAGATATATTTTTATATTTTATTAATAATTGATTATATACACTCTCTATTAATTCATTTTCATTACATTCATTCGCAGTTTTATTATATAATTTATTCTTTTTATCTGTTAATATTATAGCACAACTTATTACTGTTTTTGCTTTACTTTCTTTAAATTTCATATAATTACTCATTATTATTATTGATAAATTCCATTCTGTTTCTAATACTCCAAATTTATTATCCTCTAAATTTAATTCATAATCCCAAAATAAACTAATTGATATATATTCATTATATTTAGTATTATTTGTAAATTCTTCTAGTTTCTTTAAATCTCCAAATATATCCTTCGTCTCTATATTATTTCTTATTATTTTTATAAAATTATATGGTGGCATTGCTAATATAAATAAATCTCCTTTTATTTCCTCATCATTCTCTAATATTACACTTTTTATTTTATTATTTATCATTTTTAATTCTTTAACACCATTATTTAATATTATTTCTACCCCATTCATTCTTAAATATTTTTCCCAATAATTAAATAATCCTTCATCATTCGGTATTCTTGGTATATATATATTATATAATATTGATTGAATACTTACTGATATAAATTGATTTAATGATATTCTTTTACTATCACCTCCATCAAAACTTCTACAAAAAGCATCTATCGAATTTATCGCTTTTTCTGAAAAATTATTTATTTTCATATAATTCATCATACTTATGTTTATTCCATAATTATATGATAATATTGTAAATATAAAATCTCTACTTATTATTAATAATTCTCTTATTGTAAATATCTTATCTTCAAATATTATCTTATTTGATATATTAAAAAAATTATATTTATATTTTTTAAAAATTTTTGTAAAATCTATATTCATTGTTTTTAATATATTCATAAAATTTACATAATTATCTATATATATTCTCGGTGAATGTTCGCTAAAATAATATTCTCCTTTATATAATCTCCTTTCTACTTTATTACATCCCCCTAATGTTTTATCTCTCTCTATTATTTTTATTTTCGCTTCAGGATTTTTCTTTATTGTTTCATTCGCAAATGCTAATCCTGCTACACCTCCACCTATTATTATTATTTCTTTATAATTCATTATTCTATTTTATCTTATCATTTAATTATTATATTTTTTTAATTAAATATTTTGATGAACCATTTGGATATGCTATCCTTTCTATTAAATAATTCTCATTTTTATAATTTATTTTAAAATTATTCCAATTCATCTCTTTTATTTCACATTCATTTAATTCTTCTTTTATTTTCTTTACTATTATATATATATCTATCCAATTATCATCTAATATTTCATTATTTTCTTTAAAATTTTTAATATTTTCTATTATTTTTTCCATTTATATATACTAAATAATTTTATTTACTTGATAATTTAATACTTGGTGTTTTCACACTTTTTAAAGGTGAAGATATTTGTGTATTTAATACAACAGGTTCTATTATAGATTCTACTCTATTAGACATACAAAACATACTTCCAAGTTTTTTAACACAATCCTTTACATTTTCTAAAATATGTTTATTTTTTTTATATTCATCTATTTTATTAAGTATTTCTTTTATTTTTTCTTCAAATTCTTTCATTTCTTTTTCTATTTTTTTTAACAATTTTTCAATATTTTTATTTACTCTATTATAATAATCTTTTATTTCTTTTATATTTTTATCTAAATTATTTTCTTTTTTTAATAATATATTATAACATAAATGAAAAAATTTAAAGATAAAATAAAATATTTTATAATAATTTAATAAAATATTATCTTTATCTTTTTTAAATTCAAAATCTTGTATTTCAAAATCTTCTTTTATTTTATCTTGATATTTTTCACATTTTTCTTTAATTTTATTTATTTTGTTTTCAAATTTAGTATCATAGTTTTTATTATTAATTTTTTGAATAAAATAGTATATATAAAAACAAACTATTACACTAAGTATATCATCTTCTTTTATATCTTCATCTTCATCATCATCTTTATCTTTATCTTCATCTTTATCTTCATCTATATTTTCATCTATATCTTCTTCTAAAATTATTTCTAAAGCTTTTTTTAAATTAATATTTAATTTATTTTTTTTTAAAAATTTATTTAATTCTAATTTATTTTTAAAAATTATAAAATCAAAAATTTTTTTTAATTTAGAAACATTTTGATTTTCAAATAAATATTCTTTAATATGATTAGAAGAACCTACAACAATACTTTTATTATTATAATCATATATACTTTTTTTAAATAATAAATAAAAAAAATGTATATTTAGAATTATATATAAAATATAAGTTTTTTTTTTTTGTTCAAAACTAAATACTCTATGTAAAAAAATTTTTCTTAATTGTCCAATATTATCTTGAAATTCTTCTAAATTAATTTTATCAAATTTTGAGATATTATCTAAATGTTTATTTATAACATCTTGTTTATATATTATATAATAATAATTTATAATTTTTTCTTTATCTGTATTTTCAATAGTTAATTTTTTGTTATTTATATAAAGATATTCAAATAAATAAATTATATTATATAATTTATAATTTACATAAATAGCATATTTATAATTTAAATTTTCTTTGTTAATAGGTTCTAAATATAAACTTTTATTTAAATCAATAAAATTATTTTCAGTATCAAGTATTTTAATACTTTCTTGTGTTTCAATTTCTCTAATTTCTTCTATTGATTTTAAATTATTTATATTATTTTTATTACTAATTAAATAATAATTTTTATAATTTTTATAGTTATAAAAAAATGTTATGTGTTCAATTTCTGTTTCGTCAATTTTATCTCTTGTTAAAGGATTTTCTTTTTTACCAGTAGTGGCAATTTCATATAAACTATTTATATTAAATAAATAACCATTTAATAAATAACCTTCTTCGTATTTAAATTTTTCAAATAATATTACATCTTCTATTAATTCTCCATTTATATCTAAAAAAAAATCATCTGTATTAATAAATTTTAAGTCTTTTAAAACATTTTTTTCTGGTAAATTATTATTTTTATTAATATTACATTTTTTAAAATATAAAATTTCTTTTATTTTTTTAATAATTAATTCTTTTTTAGTTATAAAATTAATAATTTCACTAATATTTATTTCTAATTTTTTTAATAATTCTAAAAATTCTTGATTTTCATTTAAAATACTATTTTTATTTATAATATCTATAATACTTATTAAAAAATTTTTTTGTTCATTACTTAAATTTTTTTCTAATATTTTATCTAAAATGTCATTATAATAATATTGACCACCTTTTATAATTTTTTTTTTAACCATTATTATTAACAAATAAAAAAATGATTATTAAATAATAATAATTTTTATTTATCAATGTCTAAAATATTTAATATTGAGTTAATTCAAGAACATTATCCAATAATTCATTCACCTTTAATAATTAAAAAAATATTAAAAATTAAAATAAATAATGAAGATATAATTGATAATATAATTAATTATATTAAAAAAAATAATAAAAAATATGATTATAATTTTTTGAAACCAATATCTAATATTATTATTGAAATAGGAAATATGATATTAGATGATAATCAAAAATTAAATAATTTTAATATAAATATATTATCATTGATACCAGATAGTTTTAAAATTATTCAAGAGATATTAAGTAATTTACTTAATATTATAAATAAAAATAATTTTAAATATGAAAAGTTTTCATTAGGTTTTAATGGTTCATTTTTCATAATAAAAGCGACAAATAATATAATAAATAGATATCATACAATTACTTATAATATAGGAAGGAAATGTAATATTAAGACATTAAATAAAAATCGTGGAGGAATAATAACAATAACATATTATAGATTAAGTAAAAATAAAGATATAAATAAAATTATATTAAATTAATTTTTTTTTTTAACACTAAGTTTAATTTTATTATTATTTTTAATAAATATATTAGGATTAAATTCTTCATCATCTTCATCATCATTATCAAAAAATAATTTATTTTTTTGTCTTTCTTCTTCTAAAGCACATAAATTCCATAATTCTTGAGAACACATTTTAAAATTTTTTTCGGTTGCTCTATACCATTTAATTTGGTCAGCAATAGAATTAGTATGAGAAGTATTATCAATAACCATAACTTCAAAATTTTCAGTAGTAGTATCCATAATTTTATTAAAAACTTCTAAAGAATTACAAATACCAGCATAATGATTATAAATTTTATCACGTTCTTTAATAATATTATTTTTAAAAACAAAAACATAATCAATTTGACTTCTAATAGTAGGATTAAAACCTAATGGATATTGAGAAGTAATAATAGTTAAAATAGAATAATGTCTTCCATTCATTAAAATACTACGAATATTTTTATCATTTTGCCAACTTTTATCATATAAACAATCATCTAAAATAATAAAAGCTCTAGGGTCAATATCACTTTTACCATATTTTTTAATTTCATCATTTTTTTGTTTAGTAACTTTAATTTGTCTTTCTAAAAATCTTTTAATAATTTCAGGTTTATATTCATCATATATTAATATATTAGGAATAAATTTTTGAAAGAATTGATTAGAAATTTCAGTAGGACTTAAAACAATACCACAAGGAATATCTTTATGATAAGATAAAATATCTTTTAAACAATAACTTTTTCCACTTCTTCTTTTTCCAAGATAAAAAAGAACAGCATCTTGTTTCATTTCTTGTGGATTAAATTTTTTAAGTTCTAATTTCATTATTTATATATATATCTTATTAATTATAATAAATATTTATTTATATATATGATGCGTATAATTATATATATTTAATAATTATTAATTTATTAGAATAAATGGAATATTATATAATTTCACTTATATTAACAATAATAATATTTGGAATAATTCAATTTTATGAATATAATAAATATAAAAAAGATATTGAAAATTCAAATTTATATTTTGAACCTTATTCAATATTTACTATGAATAATTTATTATTATTAATTATATTATATATCGTTATTACTATTTCTTGTTATTATTTAAATATTTCTAAATTTAAATTTTTTGATAATATTTGTAAAATTTCAAATATAACTAAATTACCTGATATTAAAAAAGGTGGTAATGATATTAATAATGAAATAGACCCAAAAATTTTAGCAAAAATAAATGATAATTTTGATGTAGGTTTTGAACCTTTTACTAGTGATTTAGATAATGATACTTCTTCAATTAGTTCTTTAAATTCTACATTTAACACCTTTTAACATTTAAAACGCCGACTTATCAGCAAAAATATTAAAAGTTTCAAAATTTGGTTAGTACATAGCGTGGACTATGTATGAATTCGTTTTTTTGTTTATAATTGGTTATCTCGCCTAAGCTAAATGTTTTGATAACATAGAAACCAATTATGAAATAACTAATAGAACTTTTGTTCCAAGTACACCATTAGTTAGTTCTTTGAATAGGTCTTTTGCATGGTAGAGTTGCATCACTATTGTATTATAAATACCTTAAAATCTTATATCATTTTAGTCGACGTTTTAAATGTTAAAAGGTGTAATAATATTAATTATTTAAAGAAATAATTTCTAATGATAATAATATTCTATATTTAATTTCTAATTGTAATTTATTTATTTCTTTAAAAATATTTTCAAAATTTTTTTCTATATATTTAATATAGTTATTTTTATCATATAAAATATTTTGTATAAATTTTATTCTAAATAAAAAATTTAATTTTTCTTTTAACATATTTAAATCTTTTTTTTTTAAAAAATTAAAACATTTATAATATATTTCTAAATTATCATTATCAATTTTATATTCAATTAAAATTTCACATAAAATTTTAATATCTTCAAATGTCAAATAATTTAAATTTATTTTTTTATAATCAATATCAACAATATCAATTTCTTCAAGATATAATAAATATAAATATAGAATTGTTTTATCATCTAATTTATTTAAATTTTTAATTAAAATTTCTTTTTTAACAAAATCATTAAATTTAATTTTAATTTCGTCTTTATTTATAAATAAAATTAAATTTACTATTATTTTATCAAAAAATATTTCACTATTTAGTATATTCATCATATAATTTTGAATAATAAATGGATTATTTTTAAAAAAAATCATTACATTAAATAAATTTGTATGAAAATTATTAGTTTTATAATTAAACTTAACATATATTAATTTATCTGTCTCATTATAATGATATTTTATTATGTCTTTATCATCATCATTATAGTTAATAAATTCTAATGATTTTATATATTTTGTTGATAAATCAGGTAGATTAAATTTTTTATATTTAAACAATCCTAAAAAATCTTTAATATTATATATATTATATATATTATTACTTAATTCTTTTGGAATTTGAATAGGTGATCCTATAGATATAAAATAAATTAATTTTAATTTTTCTTGAAGTACTTCATCTAAATCCATTTTTAATTTTAATATTGCTCCGTATAAAGTTATTGCTCCATAAGAAAAACCAAGAATATAAATTTTATATGAAAATTTTATATAATATTTAATTAAACTAATTAAATTATTTAATTTAATTGTTGATTTCATTTTTTTTATATCTTTAATATCTTTTATAAATTGAAAAAACTCATAAACACCTTTATTATAATTTCCAATTATTTCTAAAATATTTCCATTATCATCTATTAAAGATATATCTAATACATTTTCATATGTAATTCCATATATTTTAATATATATTATATTATTGTCTTCATTATGAAAAATTAATTTTGAAGATTTTATTGGTAAAGTTTCATTTGTAATTCTTCTAGACCTAAACATAAAATAATATATATTTAATAATATATATGGATAATTTTGAAGAAAAAATTGATGAAAAATTTGAAGAAACTTTTAATGAAAATTTTAATGAAAATTATAATGAAGTTGAACATTTAATATCATTTATAAGTGAAGATAAATCAAAAGAACCAATAGATGAATTTGATAAAATTATTTATTTTATAAATATAATAATATCTAAATATCCTACAGATGATGAAATAATAGAGAAATTAATAAATTTAGCATATGAATATAAAAATATTAGACAAATAGCTAGAATAATATTTGTTATTCTTTTTAATCATGATTTATCAAATAAAGAATTATTAGATGGAAATAGTTTTGGTAAATCTATTCTTAATGATTTTCTAAAATCTTCTCAAATAGAAAATAAAAATAAAGAAATTATTGTAAAAGAATTTAATTTTATTTATAATGAAAAATATACATTTACACCTATTATTGAAGAACAAAAAATAAAAATAGATAATAAATCAAAACAAGAAATTGAAGTTAAAGGTGGAAAAATGTTAAAAATAAAAAGAAAAAATAAAAAAAAATGATTTTATTATTAATTTTAATAAATTATCTAATGTTGCCTACATTTAGAAGAAACGAAAAGTATTTTAACGCTTGTGTGTTTTTCATCATCAACTTAATTCTCAATTTTCCTCAGTTTAACAACTATTTGGATGTTTGTGATGTGTTTGACATTTACATTCGTAAGTTTGTCTTACTTAACACGCATCTTTCGTATCAAATTGCTGTTGATTGTATTCATATGATTGAGTTTTTCTATGATATAGAATACATTAATTTGATTAAGGGTTCGTTTGATAATGAGGTTGATGCTTACCATTATCTTGCCATTCTTGTTCAATTTCAAAGACAGATTAATAAGTTCAACCTCAACTCACTTAGTCCTCTTCATCAGTTTAATCCAAACAATATGTATAATTTGGTGATTGATGCTATGACTTAATTTTTTTTTTTATTTAAAGATTTAAATAATTAATAATTAATGATAAAAGAATGATAATTGATGATTATATAAATTATGAGATGGAATATCGTAAGAAATATGGTGAGAAAACGATAATATTAATACAAGTAGGTTCTTTTTATGAATTATATTCAATAAATGAGAATTGTTCATTTATGAATAAGATAGGAGATATATGTAATATTCAAATATCGAGAAAGAATAAGAGTATAAAAGAGGTAAATAAGAATAATCCATTAATGGCGGGATTTCCATTATATACACTAAATAAATTTATTCAAATATTAATAAATAATCAATATACAATAGTATTAATAGAACAAATAACAGCACCTCCAAATCCACAAAGGAAAATAACAGAAATAATAAGTCCATCAACAAATATAAATAATAATATAAGAAATGGGAATTATATATTAGTTTATTATTTTGAAGAGATTAAAGGATTATTAAATGTAGGTATAAGTGGTGTAGATTTAACAACAGGTAAATGTATAATATATGAGAATGGTTCAACTAAAAATGATCCACAATTAACATTAGATGAATGTTATAGAATATTATCAACATATAATCCAACGGAAATATTAATAATAGGAGATGAAATAAGTGAAGAGAATAAATGTAAAATAAATGAGATAATAAATAGTAATAGTTTAATTCATAGAAAATATGAAGATTATGAATTATTAACATATATGAGAAAGATAGAATATCAAAAGAAGATATTAGAGAAAGCATATAAGAATGAGAGTATGTTAAGTATGATAGAATATTTAAATTTAGAAAGGATAACGATAGGAATAATAAGTTATTGTATATTATTACAATTTGCGTATGAACATAATGCCGAAATAATAAAGGAATTAAATAAACCGAAAATAATAGAGAGAGAGGATAAATTATTATTAGAATATAATTCAGCAATACAATTAAATATAATAAGTAATAATAATAATGAAAAAACATTATTAGAGATATTAAATAGAACTTCAACTGCGTTTGGTTCAAGAGGATTTAAAGAGAGATTATTAAATCCAATATGTAATATAGAAGAATTAAAAAGAAGATATGATAAGATAGAAGAATTATTAGAAGAGAATAAATATAAGAGAATAATAAAGAAATTAAATAATATAAATGATATAGAGAGGATAAGTAGAAAGATAAGATTATTAAAATTAAATCCGTGTGAATGGAATGGATTTATAAATTCATTAGAAAATGCGAAAGAAATATATGAAATAATGGGAATAGAAACGAAAGAGATAAATGAATTAATAAAAATATTTGAAAATTTAGATATAGAAGAATGTTCAAAATATAATATAAATGATATAAAAACGAATATATTTAAAGAAGGATATTTAAAAAAATTAGATGAATTAACGGAGGATTATAAGAAAGAGATAATAAAATTGGAGGAGATAGTACAAAGAATATCATGGATAGATGATACAAATTGTAAATTAGAATATAATGAGAAGGATGGATATTATATAATAATAACAAAGAAGAGATATGAGACAGCATTAAAGAAGGATAAGATATATATAAGTAAATTTGAGAAAAGGATAACAAATAATAATAATAGTTATAAATTAACATCAATAGAAATAAATGAGGCATCAACAATAATAGAAAGGAGACAAGAAGAGATAAAGAAGATAGTAAATAATGAATATATAGAATATTTAAAAAGGATAGAAGAGAAAGAATATATAAAATTAAATAAAATAATAAATGAATTAAGAGAAATAGATATAAATAGTTGTAATGCTAGAAATGCTAAAGAATATTATTTATATCGTCCAAATATAAAAGAGGGTAAATCATATATTAAAACAGAAAATCTTAGACATCCTATAATTGAAAGGATAATGTCAAATATAGAATATATAGGGAATGATATAGAATTAAATGAAAATGGAATATTATTATATGGTATAAATGCTTCAGGGAAAAGTTCATTAATGAAAGCAGTAGGTATATCAATAATAATGGTTCAATCAGGAATGTATGTTCCAGCAACTTATTATGAATTTAGTCCATATAATCATATATTTACAAGAATATGTGGGAATGATGATATATATAGAGGGATGAGTAGTTTTGTAGTAGAAATGACAGAATTGAGAAATATTCTTCAAAGAACAGATGAGAGAAGTTTAGTAATAGGAGATGAAATATGTTGTGGAACGGAAGCAATATCAGCAATATCAATAGTATCATCAGCGATAAATGAATTAATAAAAAAGAAGTCAGCATTTATATTTACAAGTCATTTACATGAATTAACATCAATATCATTAATAAAGGATAGAATAGATAAAGAATTAAAAATATATCATATTCATATAGAAATAATAGATGATAAAATAATATATGAAAGGAAATTAAAAGAAGGTCAAGGTTCAAAAATTTATGGAATAGAAGTATGTAGTTCATTAAATATGCCAAATGATTTTATGAAAAATGCTGAAATAATTAGAAAAGAATTAATGGGATATGATATTAATTTAATTAATATTAAACAATCAAATTATAAATCAAATATTTTTATGGATTTATGTCAAATTTGTAAAATTAATAAAGCTTGTGAAACTCATCATATTAATTATCAAATTAATGCTGATATTAATGGTAATTTTTCTAATTTTAATAAAAATATTCCTCATAATCTTATTAGTATTTGTCAAGAATGTCATAAAAAAGAACATAATGGTGATATAGGTATTATTGGTTATAAACAAACATCAAAAGGGATATTAATAGATATTGATAAAACATCAAGAATATATAAATTAATAAAAAGAGGAAAAGATGGATGGTATATGAGAAAAAAAATAACGGATAAGTTAAAAAAAGTGGATGAATTAGAAATTATAAATTTTTATAATAAACAAATGAAAAATAATATAAAAGAAATATCAATTGAAATGGAAAATAATTTTTTTGATATAACGATTTAATTTTTTTTAAATAATCTTTAAAATTAAAGATTATTAAATTTCTAAGAAATATTTTTAATTATTTTTAGAAATATCAAAAAGAATAAATTTAAGAATAATAATTTAACTTTTTTAGAAATATTACTATTAAAACTATCATAAGTGATATAAGAAATAAATTAATAAAATTAGATAATCAAATTAGTCATATAAATAAATTAAATGAATAAATATTTATTTTTATTATTATTACATTCTTGTTATTCTTTATTTGTTCCTATAAATCAAATTATTAGTATTAATAATAATAATTTAAAAAATAATCTTAAAACTTATAAACCAAAATCATTATTAATTTTAAATATTATAAATAATAATGATAAATTAAAAATAAAAGTTAATGATAACCATTTAAAAGAAGATGATAATGATTTTAATTTAATAATTCATAGAATTTTAATTTATTTATTAATTTATATAAGTTGGATGTTAATTTTTTATATTATTTTTAATATTATACTTTTAATTTCATTTACAGATGTCATTAATGGTTTTTGTAAATCAAAGTTATTATTATTTTTAGTATAATATAACTAAAATAAAAATTAGAGAATAATAATTAAATTTATATGTAAATGTGTAAATATAATAGATATATAAAAAATAAATTAATTATTTTTTATGAATATTAATAAGAATTATATATTATTATTAATATTTATATATTTAATATGTATATTATTAATAATATATATATATTTATATGAAACATATGATTATTATAAATTTATAAGAACATAAGAAAATGATGGATATAAAGTATTTAGAGAATTTAATAAGAAAGATATATTAAAAGAACTACCAGAAGGATATGAATTTATTGATTATAAATATCAAATAAAAGGATGTTCATTATCAACATTTCACAGAGATGTAACTTCAAGTCAAAGTATATTTAAAACAAAATATCGTGTATATACTTGTATAACATATAAAAATAAAGGTAATTTATTAACAATATGTCCATCAAGTCATAAAACAACACCATTTTTATTTGAAAGACCATTAATAATAAGAGGGAATATAGGAACAACAATATTATTTGATTGTGATATAATACATGCAGGAGCTATAAATGAATTTGGAGAGAATAGACATGCAATACAATATAAAATATGTCATAGGGAGGATAAGAAGATATTAGAACATTTAGAGGGAATAAATAAGATATCATATAAAAGATGTAATAATTCAAGAATATATGAATATATATTAAGAAAGATATCATTAATATATCGATTTATATTTAATCATATATTTACAAAATTATTACAAGATAGACCAGAGAAGGATAGTATATTAGAAATAATAATATCAAAATTTTATATAGGAGATTTTTATAATTCTTGAAGTAATTTATCTAATAAATGAATATCAGTGCCAGAATATTTATTAATTAAATTATTATAATTAAATGTAATAAAAGTAGGGATAGAGGTAATATTAAATTTATTAGCAAAATCAGGACTATCATCAATATCAACATTAAAGAATTTAATAAATGGATATTTATCAGCAGCGAGAGAATAAAAAGGAGCGAAATTTTTACAAGGATTACACCAAGAAGCAGAGAAACAAATAATAAATTTATCATATTTAAAAGCTTCTTCTTCGTGTGCTCGATTAAAAATAAAATTAATAGTCATTTAAAAATAAAAAAAGAAAAAAATGATTTAATTTTTTTCATAAGATATATATATATAAATCAATAATGATATATATAAAAATGCTAGAACCAACAACAGCAAGTATAGCAGTATATTTAATAACAACAGGAACAATAAGAATAAATAAACATAAAAGATTAATGGAAAAAAATCCATTTTATATGAAGAAGAAGGTATGTAAATGGTTTTTATTAAATAAGGATGAGTTAATGAATTCAGTAATAGATGAGAGTAATGATTTTATAATGGATACAATAAATTATGTTCATTTAAAATATTATAATCCATCATTATTTATGATAATATATATATTAATAATAATATTAGTAATATTATTTTAATAATTTTTTTATATAATAGGATTAATTTTAATAGCATTTTCATTATCAATAAGGGATGAAAGAATAGAACTATCGAGACGTTCATTAAAAGCATTTTCTTTTTCAGGAGTTTTAGTAATAGCTTCATTATTAATACTTAGAGGTGTAATTTGATAAATTTTATTAGCATTAGTAGTAGGTAATTGTTCTTCATATAAATCGATTTGTTTTTTATAAGAAAGATTAATATCATTTTTATTAACAGAGGAGAAATTACCAGCACCATTAGGGGTATGAGCAGCTTTAATTAATAATAATTCACGTGTTCCATCAATTTCAGCATTAAGAGCGGCATCTCTATCCATAGGAACGAAAGTAATAGCAGATTTAAGAGAACCATCATATTGAATATGAGAGGATTGTCTTTGTGTATTTTTAGCATTATTATTTTTATTAATATAAGCACCAATAATTTTATTAATATAACCTCCAATAAAACCGAAAGAACTACTATTACAACCATTAACAGTAGTTTGTTTAAGAGTAGTTTTAGCTACAATGGAGGGGTCATAAACATAAGTAGATTTATAAAGAACATTATTAATATTTCTAGTGGTGTCAATAGAAGGGATAGTTTGTTTAATAGTAGTTTTAGTTTTATCATTATTTTTAAGATAAGAGGTGAAATTACCTTTAATATTACCTATATGTTCATCGTGTATATTAGTTTCTTTAATAGTAGTTTTAGGTAAATCATATAAAGAGGAATAAGTTTCTTTATTAGCGGATAAATTACCAAGATTATCATCATCTAAAGTAGTTTCTTTAGTGGTAGTTTTAGGTAAATCATATAAAGAGGAATAGGTTTCTTTATTAGCAGATAAATTATTATTTTGTGTTTCGAATAAACTAGTTTCTTTAGTAGTTTTTTTAGGAATATCATTAAGAGTAGAATAAGTTTCTTTATTACCAGTTAGAATACCAGTATCATTATCATTAATAGTAGTTTCTTTAATAGTAGTTTTAGCATCATCATAAAGAGTGGAATAAGTTTCTTTATTACCAGTAAGATTAGAGACATCATTATCATTAATAGTAGTTTCTTTAGTAGTTATTTTAGGAGTATCATAAAGTGCGGAATAAGTTTCTTTATTACCAGTAAGATTAGAGACATCATTATCATTAATAGTAGTTTCTTTAATAGTAGTTTTTAGGATATGATTAACAGGGTCATAAGTAGTAGCTTTTTCAGGTTGTTGTGGAGAGATATTTCCAAATTCTCTAGGTGGATGTAGGAAGAATTCTTTAATAGATATTTTAAGAGCATCAGTAATAGGTGCTATAAAAGCTTTAATAGTAGAAGAGAAATTAGCAACAGGAACTTCAAGTTTAGATAATTCGTGTTTATTAGTATTATAAACGATAACAGAATTACGACCATAATCTTCAATATCATTAAATTGTTCTTGTTGATTTTTAAGAGAACCATAATAATTAATATGAGAACCAATTCTAGCAGTATCTTTAAGATTTTCATTAGGTCTATTAGTATCTTTTTTAAGATAAGATTGACCTTTAAACCAATTATCTTCAGTAAGTTTATAAGTAGTTTCAGGTTTATTTTTATCAAAAGGTTGAACGATACCTCTATTAAGAACAATATTTTTAGGAGGAGCTTGAATAGGGATTTCAAAAATAGAATTTCTTTGGTCGGTAATAGGTCTTAATTCATTTTTATCTTTAGGTTTAGAGAATAAGAGAGTATCAGGTTGATGAAAACCACCACTACCAGAGGAAGTGAAACCTTTATTAAGACCGGGTGCTACACGAATAGAAGCGATAGGATTAAAATTATTTTGAACTTTAGGGACATTAGTTCTATCGAGAATAAAATCAGTATTATTATCCATACCTTTAATATAAGTTAAATCAGTAGTAGGTTGGAAGAAGGTTTCAACTTCAGTTTTACGAGTTTTATAATCATTATAACCAAATTTATGTTGAAAATTAGGATTATCAAGATTAGTATTTTGAGTAATACCTTTTCTAAGAAAATGTTGCATATTAGAATGTTTAAAGTTTTCAATAGGTATTTTTTGACCACTAAGACTATCAAAATGAGAATTATGAATAGGTTGATTAAAATCAGTAGGTTGAGCAAACATAGAAGAATAAGCAGGACTAGGAACAACACCAGTTTTAAAAGGATATTTAGCCTTATTATAAGAATTATTAGCTAAAGATTGTTCATAATTTTTAGTTTTAATAAAAAATTGAGAATTATAAATATTATCCATAGAAGGTGTATCATTCTCAATATAATTCATAATATAATCTAAATGAAAGATGGATAAAAAAATAAGTTTATCTATCAAACCAACATTTAATAATAGGTAAATTTAAAGGTTCTTTAATATGATGAAAATAAGAATAAATAAAAGAATATGGATAATCATTAATATTACCAAAAAGAACTAAATCTTCTTTATTAGGATATTTATGACCAATTTCATGATAAGTCATAACAGCGAGTAATCTTTCTAAAATTTGTCTTTTTTCTTTATTATTAATATATTTAATAATATTTAAAAAATTATATTTTTTTTGTAATAATTCTAAAAATTTTAATGTAATTATAGATGATACACTAAAACAACCTAACCAATTAGAAGATTTATATAAATTATATAATTCGAATGGATAGTTCATTTCATAATATAAAATTAATTGGTCTTTATCACATAAATCATCTCTAGGAAAATACCATAAAAATCTAATATCATCAATATTATTAATAATATTTTCATTAAATTTTTTTTTAATATAGATTGAATCGTGAATAATAATAGCTTTTTTAGCAGGTTTTAATTTATAAAAATAATAATAAGATAATAATTCACCAGCACCTTTAAATTCAGATTGTATAATTGAAACATTAAATAAATTTGGATAATTTATTACATATTTAGGATTTGAAAAATCATCAATAATAATAATAGGTTCAGTTTTATAATTCATACGTATAGAATTTACACATTCAATCCAAGAATGTGAATGATATTCATTTTTAATATGTCTAGGAAAAATAAAACATAATTCATTCATTTTTTAAATAATTTATCATAAGTTTTGCTTATATAAGGTCTATTATCTAAATCATTATATAAATAAGTATTAATTAAATTTATATATAATGAAATAGGATTAATATTAGAAATAATTAAGAATAATAAATATAAAAATAATAATAAAAAACCAAAAAAGATATCTTTATAAAAAATTAAAAAAGAGTAATTATTTTTAATAAATATTAAAGATATTGGAATTAATTTAAATAATGTATTTATAGAAAATAATTTTATTACATAATATAATGGAATATTTATAAAATAAATATAAATAGTTATAATAACAATAATAATATATGTAAATAATAAAAAAAACAGAGGACTAAATGTAATAAAATTTAATATATATAAAATAAACCAAAAGAATAACCAATTAGAAAAAATAAGATACATTTTTATAATTATAAAAGAAATATATATAAAGATATATATAATAATATATTATTATTATAAATTTTTTTATTATAAAGATAATTATTTATAAATTTATAAAAGAAGTTAATTTAAGTTTTTTTAAATATATTAAAAAAGAAATAAGTTGAGTTTTATTTTTTAATTTATAAAAGAAGTTAATTTAAGTTTTTTTAAATATATTAAAAAAGAAATAAGTTGAATTTTATTTTTTAAAACTTTTTAGAAATGTAAAAAGAAGTAAGTTTTAAGTTTTTTCTAAATTTATAAAAGAAGTTAATTTAAGTTTTTTAAATTTATTAAAAGAAGTTAATTTAAGTTTTTTAAATATATTAAAAAAGAAATAAGTTGAATTTTATTTTTAAAACTTTTTAGAAATGTAAAAAGAAATAAGTTTTAAGTTTTTTCTAAATTTATAAAAGAAGTTAATTTAAGTTTTTTAAATTTATTAAAAGAAGTTAATTTAAGTTTTTTAAATATATTAAAAAAGAAATAAGTTGAGTTTTATTTTTAAAACTTTTTAGAAATGTAAAAAATAAATAAGTTTTAAGTTTTTTCTAAATTTATAAAAAAAGTTAATTTAAGTTTTTTAAATTTATTAAAAGAAATATGTTTTTTTAAATTTATTAAAAGAAGTTAATTTAAGTTTTTTTAAATATATTAAAAAAGAAATAAGTTGAGTTTTATTTTTAAAACTTTTTAGAAATGTAAAAAATAAATAAGTTTTAAGTTTTTTCTAAATTTATAAAAGAAGTTAATTTAAGTTTTCTAAATATATAAAAAAATAAGTATTATTTTTAAAACTTTTTAGAAATGTAAAAAGAAATAAGTTTTAAGTTTTTTCTAAATTTATAAAAGAAGTTAATTTAAGTTTTCTAAATATATAAAAAAGAAATAAGTTTTAAGTTTTTTCTAAATTT
>Ga0172367_10003098_pt1 | contig 22053 bp, 12 predicted proteins | sample Lak10m_FD_114542 | JGI IMG/M metagenome (GOLD analysis project Ga0172367, IMG submission 114542) | Freshwater microbial communities from Kabuno Bay, South-Kivu, Congo - kab_022012_10m | ecosystem: Environmental > Aquatic > Freshwater > Lake | place: Democratic Republic of the Congo: South-Kivu... | reverse complement strand
TTGTATGTACTGAATGACCTTCCAACGATCCTCCTTCGTCAACTGAGAGGCGTGCGATCCCATAAGACCCTTTCCATAGGTGATGGTGTGGAACATTTTCCCTTCTGGAAGTTCTTTCAAAGCTGGACCATTATATGCTGGTGGCGGTGGAAATTTTCCAGTGGCGATAAGCGATCCATCTCCTCCACCTTGCTTTCCGTGACAATGCATGCACATCTTCTCAAAGATCACCTTTCCCTGAGCCACCGTTTCGGCTGAGGCAGGAAGCGGACTTTTCAGATTGGTACCGGCAGCTTCATATCCTTCAGCAGTGTTCGGATAAGCATAAGGAAGCGCGTTAACCAAGCTACCTTGGTTGGGCCATTCGCCTTGTGCGATCGTTCCCGAAACAGGTGTTTGGGCGGTCATGCTGTCTTTGAAAACAGGATTCTCGCTGTACGTTTCGTACGATGGAGAACGATACATGTCTGGCATGTATTCAACGCCAGGACTGTTCGGATCCTTCGTACATGAACTCATCGTGATGGCAACACAGGAAATAGCTGTTGCGATCAGTGAGATATTGTATTTCAATGCCTTGTTCATCAGTCTTTACACCTTTTGACGATCGACCCGATTATTTCTGAGTTATCTCTTCTGCACCAGTCTCCTTCAGTATCTGCTGAATTTCTTCGGCTGATACAGAGTTGTCATGAAGATCGATCTGGATCAGGAATTTATCATCCGTGGTACGTAGATCAGGATTCCAGTTCTTCTTACCAGGATAGATTGCGTTTCTCAAGAGATATGTGACAGACATGCCGTGTGCAGCACAGAAAACCGTCATTTCAAATGTCACCGGAACGAAAGCCGGGAAGTTCAACAGCAGCGTGAAGTTCGGCTTACCGCCAATATTCATCGGCCAATCCATGATCAGCGTGAACCAGAACATGAACAGCGCCAACGACAAACCACAAAGAGCATAGATGAACCCTGCGATGTGAAGACGAGTTCTTGGAACTCCAATGATGGGGTCGATGCCGTGAATTGGGAAAGGAGAGAACACATCTTTAATGTGCACACCTTTCTTGACGAGTGCCTTGGCTGATGCCTTCAGCACTTCCTCATCAGAGAACAGACCGTGTATTTCTTTAGCGCTCATTATCAGTATTATTTCTTGTACTGAGAACCTGTTGATTTCAATATCGACTTAACTTCTGCAATCGGCAACACTGGGAAAGTGCGCGCATACAGCAGGAAGAAAGTGAAGAAGATTCCAAGTGTTCCGATGAAGATGCCTATGTCAACCCAAGTTGGATAGAACATCGACCAGCTTGATGGAAGGTAATCACGGTGAAGTGAGGTTACGATGATCACAAATCGCTCGAACCACATACCGATGTTCACAACGATCGAAAGGATGAATGTGAATGTGATGTTTCTTCTCAATTTCTTGAACCAGAATACCTGTGGGCTGATCACGTTACAGCTCATCATTGCCCAGTATGCCCACCAATAAGGACCAGACGCTCTGTTCAAGAACGCATATTGCTCGTACTCAACTCCTGAATACCATGAAATGAAAAGCTCGGTGATGTACGCAACACCTACGATAGAACCAGTTAGCATAATGATCTTGTTCATCAACTCAACGTGATTCAGCGTGATGTACTCTTCCAAGTTGACAACCTTACGCATGACCAACATCAACGTTTGCACCATGGCGAAACCAGAGAAGATCGCACCCGCAACGAAGTATGGAGGGAAGATGGTCGTGTGCCAACCAGGAATAACAGATGTAGCGAAGTCCATCGACACGATGGTGTGAACCGAAAGTACAAGTGGCGTTGCAAGACCCGCAAGCACCAACGAGATTTCCTCGAAACGGTGCCATGCACGAGCATTTCCACTCCATCCAAAAGACATGATGGCGTAGATGGCCTGACTGATCGGTTTGGAAGCACGTTCTGCACGGTCACGGATAGTTGCGAAATCAGGAATCAATCCGATGTACCAGAACACCAACGAAACGCTGAAGTAGGTAGAGATCGCAAATACGTCCCAAAGAAGTGGTGAGTTGAAATTCACCCAAAGTGATCCGAAAGCATTCGGCAAAGGCAGCACCCAATAAGCCATCCAAATACGTCCCATGTGGATACCGGGGAACAACGCAGCACAGATAACCGCAAAGATGGTCATAGCCTCTGCAGAACGGTTAATGGCCATCCGCCACTTCTGACGGAACAACAGAAGTACCGCAGAGATAAGCGTTCCAGCGTGACCGATACCTACCCACCATACGAAGTTGGTGATATCCCAAGCCCAACCAACGGTCTTGTTAAGACCCCATGTGCCGATACCGACACCGATGGTGTACATGATGCAACCGAGACCCCAAAGCATGGTAACCAACGCAATGGTGAACACTAGCCACCACTGTTTATTGGCCTTTCCTTCAATCGGCTTTGCTATGTCATTCGACACATCGTGATAAGTCTTGTCGCCTAATACCAGCGGTTCCCTTATCGAAGCTTCGTGACTTGCCATTTGTCTTGCTTTATATCTTTTATTAAGCTTCGTTCTCTACGTTTCTCACCTTGGTCATGTAGTACACGTTCGGTTGAACGCCTACTTCTTCCAACAGGTGATAGCTCCTTTCATCCTTGGCATTTGCCGCAACCCAACTTGCCTTATCATTCAGATCACCAAAAACGATGGCATTTGTCGGACATGCTTCAGCACATGCACTCTGCACTTCTGCATCGGACACTTTGCGACCTTCTTTCTTCGCCTTAAGCTTAGCGGCCTGAATACCTTGTACGCAGAAGCTGCATTTCTCCATAACCCCACGGTCACGAACAACTACGTCTGGGTTAAGCACCATACGACCTAGGTCATCGTTTGCTGGGTTCTTGCTGAAATCCTCGCTTCCGTTGTGGTACTGGAACCAGTTGAACCTTCTGACCTTGTAAGGACAGTTGTTCGCGCAATAACGGGTACCGATGCAACGGTTGTAAGTCATTTGGTTCAAGCCCTCATCGCTGTGCGTAGTTGCGGCAACCGGACAAACCGTTTCGCATGGCGCATGATTGCAATGCTGACACATGACAGGCTGGTAAGCAACCTGAGGTGCTTCGGCAGCAGATTCCATTGCCAAGAACTTATCAATGGCACTTACACCTTCTTCCTCTGCCTTTTCCTCGGTCATATCAGAAGTGTAGTAGCGGTCGATACGCAACCAGTGCATATCGCGACCTCTGCGCACTTCCTCTTTACCAACAACAGGAACGTTATTCTCTGCACCGCATGCTGTAACACAGGCGCCACAACCGATACACTTGCTAAGGTCAACCGTCATACCCCAACGATGGCCGCTGGCAATTGCGTGGTCATCCCACAGATTAACCTGTCCTACCGGAACGTAAGTACTGGCGTGTCCGGCTTCAGCATGTGCTGCTTCCTCATGTCCGTGAGCAGCCTCAGCATGCTCTCCATGGCCTTCACCATGTGCATCGCCATGCGAAGATGAACCAGCACTTCCTAGGTACAGAAGTTTATCTGGATTGCCGGCTTTTGGATCTTTCTTATACTCAGACAGAGTTGTTTCCTTCAGAATTGAAGAACGCCCCATCAATGTGTGATGCATCTGCAACTGAGCGATCTCATGTAGTTCGCCAGTTGACGTAACCGTTACAGAACCAACTGCGAAAGAACCGTTTGAAAGGCCGAACGCATTCGCACCTACACCATCTCCGCACATTCCCGCGGCAGTTCTACCGTAACCGACAGCTAGACCTACGGTTCCATATTTCTGACCAGGAGACGGATAAGCTGGAGCTTTAACAGTAACACCATTGGCGCTTACCTCCACAACGTTGGCCATGTAATCGCCACGCTCCAAACGACTCAATCCCATTTCCTCCATTTGCTTTGGAGACATGGTAACGTAGTTGTCCCAGGTTACCCTTGAGATCGGGTCTGGAAGTTCTTGCAACCATGGGTTATTTGCCTGAGAGCCATCGCCAAGACCTGCCTTCACATACAACTGAAGTTCAAAGTCTCCTGAAGCAACCTTCTTAACGGAGGCGGCTGCGGCATTGACATCGCCATTGAATACAACTTCCCCAGCAGCTACTTCGGCATCAAAAACACCGTTGAAGAGCGCTGTATTGAAGAAGTCGTTGAAAAGTACACTGGCATTCGGACTGGCCGCGTGAATAGCTGACCAGTTCGACTTGATGTAGCTGTAAAAATCAGTATTGTTTCCACTCCAAGCCAAAAGTGACTCTTGGAATTGGCGGGTATCAAACAACGGATGAATGGTCGGTTGAGTAAGGCTGTAAGAACCTTTGCGAGGCTCAGCATCGTTCCAACTTTCCAAATAGTGATTGTCTGGGCAGAGATATGTGACGTTCGCTGCGGTCTCATCCAACCTATCGGCAAACGAAACCGTCAGACCCACTTTCGCCAAAGCTGCCGTGAAATCTGCTGCTTTTGCGTAAGAATAGCTTGGATTGACACCATGGATCAATAGGGCATCAACGTTTCCAGCCTTCATGTCTGCCACCAAAGCATCCATTTCTCCATCAACACCACCTTTAAGGTAAAGCGGTTTGGCTATGTCCAATGTGGAACCATAGTTACCCAATTGGTTGTTGATAGCGTTTACAATGGTCTGAACACCAGCATCATTTGAATCACATACGACAATGCTCTTACCCTTTGCCGCCAACAGATCCTTAGCTGCTGAAGCAACGTATGTCTCATACTCTGAACCAGCACCGGAAACGGTGTTTCCGCCAGTTGCTGACGCAATCTTGTTATACAGGGCAATAATAGCTCCAGCCAATTCCGAAGGCTTCACAGCCACCCGAACGTCTGCATTACTTCCTGTAAGAGACATGTTCGACTCAAACTGGTAGTGACGTGACATGCCGCCTGATTTCGGGCTGCGCATCTTTCCGTATCCGGCAGCGTTAGCGGCTCCATTTGGGAATCCAGCCAAGAAGTCGGCTCCAAAAGCAACAACTACTTCGGCTTTAGAGAAGTCGTAAGCAGGCAAAGCCTTAACACCAAAACAAGCCTCGTTGGCAAGCAACGTTCCTGAGTAGGAAATTGAATCGTACGTAACGTGCTTGACGCCTTCACCATAAGTTGCAGCGAAATCGGCAATTGCCTTCTTGGTAGAAGGGCTGATAACGGTTTCTGTTAGAACAACGATGCTTCCACCGTTCTCAGAAATCTTCTTCAGTGCAACAGTAACATCAGCATCTACCGAAGACCAAGTTGTGGCTTCACCGCCTTTCAACGGACCCTTGGCACGAGCTGAATCGTAAAGTGAAAGAACTGATGAGTTGACGCGGGCATTCAAGGCACCTCCCGTCAATTTGGAAGCCTTGTTTCCAACGACTTTGATCGGACGACCTTCGCGCGTTTTTACAAGAATGCTGGCGTAGTCTGTTCCATCAAAGAAACTGGATGCGTAGTAGTTCGCAACTCCAGGAGTGATCTCCTCAGGTTTATTCAGATATGGAATCGACTTGGTAACCGGAGTTTCGCAGGCAGCCAAAGTGGCGGCACCAACGCTGAAACCCAAGAACTTCAGGAAATCCCTTCTCTTGGTTTTCCCTTCGTCCAAGTTGTTATCAAAAAGACTATCGACAGATGATTCGGCCACGAACTCATTGGCAACTGACTCCTGAAACTCAGGGGTGTTGTGGAGTTCGTCCAATCCTTTCCAGTATATTTTGGTATTGCTCATGTGAGAGGCTTTTCCAAAAATCTTAATTCGTTTCTCTTAATAATGACACTTGGCACACTCCAAACCACCGATACGCTCAACGGTAACCGGATTTCCATCATGCCAAGCTGGAGTTCTTTCGTGAAGATCCTCGTAGTATTCGTTATTGGCCACTTGAACAGAAGTTTCTCTGTGGCAGTTGACGCACCAACCCATCGTAAGCGGAGAATGCTGCTCAGCAACGCCCATTTCCTGAACTTCACCATGACACTTCTGACACTCGATCTTACCCACAACCACGTGCTGTGAGTGGTTGAAGTAAGCCAGATCGGGCAAATTGTGAACTCTGACCCATTTCACCGGAGTTGGGTTATCTCCGTAAACTTTGGTTTCAGGATTGTAATCCAATGCGGCATAGATCTTCGCGATTTCAGTTGGACCACTCGGACCTTCCTGTACATATGTATGGCAATTCATGCAAACATTCAATGATGGAATCCCTGCCGCCTTTCCTTTTTCAGCGCTTGTATGGCAATAGACACAGTTGATGCCGTTCTGCCCAGCATGAATTTTGTGCGAGAATGCGATAGGCTGCTCCGGCTTGTACCCTTGATATATGCCCACATTATCCATCAGATATATTACACCCCAACGCAGGAATGCCAACACAACCACCAGACCGAATACGGCTGTCCAAGCACGGTGCTCATTGATCCACTTTCCAATGGAACCGGATGTTCCAAGCTCTTCAGCAGGAGCCTCACCAGTTTTCTGGCTGACAAGCTGAGTAAGCGACTTTCTTACACCAGTTAGAACTGAAATTAGAATGAGCAACAGGATCGCAATTCCGATCAGGATATAAGTAAGTGTTCCGCTATCAAGCGAAGCTTTATCAGTTGTAGCGGCCGCATCAGCAGTATCAGCAGCAGGCGCAGCCTCCTGAACTGGTGGGTTCTTAATGTAATCGAGAATCTGCTTGATCTGCTCGTCCTCCAAATAGGAGAAAGCCGTCATTTGCTGCTGATTGTACTCAGCATAGATCTTTGTGGCATACGCATCGCCACTGGCAATCATTTGCTGCGGATTCTTGATCCACTTGTACAACCACTCTTCAGAAGGAACCCTGTCATAGATTCCCGCAAGCCCCGGACCAACGACCTTCTTGTCGTCTATGCGGTGACAGGTGGCACAGTTCTGCTTGAAGAGCTTCTCTCCATCCTGCGCGAATCCGGCAACAGAAATGAAGATGAGGAAGCTGGAAAATAGAAATGAAGTCAGTCTCATTGAACTACTCCCGTTTGATGTCCTAACGTTTACCAAAGCCCTTGTTTTTGGGTAACTTTTCGTAGCTTTTTGAAGCTATTTCTTGGTCGGGCAAAAATAGTACTCAATCGATTGAGCGATAGAAAATTTGTTAATTCTATACAATTTAGAACCGTTCTAAATAATTACGGCTTCACCTTTGCATCATCCCTTGTTAACAACCGTTTTTCCGTTATTTGCAACCATGTTCATGAAACCACAGGCATTGATTCTACAGGCTCTTTTTCTATGTGGTTTCCTATCGGATGCTGTGGCTCAGAATCGCGGCTCCAAATGGGTCGATTCCACTATTGTTGTACTGGCTGATCCCCGCATCGATTCCTTGATCGCACGCCATGTTCGCATCAGCGAAATGAAAGACGGTTTTGACGGATGGCGCGTTCAGATCTTCTCAGGTTCGGGCAACGAGGCGCGGCAGGCAGCAAACAATATGCGTTTCGATTTCCTATCGATGTACCCTGAAATCCCTGCATATCTCATCTATCAGGCTCCGAACTTCAAAATCCGCGTTGGAGATTTTAGAACAGAATTGGACGCCATTCACCTTCAACGGCAGTTGGCGTATCAGTTTCCTGGTGGATTTGTGGTCAAAGACCTCGTGAAATTCCCGAAACTGGAGATCGAGAGCGGTGAAAGCCGCGTTGATTGAGGCAATCGCCTCCTCAAGCCCGATCAGAAATCATCGAACGGACGGGTAATGTCCGATGAGATTCCGAAGAAAAAGTAGAGTTCTTCCTTTCTGAAAGCGGATGATTCTTGCACGCGGGAGGTGAATCCACCCATTATCCGCAGATCCCAAGTTGCGTTGAGCACATATTCTGCCCGTATCTGCGTCAGGTAAAGCTTAGTGTTCAGGCCTTGAACCATCTCATGGCCGTACTCGCCTACACGGTCAAGGTAAGAACGATAGATGTCCTGTCCGTAGCTGACCGAACCGGTATCCAAACCATAGTTCGCCCAAATGAACTTGGCCTCGAGCAACCAGTTCTTTCGGTGATAACGCAACACGCTCACCGATTCCATGAAATTGGCGCCCATAGGGTGTGCCAACGATTGGTTGTAATGACCGTAGTTCTGTTCAATGGTTACGTGTGTGTAAGTGAATGGCCGCACCCAATTGAACTCCGTCTGATAATAAAGGCCCTTTATCCAAAACAGGTTGTAGCCTTTGATTCCCACTTGAAATCCTTGTTTATTGCCCCAAAAACCAGTGGGAATGGTCGTATCGCCCTTTGCTGTCAACTTCTTGAAGACCTCACCCATCAAGAACTCATCAAGCACCAATTGGCCATACAGATGGTTGTTCTTGCCGATACGATACCTGAATTCAAACCCCATGTAGGCATTATCTGGAGAGTTCAACGAAAATTCTATCGGTCGGTAAAAAATGATCGGGTTGATGTAGTTCGGTTCAAAACCGCGCGCACCGGTTGAATCGGCTCCTTGCCAAACGATGCTTTCAAAGAATCCGACATTGAACCGCTTCGCAATATTCAACGAAAGGTAGTGGAACGTACCCAATTTGTTCGGAATGGCGCCCTGCCTGATGTCCTTGAAGTTGGCGAAAATGTTCACGTAACGGATACGCCAGAAACGCGTGTCCAACTTCAGGAACATGGCCTGTTCGGCATTGTCTGAAAGGAAAAGTGAGCGGTAACCATTTCCAATGAACAACTTATCGTACCCAGCCTGAACGTTGAAATGCTTCGATGGCGAATAGGAAAGATAGCCCGAAGGGTCGAAGAACGACCGGAAGTAGCCGTTGCGATTGAAACTTCCCACACCCGGATTCACGTTCCATTTGTTCATGAACTCATTGACATGCGCTACTGGCCGGAACGCCCCGCCACGCAATGAGAAATGACCCACGAAATTCTTGCCGAGCAATACATCTCCTCTTACACCGGTATATAGTTCGGTGGTGAAACCGCTTTTGGTTCCATACCGTGCTACGCTGTGGTAAATAGGATCCAATTCCAGCCCGAACCATTTCCGTTTGTAATCGAGGAAATGACCCTGCGAGAACTGATGCAATCGACTGCTATCTCGGGCCACAAAAGATTGTAGAAACTGATCGCGACCAATTTCGAATATGCGCGGAAGCACATAAGGCCTAATATTCAAATGCACATCGTACTGCCCGCTGCGCATCGCCTCTTCTTCAATAAATGTTTGAAGCAACGGTGAGTGCTGCGTCACGATATTCTGCGCCCGAAGTTGAGCGACCGTAGCGGCCAGCATCAACACTCCATATGAAACCAGCTTCCTAAAAATCATAGTAGAGGTTTCTGAGAATGGTTCGAATGCCGAAGAACACGTACAGGTTCTGATCCTTTGCTACTTCCGTTTTGGAAACACGGTGCGTCAATCCGAAAATGACGTGCAGGTTTGATGCGCGGTTGACCACATACGCCAGTTCAAGGTTCTGGTAGGTCACCGCGGTTTTTACGCCCTGCCCAAGTTTATTTCCATAAGAATCGGCACCCAAAAAGGCGGTCTGATCGGAAAGTTGCGTGTCATTTCCGTAGTTGATGCCAACACTGTCGCGCCCAACCACAGCATAAGATATCCGATACTGGAACCGAAGATCGCGCCAACGGTAACCGAAAATTCCAACGAACTCTTGGAAATTGGCTCCGAGCGGATGTGCCAACGACTGATCGTAATGCGTGTAACTCCGCAACGTGCTCGAACTTGCATACATGTAAGGTCGCGCCCCATTATATTCTACCTGCGCATACAACTTCTTCAGTCCGAATGGGTCGAACACCTTGAAGCCCAATTGCCAACCGTAACGCTGACTGATGTGACCGCCTTTCGACAGTTTGGTGAAATCAAGATCATCGATGGCCAATTGCCCGTAAAAGGCGGCTTTCTGAAATGGAATGAACTTGACATTCAGACCCGCCACGGCATTGTTTCCCGAACCATCGTAGGCATACTGAATGGAACGGAACAGCGTGATCGGGTTGAAAAAATTCCAATTGAAATTTCCGTTGCCCGAGCTGTCGCTTTTGAATACCACTCCTTCAAAAAGCCCCACTTGCAAACGCTTGCCCACGTTGACACTCAGGTAGTGGAACGATGCCCACTTCTTTTTATAACCCGCTTCAAAGATCACAGGGATGCGCCTGTCCTGAAGCTGCGTGAAGATGAAGTCGTATTGGATCTTCCAAACGTTGGTGCTCACCTTCAAATAAGGATAATGGAAACCGGCATCAGACAAGAACATCGAGCGATAACCATCGCCAATGAAAAACCTGTCGTTACCCAACTGGAAGTTCAAAAACTTGAATGGCGAATACGACACATGGCCGGTAGCTGATGAAAAGTCGTAGCCCTTCACCTTCATGCCCAATGCGGTATAAAAACCATTGTCGAACTGAAAATCCTTGATGCGGCCTTGACCCGGAACCACCTGCGTTCGATCTATCCACTCGGTCATGTATGGAAGAAATGATGCTTGATTTTCCCACCAAGCGGTAATGAACGACACCTTCTTCCAAATGCTTCCTCGAAAGGTGATTCCACGTGTGTTGACAGTCAATCGTTCCTTCGTAATCACATCATAGCCCAATTCCAGATTGAAAACCGGGTCTACAAATAGTTGATACTTGGCCGAGTCGACACGCAGCAGACTCTGCCGGAATAGCTTTCGACCAACCAATGTGCGAGAGAACTTCCCCTTGTGGAAATTGATGTTGCGGATGGAATCGAACGCACAGACCTCGTTAAGCTGTTTGATCCTGTAAGGTTTAACGCCTGTGTGAAAGGCGGAACCTTTAACGTTCAAATGCCCTTCAAACTCCGAGTAGTTGCCATGATTGAACTGATAGTTGTACTGCTCCTGCGCCAGAACGGGAACCGCTGTTACGATCAGTAGGAAAGCAAAAAAAAGTCCCAAGCGCATGTTCGATGGCTTGGGACAAAAGTATCACTTAACGTGAACGGATGCCGACTATCGGCTCAACGCGAACCGAATGGGAAGTCTGAAATACACTTCCACAGGTTTTCCACCCTGTTTTCCTGGATGGAAACAATCCAGCAGTTTCACCACGCGCAATGCTTCCGCATCCAACCAAGGGTCAACAGGTCTCATGACCTTCGCATCGTGCACTTTTCCATCGGTTCCGACCACAAATTGTACGTGGACTGTTCCCGTAACTCCCATACTGCGTGGAATCTCGGGATACTTCAGGTTTTCTGACAAAGTGGTTTTCAGTGCTTCTTCGCCACCACAGAATGTTGGCATTTCTGCTGCCCAATCCACCGGTCCCAAGTTCGGGTCATCAACCTCAGGGTCATCCGCTTTGCCGAAACTGTTGCCATCCAGCTTTGCAATGTCATCTTCGGTTAGCAATAGATCATCGGTAGCGGTCGTTTCCACCGAGGCATTATCTGCTACAACCTCGATCTGATCGGTCGGTTTGGTTATCTCGGGCAGATCCGGTTTTTCGACATTAACATTGGTTTCTGGCAGTATATCGACCCAATCGGTCTCCCACATTTCCGAATTTCCATTGCCGAATGGAATTTTCGGTTCGATGTAAGGTGTTCTCCATTCAAAGGAAACAAGCACTAAGGCTGTTGCCACCAGCAGTCCGGAAGCAAAGAACAACGGTCTTTTCTTCTCCAGCATTTTCGCATTTTTCATAACGGTGAGATTTTAAGGTTAGGTACCGCTGTTTCATGGAGCTGCTTTGGAGGTATTAACGGGACGAATGAGGATTTATTGTAAAAAAAATCCCGACCTGTTCGGGTCGGGATCTCAGTGTCTTTTGTTTCAGGATCAGTTCAATACGAAACGAATCGGAATGGTGAACTGAACAGGTACTGGCTTACCGCGCTGCTTACCTGGCTTATAGCCTTTCAAGGTCTTCACAACACGAACTGCTTCCTTATCAAGGAATGGGTCGGCTCCGCGAACCACTTTCACTTCCTTAATGGAGCCATCCTTATCCACAATGTAGCTCACGTACACAACCCCAGTAATGCCGTTTTCTTTGGCGATCTGTGGATATTCAACGTGCTCGGCAATGTATTTCAGAAGGGCCGCATCACCACCTGGGAATGACGGCATGTCTTCTACAATGGTGAAGAAATCTGGCTCAGCCGGTTCTTCCTCTTTCACTGGCTCGATCTCAATGATCTCGGTCTTCTGATCGGCCTCCACGTCCATGATCTCCACCTCATCCTCAATTTCCACGTCATCTGCTACGATCTCAATGACCGGAGCAGGTGGTGGTGGCGGTGGCGGTGGTGGTGGCGTATTGGCCTGTTCAGTGATCGGAATGATCTCTTCTTCCATGTCGTCAATGATCAACTGACCAAGGTCTGCGATCGAAGCATCGAATGTCTTCCATTCGAAAGCCGTGAGAACAACGGCAAGGGCCACAACATAACCTGCAACAAGAAACAGCGAGCGTTTCTTCTCTAGGTCAACTTCTGGATTCTTTTTGATCTCCATGTCTTTCTTTTAAAAGGTCGGTAAATTTATAATTATTGGAGCAAACACAACGTTGTTCCGATCTGATGGATGTTCGTTGATGTCGGATTCCACAATTACACTTGAAATTTTCTTGATACCGCGGTTATTGTGATGGCTCCGAGCACGCCACCGACCATATCTGCGAGCAGATCAAGTACATCTCCGGTTCTATCTGCAATGAAAAAATGTTGGATCACCTCCAATCCGCCACCAAATGCAAAACTCCACGCAACAACGGTAAGAATCGCCTTTTTGTAGCCCCAAACAGATGTGGCCAGTGCCAAAAGGAATCCATCAATTCCGAACAGCACGGAATGAATGAGTTTGTCTGCCCCTTCGAACTGCAACCACGGAAATCGTGGCAGATCATTGCTGGGCGAAAGCAGGGCGTAACCGATGAACACCGACCACAACACGAACGAAAGCCAAAAAGGCCAACGCACGCGGGTGTTGTCAGGCACCTATCAGGTCCTTGTACTCGGCAGCCGAAAGCAACGAACCGGCCTCAGACGGATCGGACATCTTCACTTTGATCATCCAACCATCACCGTACGGGTCGCGGTTCACCACCTCTGGGTCTGCATCCAGTCCTGCGTTCAGTTCCAACACCTCGCCAGAAAGCGGCATGAAAAGGTCCGATACGGTTTTCACCGCCTCCACTGTTCCGAAAACCTCTTCGGCTGCAAGCGTTTCGCCTTCCGTTTCAATTTCAACGTAAACGATATCGCCCAATTCGCCTTGTGCAAAATCGGTGATTCCTATTACGGCCACATCGCCTTCAATTTTGACCCACTCGTGTTCTTTGGTGTACTTAAGGTTTTCAGGAACGTTCATTGTGCTTTTTACTGATTTGTGAGGTGCCAAAAGTATGTTTTTGGCCGTTCATGCCGTTATTCGGTAAGTGTAAATCTGAGACTTAGACCAGCCGCATGGTTTTGCGTTGGGAATGAAGACGAAACCACCGGATTGTTGATGGCGGCATCGTAGAACAGACGGATGTTGAATCGGTTATTGATCACGTAGTCGGCATTCACCTTTATACTGATGAGTTTCTGACCGGAAGTGGCCTGATCGATGTCCTCTTCCATTTTACGGATCATGGTGCGGTTGTCGCGCAACGAGAAGTCCAAACGCAGGTTCAGGTCAGATACGATCTTCTTCTGGTTCTTTCCGAATCGTATCGGGAACTTCACATTCTTGAACGTGTAACCCGCACCCACAATGTACTCTTCGCTGGTCACTTCGGTCAACTGCGTGTTCGACATGTTGAAGGAGAGTGTCCTACTGGTTTTAACCTCCAACTTGGCAGTCAGCGAGTTCTTGAAGTTGAAATCGAGACTGACCAGCGGGCTGAACTGTTCGCTGATGGTAATGGACCCGATCTGCAACTGTGGAATGAAATTGCCTGCGCTGTCTCGGGTGTTCGGATAACTTTCTCCTTCCACCAGTTCGTCAAAACCGAGGTTGGTAGTGAAACTGCTGACGCTGTAGGTTGATCGGTAAGCATGACCGAGCGTGACGTTGCGTGCAAACTTCTTCACAAATGGAATCTTGCCCAACCCATCGTAGTTGATCCGCCAGTTCGGCAATGGAATTTTCGGGAACGCACTCATGTCGATGGTCTTGGCATCGTAGATACCGTAGGCCGAAAGGAACGCAGGTATCAACACATCCTGCTGCGTGCGGCCGTAACCTTCGGCAAAGCCGTCATCACCTGTTTGCAAATAGGCTGGGTAATCATCAGCCAATCGTTGCGAAATGGTCTGTCGGTTCGCTTTGAAATCATCGAAAACAGGCGATGAATTATCTGCACGTGGACGAACGAAAGTGGTGTTCACCGTCAGGTAAGAAATACTGAAATTACCCGTGGTGACCGGATTGTACGTGATGGGCTGTTGCAGCGCCTCGTCCCAACGGAAATACTCGGTGATGTTCTCCGTGTAAGTGCGAGTGGCCGTAAGGTCAATGCGGAAACCGTTGATCGGCTCCAACGTGGCACGTATGTTCAGCGAACTCGATTGTGACGTGACGAACGGACTACTTTGCAGCGTATCGTTCGTGATCCAACCGCCTTTCACTGCTTCAGCACGCACATCGTAACCGGTTTCAATATCATCGAAAACGCGGTTCTGCCATCCAAAGATGAAAGGAACGAACCCTTCCTTGTTGTCCATTCCGGCATCGATACCCACGTAATTCGACTTCGGCTTATAACCCGGCAACAGCGTTCCGTTGGTTTCAGAATAGGTGACGTTGGCCGATTTCACCATCATCAGGAACGAAACGATGTTCTCACCGATGAGCTTTCCGATATTCGGCTTGTCTTTCGCTGTGCTATCAGGCGGGGCATCCTTCGATTTCGGGTCTGCCTTCGATTTCGACTTGGCCTGTTCTTTCCGCGCACTGCTCGTTTTCCTTGCGTTCTGGTTTATCTTCTTCAGGAACGGAACCTTATTGTACAACTGCGTGAAATTGGCGTTACCGTTGAACTGCCAGTTCTGCGAGTTCTGAATGGTATTTCCGAACGAAGACTGCGCAAAGGAACCATCATCCTGACGTTCGAGCGGGGCCGCATTCCACGTGTAGTTGCCCGTGTAGGAAGCATTGGCTGTTACCCAACTGAAGATCGGGAATTTGTTGATCGGCAGTGTCCAGTTTACTGTTGTGGTATGATTGTATTGTGTAGTTCGGCCACCGCGCATCACGTTCGACCAAATGGAATCGCGCATGTGATCCCAGTTGTCCTTCTTGCGGTCAACGGCCCCTTCCGGTTCATCAACCCTTCCGAAGTTGAAGGCATCGAACTGAATTTTGATGGCCTTGGTAAGGTCGTATTTGAAATGGTATTCGCGGTTCCAGAGGAACGACTTCTGGTAGGTCGGATCGATCTTGATGTCGGCATAGTCGGTCGTGTTCCGAAGCTGCTGTTCGGTGTAGCGCCTGTCCATATCGGTTCTGAAGCCCAACTTGCCCGGTGCATAGTTGAAGTTGAAATCCTTGATGGGTTGCCACCAGCCCGATTTCAGCATGTTGCGCGACCACTTCTGGTAACTCTCCTTCCGCTTGTTGTACTTCTCCAAGGTTTCCTCGGCCTCCTTCATTTCCTCGCCTTTCACGTTGGCGCGTTTCAGACTGTCAACCACTGCTTTCTGGTCCTTAACGCGTTCATCCTGCCGCTCTTTGGTGGCATCAACCATGGCGTTCACCAATTTCAGTTTGGCAAACGGCCTTACGTTATCGGTCTGTGGATTGTAATCGTAGCTCATACCGCCACGATAGGTGCGCGTTTCGTTGTATTCAGTAGTAATGTCGCGCTGATACTGTTGGTTGTAAGCGTAATTGAACGACAGGTTCGAAACATCCCACGGCATGGGTTTGCCCTGCCCCGTGCGTTGCTTGCGTATGTCGGTGAAGTTCATGCTTCTACGCTTGATGTAGCCTTGCGACTGTCTGCGCAGCGTGTCGCGAGCGCCTTCTGTCTCCAAGTTTTCGAGCGAAGCGGCCATGGTAATATCCGGATCGAGCGGGTTGTATTCGGGTGTTTTGAAGGTTTCGGAATATCCGAGGTACATCGGCACGTTCACTCCCCATTTCGATGGGAAGAATTTGCCCAATTGCACCGTGGTCGAAAGGTCGTAGTTCAGCGTGCTTTCGCGGTAGCGCTCGCTCGGCTTACTGTCAAACGCACCGAAACCGAATTTCGAATAGTTGATGGCGCCCGAAAGTGTGGCAAAATCGGCCAGTTTCACGTTCACCTGTCCGTTAGCGGCCCAACCTCCCTTGTTGTCAAAGTCGGTCAGTCGGAGTTCGTTCACCCAAACCTCCGCGCATTTGGTAAGGCCGTCATCGCCATCGTGCGGTCCGGTCTTCTTCGGGTTGCGGATACCGATCATCATCGATTTGATGTTGGCCAAGTTCGGGTTACCCTTCACAAATATCTTGTTGCGCGGCCCGTGCTCCACCTCATACCGTTTGGTGATGGAAACGGTCGGGTCGGCTATCAGGTCGCGGTTACGGGCGGTCTTGGCCGCAGTCAGTTCGGCAAATTCAACCTCAATGTTGTTCAATATCGGCCAAACATCATACTCGTCTGATGCTCCGGGTTGCGTAACGATGGCCGGTACCTCGTATTCGTAGTAGTTGTTGTCGAAATCGGTTCCCAAACGCAGGAACACGGTAACGTCATCGTCATTCAATATCTGGTCGTCCACCGCCTCAGCGTGAATGAACATGCGCAGTTTCTTGTAAGAACGAATATCGAACTGCGTGTTCTTGAACGCGGCCCGCGCATCGCCATCGGCCAGATCGCACACCTTCAATAGCAACGATTGCTCGTTCAGCTGGCGCAACTGCGTGCTGCTGGCGGGCGTTTGCTGACGCTCAATTCCCGGAGGAAGAATATAATCGACAGGGTCTTTCTCGCCATTTTCTTCAATGTTCACCACAGAAATGTCGAACGGAGTTCCATCAGATGGGTCGCCTGGGATGTATTCGCCCGGTTCCTGCAACGAGAAAAGATAGCGTCTCCACTCGCCACGCACCAGTTCCAAACGGGCAAAACGGGTGATGACCGAATCCTCGAATCCCTTGAAGAACATCCGCATGAAACGGATGGAACGGAAATCCTGAATGTTACCAACGATGCGGTCCGGGTCGCGAACGGGGATCTTGAACTGATACCACTTCACACCCACAGGCTGACCGTTGGCCAACGTTCCTTGCCCTTCCACCACGTTGGTAATGTAATTCTGACCCACCACAAGGTCTTCCTTGCGCAAGCTCACCTTGTACTGGAAATAGTTCTCCGCCTCACTCACGGTGTTGTCGCGGTTGATGTCTTCCACGTTCGGAATGGTGGAGTTGGATGCCTGATAAGAGGTTCCCGACTGGTCGGCTGTTGGCGAGTTGTTCTCCAAACCGTTGAACAACTTGTATCGGTCGAGAACGGAAGCCTGCGCAGCATCCAGATCATCACCACGGTAGTACTTGAAGTCGTCAGATGAGACGTCAGCCGTAAGCCTGTCGTAGGCTTCCTGCGTGAGACCACCTCCGAGCAGATTGTTCAGTTTGGCGATGTAATTCGAATTGGTGGTGTGGAACTCCCGTTCCTGATCGTTGTTCAAACCATCCAAACCTATGTCTTGATAAGGCCGCGATGCCGGGTCATTGTCAAACACGTTGATGATGTTCTGCACATCGGGCACGTAACCCCAAGCGGTGGTATCAATCGGATTGTCGTTGTCTGGCGTTGGCAGGCCATTCTCAAATGCCTTACGACCATCTCGCAAAATGTCTTCCGAAACGTTACCAAGGTTGAAGTAGAGGTCACCGCCCGTGTGCTGGTTCTGGTCATCGTAATGATACGGGTCCATCATCCAGAACTGAATGAACTCGATGTTGTTCGATTCGAAATCGCTGGTGGTGATGGGCCGCATGATACCTGCCCAGCGGCTCTCAGGGTCTTTCAACGACCCGTTCGGATTCAAACCTGCTGCCACCTTGGCACCGGCTGGCGTAAAACCATCCGCATCGTAGTTGTAAGGTCCTTTTTCGCTTGGGAAATACGCCACATCGAACACCGGAATGTTTGTCTGCTGCCCCGCTATCTGGTTCTGGCGGTTCGGGAAGATCTCCTGCTCAATGACACCCCGGGTGTATTGATACGACTGTTCTTCGGTGCCCCAATGGTCGGGCGTCAGGTTGCTGTTGCGGTAGAATAGCGGGTCAATGATGTACCACGCGATGCGGGCACGGTTCATACCGAAACCGATGTCGTTGCTCAGTGCGCCCTCTGGGAACATGGAACTATGCGTTTGACCCTGTGGCGTACTGGCCAGCACCCATTGCTGCACACTCTTCAGGTCGATGAAGTTGACGCTGCCTTCAAAGTCATCTATGTAAGCGATACCACCCTTGGTAATGGCGCGTGCGTTGCCCGGTATCAGGTGCGCAAATTCGCCTGCCACCGCCACGGTCGAAACCTCCTTGGTGCTGATCAGCGGTATCTTGTCCACGATCTTGGTCAGCAACCTTGATTCGGTACGGTAGTTACCGTTCACACCCCAAATGGTGTTGTTGATCGGCTCATCGCCCATGTTCACCTTCTGCGTCAATGGGCGCTCCTTCAGGTTGAGCACCGTGGCACCGAACGAAAGGTCTTTGCTCACCACATAATCCAAGTGTACCCCGCCCAATGTCTTCTGCTGTATGTTGAAGAGCGAGTTGCTTTCACTCGTTACGCGAATGGGTTGGTTCGATTCCAACACGCTTTGGTTGATGATCTTCACGCGGCCCAAGGTGTAATCAACCGTGTAATCCACGTTCTCGGTCAGCGTTTGGCTACCCGCAGTTACGGTTACGCTTCCCTGCGGAATGTTCATGCCGCCCAATGATATTTCAGACCCGCCTGAGCCTTTGTACGTTCCCGCCAGAATAAATCTGTTCAACTCAGGAAAATTGAGGGCCGCCTGTTTGGTCGAATCATACAGTTGTTGATACACGTACTTGTCCACCAATCCTTGTTCCGTAGGTAGCTGGAATTTGGTCTTCAAGTGCGAACCGAACGGTTCAACCACCGGCAGGTACACGCGCCCGCTCTGACTGTTGATGGTCACGTTCTCCACAAAGTCGAAGAACCCGTCAGGATACGGGTCGTTATTGTAGTTCAATTGGTCTACCCGCATGGTGCGCAGCAATATCTGCCCGTTGATGGGTCCTGCGCCTTCGGTCAGGTAGTTGGTGCGTGTTCCAGCCTCAATGTTGTCGTAGATCACATCCAAACGGAAATCCTCTTTCGATACCTGATATGCTCCAATGTTGTACACGTTCTTCATCATCAGATCCCAAAGCGGAATCTTCGGATAGGTAACTGTGCTCTTCAGCAATTTCACAAAAAGCGCATTCTGCCCCGTGATACCATCTGTGGAAAATTCACCCACTTGGAACACCTGCCCTCCGTAGGTGTATTGGTAAGCAACTGCCAACACTTCGTTCGGTTGCAATTCGCGGTTCAACGATATGTAACCCAATTGCGGGTGGAAACGATATTCCGATGGCGACAGCTTGGTGGCCAACTCCAACCCTTCGTAGTCTTGCGAGTTGATGAAATTCTGCGTTGAGGCCAACGGTCCGAAAATGGCACCCAACTGGCTCACATCGCGGGCACCTGAATACTGGTTGTAAAGTTGGCTGTAAAGGTTGTTCGCGTTATTGTTCGGAACACCTTGGTTGCCGCTGCCCGGTTGTATGAAGGTCTGGTTGTAACGGTCGGCCGGTGTTTCGCCAAGGTCCATGAAAGCGGCAATGTTGCGCGAATCGTCATTGAAGTTCACGCTGGTTATCCACACCTCCACGCGGGTGATGTTCACTGGCGACTTGATCAACGGAAGCTCGGCCAACCATTGGTCGTAATTATTGCGGAAGAATTGCGAGAGGAAGTAGTGGCGGTTGGCCTCGTATTCATGTGCCCGCACCTCAAACTTGGTCACCTGCGCACCGCCCTGCGTTTCCACCGTATTCGATTCACTCTTCTGTTGCGAGAAGATCCCTGTTACGGTCAAGCGTCCGAACTGTAGGGCCGCCTTCACACCGAAGAGGTTCTGGCTACCGCTTATCAACGACCCCGTCAATGGCAGCGAAACGTTACCCGCCTCAATGCTGCGTATGATCATGTCCTCGTTGCACGCCTCCCACTTCAGCTTCATCTGATTCTCAAAGTCGAAGGTCGCATCGGTGTTGTAGTTCACACCCAAGGTCATCGCGTCACCGATCTTTCCGGTCACGTTCATCTGAATGCTCTGGTCAAAGTTGAAGGTCGTGTTCGTCTGCTGGTTCACGGGCAGGGCCGGGTTCTCGATCTTCGACACATTGAATCCGAATATCAACTCGGCCGTTCCCTGCGGACGTATCTCCACGGTGCTTCCGCAGAAAATGGTCTCAAACAGCTTGCTCTTGATGTTCAGCTTCGGTATCAACGGCTTGCGCTGACTTTCCGATTGCCCCTGCGCCTTCTCGCGCCAGTAGTCGCGTAGTGCCTGTGATGAGTTGTAGTCCTGATACTCGTCAAACGACATGTACGTGGGCGGACGGTAGCGGATGTCATCACCCACGGTCTGGTTGATGTTGTAATCGCCCGATTCGGGGTCGTAGTCGATCTCGGTCTGAACGTTCGATGGGTCGTTCAGGTAAAGGCCGTTGTTGTTTCCTGTGGGGGTCGGATCGTACGAGTCCTGTAGCGGATAGGGCAATGCCAACGAATCGGTGTCGGCCACAAACGTCAGCAGCTCCAGGCCCAGCACCTTGGCACCCTTGGCCACCGAGGGCGCATCGTTGGTTACCAGCAGACCAACGCCCACCACGGCAACAGCAACGATCAACACTCTATGTAGCACCCGCAACATCCGCCTTTTCTGCTCTTAGAAGTTGCTCAGGGCCTGTTTCACAATTTCTTCCACGCCAATGTTCCGACCGTGCTTTTTCAGCACCTTCTCTATGGCTTTTTCGGCCGAATTTTTGGCAAATCCCAACGTCACGAGGGCCGTTAACGCCTCTTCGTGCTCTTTATTTTGTGGCATCCCCAACGAAAGTTCGCCCACCTGCACCTTGCCCAAGCGGTCGCGCAGGTCAACCACTATGCGTTCGGCCGTTTTAGGCCCTACGCCCTTTATCGATTTCAGCACAGAAACATTGCCGCTTACGATCACATCCTTCACGCCCGATGGGTCCAAACCCGATAGGATGGCCAAGGCCGTGTTGCCGCCCACACCCGAAACAGATATGAGTTGCTTGAACAATTCCCGTTCATCGCGGTTGCAGAAACCATACAGCACGTGCGCATCCTCGCGTATGGCAAGGTGCGTAAACAACCGTACCACCCCTTTTTCGGGCAGCAGCGAATAAGTGTGAAGGGATATTTGAAGCTGATATCCTATTCCACCACAATCAATGACGGCACTGGCCGGGGTCTTCTCTTCCAAGACACCGTTCAAATGTGTGATCATGCCTGATCTATACTACAGTTCGAGTAGAGTGGAATCGATATTCTACAGCTTTACGTTTTGAAAAAGGACGCAAAGCTAACTTTTTTCGTCAAAGCCGTGCCCAGCCACGCACCAATGCCCGCCTGTTTTCGATGAAAGGGATTATAAAGCTTCTGCAACACACCCGCTTCACGGGCCTAATGCCGCACCACCAGCCGCTGCGTGTGTCTGTTGCCGTCATGGTCGGTAAGGGTTAGCAGGTAGATGCCATCGGGCCAATCGCTCACATCCAATACATCCGTCATTGCGAAGGAGGTGGTACCCTGAGCGTGTCGAAGGGAACGACTGAAGCAATCTCTCCCCAGCACATCTGCAACCTCCACACGTTGAACGCGGAACTTGGAACCTTGAACTTCAACCTTCACCACATCATTGGCCGGATTTGGAAAGATCGCAAATCGCCAATCGTCTATCGTTCTATCGTCAATCCCAACCATAAAGCAGTTCTCCACCTCGCAGCCCATGCTGTCAACACGCAGTATCCA
>Ga0172367_10003096_pt1 | contig 22061 bp, 22 predicted proteins | sample Lak10m_FD_114542 | JGI IMG/M metagenome (GOLD analysis project Ga0172367, IMG submission 114542) | Freshwater microbial communities from Kabuno Bay, South-Kivu, Congo - kab_022012_10m | ecosystem: Environmental > Aquatic > Freshwater > Lake | place: Democratic Republic of the Congo: South-Kivu... | reverse complement strand
ATCAATCTTCATTCCAACAAGCTCAGCAGTAAGCCTTGCGTTGCTACCATGTTTTCCAAGAACAATAGGATAATCTGCATCTTTTACAACCAGTTTTACCCTGTTTTCTTCTTCAAAAAACTCTGCATGCTTAATTTCACAAGGAGATAATGCATTTTTTAGTAAAATAAATGGATCTTCAGAGTAGGGGAGAATGTCGATTTTTTCTCCACCTGTTTCTCTAATTATATTTTTAACGCGAGCTCCTCTCATACCAACACAGGCACCAACTGGGTCTACTTTATCATTATTAGAAATAACAGCCATTTTGGTTCTATAACCTGCATCTCTTACAATCTTTTTAATTTCGATCACACCATCATTAATTTCTGGCACTTCTGAAACAAATAGGGCTGCAACAAAATCAGGATGAGATCTGGATAATACAATTTCTGCCCCGCCATTTTCGGTTTCTTGTACATCGTATAACAGAACTAAAATACGATCTTCAATATGATATTTTTCACTTTTTGGGTAAAACCTTCCAGGTAAAATGGCTTCAATTTTTCCAAGATCAACAATCAATGTATGACCTTTAGTAACGCGTCTTACAGTACCTGTGATTAGTTCACCTATTCTGTGTCTATATTCTTCGTGAATCACCTCTTTTTCTGCGCCACGAATTTTTTGAGAAATCATTTGACGAGCTACATTTGCTGCAATTCGTCCATAAGATTGAGGGTCAATTTCGATCTCTAGCCATTGTCCTTCTTCGCAATCAGGGTCTATTTCTCTTGCATCTGCCAAAGAGATCTCTTCTGCAGGATACTCTACGTTTGCTACAATTTCTTTTTCAGTCATTGCAAGAATATCACCTGTCTTTTTGTTTACAGATACAGTGATATTTGTCATACCCCGTCCGCCCTTGCGCGCAGCAGTAACAAGGGCCTCTTCAATAGCAGCGACCATTACATCTCTACTAATCCCTTTTTCTCTTTCTAAATACTCAAACATTGCAATTAGATCTTTATTCATTTTTTTCCTCTTGTCCCCACCAATTGTTATGCCTTGCCAGAATTCTCCGACAAGGCACAAATTTTTTACTAAAGCATTTAATTAGTTTTTATCATCATCATTTGATTCACCGATGATAATATCATCAGCATCATGTCTATTTGTCTTGACTAAATGCTCTTTGATAGATAAAGAGATTCGTTTGTGCTCTCTGTCTATTTTAAGAACTTTTGCATTTACTTTGCTGTTTACTGATACAATATCTTCTACTTTTGCAAAAGATTTATCAGAAAGTTCAGTTACATGAACTAGCCCTTCAATACCATTATCAAGCTCGATAAAAGCTCCAAATGCTGTAATTTTTGTTACAATACCTGAAACTGTATCACCAAGTTTGATTGTTTTTTCAATATCATCCCATGGGTTTGAAGTTAATTGCTTTACACCTAATGTGATTTTCTTACTTTCTTTATCCACTGATAAAATAACGGCATCTACCATATCACCTTTTTTAAGAACTTCTGAAGGATGAGACACTTTTTTAATCCAGCTTAGATCTGAAATATGAATTAATCCATCTACTCCTGGCTCAAGTTCAACAAATGCTCCGTAGTTGGTTAAGTTTCTGATTTCTACAGTTACTTGCTTACCAACAGGGTATCTATCTTCCACATCTTCCCAAGGATTTTGCTCAAGCTGTTTTAGTCCAAGAGAAATTTTTCCTTCTTCTTTTAGAATAGAGAGCACAATTGCCTCTACTTCATCACCTTTACTCACAACTTGTGAAGGATCTGTTACATTTTTTACCCATGACATTTCTGAAACGTGGATAAGACCTTCAATACCATCTTCAATTTCGATAAAAGCACCATAGGCTACAAGATTTACAATTGTTCCTTTTACATGTGTTCCAGGTGGGAATCTTAGTTCAATTGCATCCCAAGGATTTTGATCTTTTTGTTTAAGTCCAAGAGCTACACGCCCTTTTTCTTCGTCGATGCTTAAGATGATTACTTCAAGTTTATCGCCAATTGCTACTAACTCTGAAGGATGTTTAATACGCTTCCAGGTCATGTCTGTGATGTGTAAAAGACCATCGATTCCATTTAGATCTAAAAACACCCCAAAATCTGTAATGTTTTTTACAACGCCTGTACATAAATCACCCACGTGAATATGTTCTAAAAGCTCTGTTTTTTTGCACAATCTTTCATCTTCTAAAATCTCTCTTCTTGAAACTACGATATTTTTTCTTTCTAGATTGATTTTTAAAATTTTAAGTTCGTATGATTTACCCACATACTCATCTAAAGATTTAATGCGTTTATTATCTATTTGTGACCCAGGTAGGAAAGCGTCCATTCCGCCAATGTCAACAATAAGTCCGCCTTTAACTTTCTTTGTGATTAATCCTTCGATAATTGAGCCTTCTACAAAATTAGTTTGGATATAATCCCAGCGACGAAGTTTTCTTGCTTTTTCTCTTGAAAGGATGATTTGACCATTTGTGCTCTCTGTAGAATCTAAAAGAACTTCTACTTGTTTTCCTAGTTCGATTTCAGCTAATGATCCGAATTCAGAGATAGGGATTAGGCCTTCGGATTTTAAACCAACGTCTACAACAACAAAGCCTTTTGAAATCTCTACAATTTCCCCTACCAAGAGCTGCCCTGGATTAAGCCTTGTTACAGAACCAGCCTCGACAGATGATTCTTTTCCTGTAAGAAGATTTTTGAATTCTTCCATTTCGTTTGTTGAGTAGTGTTCCTTAACGATGATTTTGCTTTCATCTTCTAACCACTCGGTTGCTTGTTGTTTTGACATGTTAATTGTTTCTCCTAGTTTTTTGCTTTGCGGATAGGATAACAGCTATCTTTAATTAAAACAAGAGGAGAATTTTTAAAGTAAAAGATTTAATTGAAATAGATAACAGACTAATGTAAAATCACTATTATCATGGGTAAAAAGCTAGTCTTAAAATTCGGTGGGGCTTCTTTAAAGGATATTAGTCATTTTGAAAATGTAGCTCAAATTATTGAATCAGTTTCAAAAAATTATGACCATATTTGTATCGTTGTAAGCGCTATGGAGGGGATGACTGACTATTTAGATTTTTTAGTAAATCAAGTAGATATCGATGCTTCAAAGCGAGAAAAAGATATGCTTTTATCTGTAGGGGAGAGAATGAGTATGGCTCTTCTTGCTATGATTCTTTTAAAAAGGGGACTTAGTGCGGTAAGTTTAACAGGCAGTCAAGTAGGGATTATTACAACCACTGAGCATACTAATGCAAAAATCATTGATGTAAAGGTTGAAAAGTTAGAGTCGCTTTTTAAAGAAGGGAAAATTCCGGTTATTGCAGGCTTTCAAGGAATTAGTGTGGATAAAGAAATCACAACTCTAGGAAGAGGGGGGTCTGATACCACTGCTGTAGCAATTGCCATTGCTATCGGCGCTGAAAAGGTAGTTTTTTATAAAGATGTAGAGGGTGTATATTCTAATGATCCAAAAACAGATAGCAATGCAACCGTGTTAACCGTTTTATCCCATAAAGAGGCTCTTTCTGTAGTTGGTGAGGGAAAGTCAGCAGTTTTACATCCAAGATGTGTGCAAATGGCCTATAATAATGGATTAACCCTGCAGGTTAGATCTTTTGATGTGAAATTAAAAGATAAAATAGGTAGTATCATCATTTCCTCAAAGGCAGATAGTAAGTCTAAAGAAAGGGTATTTGAGTATACAAGTTAGGCAGAAAAACCCAGGTTAGTATGACAAAAGATATGTTTACAATTTCTGAGGCCGTTGATGCAAGAGTTAATCAAAAGGAATTGATTGCAAAATCTATCGTTGATTCCCTTCTTTTAGAAGAAAATATTACAGAAAGTAGTGATTTGGGCAGTTTATTACCCCTTACTTCTTTTTTTAGAGAAGAAAGCGGGCAGTTTATCATTCAAACTATTTCTCTGTTTAAAACATCATCTGCAAAATTTATCCATGAATTTATTCATTTAGAAATTGAAACGAATTCAAATTTAGAGGTAGAGAGTTTTTGCGCTCTGCCCTTTCAATTTTTTGAATTAGATGCAAAAAAATATTTGGTTACTGAGACGGTTTTAATTGTAAAGGATCTTAAGACTCTTGAATCTTCCTATAATCTTGTTCGTGGCTTGCATAAACAGCTAAGATTAGGGTTAAGATCCATCTTTTATGCAAGGATGTGTATGGAGATGAAGGGTAGATCGGTTAAAAGTAAGGTTGCTTTAGTGCAAGAGAGAATTATGCGCTATATTCACCGTTTCCCTGAGGTGTTTGATTATGATTTAATCCCCCTTATGAATGAATTTATGTCACAAGCAAAGGAAGTATTTTCGAAAAATAGGATGACAAAAGATGTATCAAAAATCATCCTTGCATTGTACTATTTTTCAAAGAAAATGGAGATCAAAACAAAAATTCGTACACCAGAGCGAAAAATTTACGTAAAATCCCATTTTTGCTTTATCGAGGAGTTATTTGGTAGAAAAAAGGTCTTATCGATCATGGTTGGCCTCTCTTATTTGTTCGAAAACGAACGTTTGGCAAAAGATCATTTACTCAAAGCCTGTCGAAAGTTCATTAAAGGAGCTATAGATGTAGATGATACCTTTATGAACATTTCTCAGGAAAGTTCTGATTCAAAATATTTTTATATTGAAATTGAAAAGAAAGATGGAGTGATAACTCCTTTAGAGAAAAGAAATTTTGAAAGTGGGTTTTCTAAATATTTAGAAGTGCACATACAAAAATTTACTAGGAAAATATTTATGCCTCAGAATACAGAAGAGGTGATAAAATATACTGTAGCTCTTTCTAAGGAATTAAAAACTCTAGATGACTTTGCTCAAGTGGCTGTTTTGTTTGATTCACAGATGACAGATAACTTACTTTTTACCGCAATTGTGGTACGAGCAAGAACAGAAAATTCTTTATCAGCTTTTGAAATTTTTTCAAAAGGGGAAGAAAAAAGATATACATGTAGAATTAAACATGTAAGACGTCTTGGTGAGTTTAAGGAAGGGATTGAAATTTCCTATATAATGAAAATTTCTTCCTTTATGCGAGAGGATTACTCCATAGATATCTACCGAGCAAGGTCAAAAATTATTGCCGATTTGCAAAAAAAATTTGGTGTAGTGCGCGACTATAATGGCGGTATGCTTGAAAAGCAAGGGGGCGTTTTATCTATTTGCCAATCGGTGTTAAAAAGACGGGGAGTGAAAAACTCTGTCCTTGTAGAAAACTTTTTTTATGCTCTTCAGCCTTCAGAAATCAGAGCTATTATAGATGGAAAAAGCTTTGAAGCATTTTTCATGAGTTTTTATGAGGTATTTACCTATAAGGTGCCAAAAGATATCTTTTTTGAAGAGGTAAGTGGGACTATTGTCTTTATTGCAAGAGTTCGATCTGAGAAAAAAAAGGAATTATTTTTATCTGAAATGAAAGCTTTGGATATCCCCACTGGGAATTTAATCTACTTCTCGTTAAAGATTCAGGATAAATTTTATTTAGGCGCTACCTTAAGCCATGGTGATGAGGAAGAAAAAAGAGCCTTCACATCAAAGATGTCTATTTGTCTTAAACTCGAGAAATAGGTATACTGGAAAAGATGAAAAAACACATAGTAGAGCTTGAGCCTTCTTTAATAGGAGGAGATCTTGGAAATGCAGTAGCTACAGCTAAAGCTGCCGTCGATGCTGGAGCAAATTTATTACACATCGACATAATGGATGGGCTTTTTGTGCCTAATCTTACCATAGGTCCAGCAATTGTACGAAGAATTAGAGAAAGTGTACCTGTAGATTTTAAACTTGATGTCCACTTAATGATTTATAATCCTGATCATTTTATCGAAAAATTTGTGGAAGTGGGGTGTGAGGAAATCACCTTCCATATAGAAGCAACAGAGGATATTGAGTACACCTTAGATTACATTAAAAAATGTAATAGTTCTGCAGGTATTGCATTAAAACCTGAATCTACAGTCGAGCTTGTTATTCCCTATTTGAAACGTGTGGATAAAGTTTTGGTAATGACAGTTGAACCTGGATTTGGTGGGCAAGCATTCATGCCAGATATGCTTGAAAAAGTAAAGATTCTTCATGAGTATAAGAAAAAATACGACCTTGATTTCGATATTCAAGTAGATGGTGGAATAAACTTTGAAACAGGGCTTACATCCGTTAAAGCAGGGGCAAACAGACTTGTGTGTGGATCGTTTTTTTATAAGCAAAAAAATTTGGCTGAAGCTGTAGAAAAATTTCACTCTTTTAGAGAGGTGTTTTCTTGAAGAAAAAGATTTGCACCATTGGAGGCGGAACGGGAAATTTTGTTGTTCTAAGTGGATTGAAAAAATATGATATTGATCTTAGCGCAATAGTTGCCATGGCAGATAACGGAGGGAGCTCTGGCGTATTAAGAGATGAGCTTGGGGTATTACCTGCCGGGGATGTTAGACAATGTGTGGTCGCTCTTTCTGACTCATCAAGGCTTATGAGAAATTTAATGAGCTATCGCTATGAAAATGATGGCGGCCTCCAAGGGCATAGTTTTGGAAATCTTTTTTTATCCACCTTAGAGAAATTAACAGGAAGTTTTGAAAAGGCGATTGAAGAACTTGGAAAGATTCTAAAAATGCGTGGAAAGGTGATCCCTGTAACTACTTCAAAAACTCATTTGGAAATGATTTTAAAAGGGGGAAAAATACTTAAAGGTGAGGCTGAAATCTATCTTTCAGATGAAATTGATAAAGGTTATGAAAAAATTAGTTTAACTCCATTTCCTAAGGTAAATAATAGAGCAGTGGATGAAATTCGAAATGCTGATCTTGTTGTGCTCGGACCAGGCGGGCTTTATACCTCATTAATTTCATCGCTACTTGTCGATGGGGTATCAAAGGCGTTGCAGGAAACAAACGCAATAAAAGTTCTTGTTGTCAATTTAATGAATAAAAGGGGACAAACTTCAGGATTTAGAACAAGTGATTATGTACGTGAAATAGAAAAATATGCTGGAGATGGGGTATTTGATGTTATTTTAGTAAATAATGAAGAACCAAAGAAGGATTTAGTCGATTTTTACCGATCGGAAGGGGACTTAGTAATCAATGATTTATCAGATGATCCAAGAGTTATTGAGAGAAAATTGTTAGGAGAAGGGGCAGCACCTGTTAAGGGTGATTTAATGAATAGAAATTTAATAAGACATGATATGGATAAATTAGCCAGAGAAATAATGAATATTATTGAAGGTGGCGATATTTTGAGGTTATCCTTACATAAATTAGGAGAGGTAAATGGAAGAAACAGTGTCTGTAACTAGTAATCAGATTACACCAGGGATGATCATTAATTTAGAAGGTGAGATTTATAGAGTTGAATCTTCTGTAAAAGTAACGATGGCTCGCGGTGTTCCTTTTGTCAAAACAAAGCTTAAAAACTTGATTAATGAGGAAGTGGTCGAAAAAAGCTTTACGCAGAATCAATCTGTTACAGAGGTAAAATTAAATGAAAGAGAACTAGAATATCTCTATCTAGAAGATAAAAAGCATTTATTCTTCGATATAGATAATCTTGAGCAGGTACTTGTTAACCCAGAAATCATTGGTCAAAAAGATCAGTATCTGAAAGAAGGGATCATTGTGAATGCACATTTTTACGGAGAGACCATATTTTCTGTAGAATTGCCACAATTTTTAGAACTTTTGGTTGTGAAAACAGAAGATTTAGACGCTTCTAACCCAATGAGTGCTTCCAATAAGTGTGCACTTCTTGAAACCGGTGCTAAAATGGAAGTTCCGATGTTTATAGAAAGTGGTGATATTATCAAAGTGGATACTGAAAATCAAGAGTATGTGCAACGAATTTAAGGGTGTAAGATGGATCTAGAGCTTGTCAAAGAAATAGTCATTTTTTTTAATACATCGGGGCTAAAAAGTTTGAGTATAAAATCAGAAAAATTAGAGCTTTCTATGGAAGCTAAACACCTTTTGCCTTCTTTTGCTGAGCAAACTCATGTAATGAAAGAGTTATCTGAGATTGAAATCAATATAGAAAATACTATTAATGCTCCGATGGTGGGTGTATTTTATCGCTCTTTTGGACCTAATGAACAACCATTTGTTTCTGCCGGGGACAAGGTTAAAAAGGGAGATACATTGTGTATTATAGAAGCGATGAAAGTGATGACTGAGGTGAAGGCATTACGGGATGGAAAGATAAAAAAGGTAAACGTTAACGATGGTGATCCTATAGAATTTGGTACGCCTTTATTTGTGTTGGAGTAAATGAAAAAGGTTTTAGTTGCCAATAGAGGTGAGATTGCTTGTAGAATTATTCGTGCCCTTGCCGATCTTTCTATTAGTTCTGTTGCAGTCTATAGTCTTGCTGACAAGGATTCCTTACATGTGCAGTTGGCAGATGAATCCGTTTGCATTGGGGATTGTAAGCCTTTTGATTCTTACTTAAATATCGCAAGAATAATTGCTGCCTGTGAGATATCAGGTGCTGATGCAGTTGCCCCTGGGTATGGCTTTTTAAGCGAAAATGCTACATTTGCTGAAATTGTTGAAAGATCTGGACTTATTTTTATTGGGCCACATTCTTCCCTTATTCGATCTCTTGGTGATAAAATTTCGGCCAAAAAGATGGCAAAACTTGCACATTGTCCTGTCATTGAGGGTGGAGAAAGGGCGTTAACGAGTTTGGAGGAAGGGAAAGCTTTGGCAAGAAGGATAGGCTATCCCATATTTATCAAGGCGGCAGCAGGTGGTGGTGGAAAGGGTATAAAAGTCATACATTCAGAAGATGGATTTAAAGAAGGGTATTTAGCGGCAAAACAAGAGGCATCGATTTTATTTAATGACGACTCTGTGTACCTGGAAAAAATGATCATCGAACCTAAGCATATTGAAGTACAAATTGCAGCAGATCATCATGGTAATATCATACATTTATTTGAAAGAGACTGCACCTTACAAAAGAAAAGACAAAAGCTAGTGGAAGAGACACTTTCCCCATCTCTTTCAGAGCAAAAGCGAGAGGAAATTTGTGGCGCTGCGGTAAGATTGCTTAAGATGGCCGGCTACAATTCTGTTGGTACTGTTGAGTTTTTACTCGATAAGGAAGGCAATTTTTACTTTATGGAAGTAAATACGCGCATTCAAGTAGAGCACACAATAACCGAGGAATTAACAGGGGTTGATCTGGTGCAATTACAGATTTCAATAGCGATGGGGCAAAAGCTCCCATTTTGCCAAAGTGACATTAAGCGGGGGGGCCATGTAATGGAGTTTCGTATAAATGCAGAAAATCCCGACGATGGATTTAGGCCATCTCCAGGAGTTGTTGATAGGTATATTCCACCAGTAGGGTCAAATATTCGTATAGAATCTCATATCTATAGTGGCTTTAGGATTTCTCCCTATTATGATTCGATGATTGCAAAGCTTATTGTTCGGGGGAAAGATCGTGCAGAGGTAATAAAAAGAAGTAGAAGAATTTTAGTTGAGTTTAAGATATCTGGAGTGTTTACAACCATTCCATTTTTTTTAAGGATATTGAATGATGAAATATTTATAAATAATAAGCATCATATTTCATCGATTGATAATTTACTAGGACAAGGGGTTTTACATTGAATAAAAAAGGGATTATTTTAGCAGGTGGATTTGGTACTAGACTATTTCCCTTAACAAGAGTGATTAGTAAACAATTGCTCCCGGTTTACGATAAACCAATGATTTATTATCCCCTTACTACCCTTATGCAAATTGGGATTAAAGAAGTGATGATTATAGCCACGTTTGAAGATGTGCTTAGGTATGAAAAAATTTTAGGGGATGGAAAATATCTTGGAATTACTATTTCTTATAAAGTGCAGCTTTCTCCCCGAGGTATTCCAGATTCCTTCCTTTTATGCAAAGAATTTATCGGCAAAGATCCTGTAACCTTAATTCTTGGAGATAACATTTTTCATGGAAAGGATCTTGAGCTCCTTTTGAAAAGTACAAACGCCCATTCAGAGGGCGCTTCAGTATTTGGAATTGAGGTTGATGAACCTGAAAAATATGGAGTGGTTGAAAAGTCAGATTCTGGAAAAATCATTAGAATCTTAGAAAAACCTAAACATCCCCCTTCTAACTTAGCAGTTACGGGGTTGTACTTTTATGATAATGATGTGGTGGAAATTGCTAAAAGTATCCAAGAATCAGCTCGTGGTGAACTTGAAATTACAGATGTGAATAATGTCTATCTAGAACAAGGCAAGCTCCATTTAATCCGTTTTAATGAAACAGTCACCTGGTTTGATACTGGAGGCTTTGATACACTTCTTGATGCCGCCATTTTTGTAAAAAATGAACAAAAGCGATTTCAAACACCTGTTGGATCACCTGAGTGGACCGCCTATAAAAATGGGTGGATTAGCAAAGAGGCTTTTTATGAACTTGGTGAAAAGAGCAAAAAAAGCAATTATGGAAAAATGCTTCTATCATTGTAACATTAGTTTAGTTTTTACCACTTTCTATCAGAGTTATGATGGAAATTTTAACACATTCCTAGATTATTTCGAGGTAAGGGTTCTTTGATTCTTCTTACTACGAAGTTTTGCTCGCGAATACCCCTTTCCTCCATATAACACTTCATAGATGTTGGAAATGGTGATAAAGGCATTTGGATCGGTGGTTAGAATGAGCGTTTTTAACTCGGCAAGATCGAGCCTTTCCACAATGATATTTAAGATGTCAGTATTGCTTCCAGAATAACCACCCCTTCCTGGGGTTACTGTAAGTCCTAGTTGAAGCTCTTTTAGGATTTTTTTGGCAATTTCTTCCGAATGTACTGATATTACTGACACAGACTTGATCTCATCTAAGCCGACAATCACAAGATCTATCATCTTAAATGCTACAATATAGGTGAGCAAAGACTTTACCCCCACATGCCAATCCAAAGAGATGAGAGCATAGGCAGAAAAAACAAACACGTTAAAAATCAAAACCACTTGACCTACTGTATAGCCAAATCGCTTGTTAACGATGATACCTAAAATTTCACTTCCATCAAGACAGCCACCATGTCTAATTACAAGGCCTACGCCAACACCTAAGATAGCACCTCCTATGACAATGATCTCTAAGGGATCGCCATGAAATTTTGGCCCATTTCGCAATAGGGTTAAAAATAGGCAAAAAAACAGTATCGCAGCACTCATGGGGATGATGAAATTATGCCGAATGTATTTGTAGGATAGATAGACAAAAGGTAAGTTAAGAGCAAAAAAGTAGAAAGGAACAAGCTTTGGCGTAGAGCTTTTTCCAATGATCATGGCAATACCTACGATACCACCATCAATTAAGTTATTAGGATAAAGAAAAAGTTCAATGGAAAGAGCTGTTAGAAAGGCTCCGAAAGCAATCCACATATAGGTCTTACAATAACTGAGAATATTCTTTGATTGAGTTTTGGTTTTGACCATTGTCTACATCCTTTTTACTGCAGTCAGTGTAAGCTATTAACTCCTTCTTTTCAAGAAAAATTGATAAGGCCCTAGTTTCTGAACAAAGAGTGCACTGATAGCCCATTTTTAGTAATTTGTCCCAAATTTCAGGGTAGATGGTCTGCATTTGCTCTTTTGCGCAACTTAAATAGGAGGATAAGGTAAGGTAAATAAGTAATGGTTTCACCAGATTATTCTTCATTAAAGATCAAGATATGATACTGTAAAGATTGATTTAAGTCAATGGGTTGAGCTTATACGCCAAATAGGCTACGTAAATGGAAACTGCTGCTGAAAAAAAGCACCATACAGAAGTAAATGCGATAGTAAAAAAAAGCCCTGATATAACCGCAGAAACTCCAATTAGTAAACCTAAGACTTTTATTATGTTTGATTTTGCAATAAAAAAGGGAACGATCGTAAATATAAAATAGAAGGAAATACCAAAGGGATTCATCATAGGATGTCTTATGGTGTAACAAATGCTTTGATCACAAAGGTGTAAATCAAATGAGGTCTTGTAAAAGATTGTGGCTCCATACAAACATATTCCGTAGAGTAAGCCAAAAAAGGCAATCCAATAGAAAATCTTCTTTCTAGGATGGTCATAAACTCCTAACGATAAAGGAACCCATACAGGCCAGAGCAGAAAGGCAAAAAAGAGAAAAATTAAGGAAAGTAGAAAATCTAAATTCGGATTTTTATCTAATAACAGCCAAATCAAACCCTCACTAAATTGTTGTAGCCCGAAAAGTAATGGCATCATGGCAAGAAGCATAAAGGATAGATCCTTAGACATAAGGGTCCTTTTTATCGAAAAGGCCCCTGTTGCAATAAGTACTGCCGAGGCAATAAAACTAGCTTCTGCTGAAAAACACATAACCCTAAAATAGCGATCAAGCTTTTTTCTGTAAAGTTTTTTTATAATTTTTCTATCTTGTTGATAATCAATAAAAAAAAGACCTCAAAAAGAGAGGTCTTTGTCATTATATAAACTTCGCGAGAGAAGGGGCTCGAACCCTCAACTTCCAGCGTGACAGGCTGGTGCTCTAACCAATTGAACTACTCCCGCAAAAAAGTACGTTCCTATAATGATGGGCGCAAGAGGATTTGAACCTCTGACCGCCTGTGTGTAAGACAGGTGCTCTACCGCTGAGCTATACGCCCTAAAAAATCTTATAAGCTATAGATTTCTTAGCTTTGTTTTCTCCCTCACCCTCTTTGGAGGTAAAGATGTGCTATATTGTACTATTGATCTAAATATTATTGCAAGTATAATTGTATCTATGCACAGATATTTTCTACTTTTACTGATTTTTGTGGTTGGTTGCAATCCATCAACCCTTTCTGAATGGCGTGTAGAAGGTGTATCAATTGTTAGAGATTTGGTAGAAGAGCTTGAATCGGTGAAGACCTTGAAAGATCTTGAAGGGAAAAAATTTTCGATTAAAAAAAAGTATAATAAACTTGTGCATGTGATGATAGAAGCAGAAAAATACGATGAGGATCAAAGTGATCTTCGACCAGAAAGTTTTTATAGTGACGCGCTAAGACAGCAGTATCTTCGTATCTATTCAATTGAAGGTGGAAGAGAGCTTTTATTTGAAATTCAGAACGAAAGTCTGCATAAATTAGATCTCTTTTTGTCTAAAAAAAATTAGTTTTTCCATAAATATTTCATAATTGTAAGAAATTTTGTTCAAATGTAACTTTCTAAGTTTCAGTTTAAAAACTATATAGTTTAAAACATAAATAAAAAAATAATGTACTATAATAATAATTATGCTAAATTATAATTAAGTTTTGTCAATAATAAATAACGGTTAATAAATATGCAGATCTTTTTATCATATCAAGGTACCACATCAACCACAGGACATGTAGAAAAAAAGTTCATTTATCGAAGATTTTTTCGCCCCCAATTAAAAGAATTGGAAAGACATCTTTCAGAAAGAAATTGTCCTGAGTGTTTAAATTTTAACATGGATAACCAAAAGGCAGTTGGTGAGTTTATATTCTTGCCACTTGTGACAGATAAATGTAATAAAGTAATCGATTTTAAATTTACATTCCTTAGTCACTATGAGCCAGGTAATGGATTAAACTTTCCAACAGGGGATACAGATAACCATTTAAAAGCGCTACTAGATGGTCTTAGAATGCCAAATACCATGAATGAAATTCGAACAGAAAAACCTAAAAAAGGGGAAAAACTGTTTCATTGTTTAATGGAAGATGATGGAATTGTTAGAAAGATTAATATAGAACATCAGAAGTTACTTTTTAACGGTACGGTGTCAAATGATAAATTAAAAGAGGTGTTTGTGTTAATAGAGGCAAACATCGTTCCAAAGTATTCATAATAATAGGAAGAAATAAAAATGTCAGAAGCTAATTTAAAAATCAAAGAAACGCATAAATATAGCGGATTACCTCATCCAAGATTTATGGAGTTTAGATGTGAATATAAAAAGGCAAATACAGTGTTTAATCCTGTTTTGTTTGAAAGAGATGATGTCTTTATTAAAGGGGTAGGGAAAGGGCCATCTGCTATGTTAGAAGCCTCCTACGTGATTGAAAAATACAATATCCCAACAGATAGTAAAGCCTACCTTTCTGGGTTTTTTACAAATGATCCTTTTATTGCTCTATCAGAAGAAGAGGGTATAGAAGAGGTGAATAGACTTGTAACAAAACAAATTTCTGAAGGAAAGCTTCCTGTAACCCTTCTTGGGGATGGATCAGGGGCAATTGGCGCTTATTATGCCATAAATAAAGTAGCGCCTCAGGCAACAATTATTAACATCGATGCCCATTTATCCTTAAGAGAGACAATGAATGGTACTAGAAATCATCGTTTTTGCAAAATGAAGCATGCAAAAAAGTGTAGTGAGAACGTTCTTCATTTTGGGGTATCTTCGATGGGTAACACTGAAAAAGAGGAGTTTGATCCAGATAAGCTCTTTTTTGCCGATGATATTATTGAAGATAAATATTGGCTCGAAGATATTTTATGTGAAACAGGGGAAGATGTCTATATTAGTATCGATGCAAGCGTTTTTGACCCAGCACTTATTGGTTCTCAAAATCCAGAGATGACTAATATCAGTTATAAATCCATAGAAAAGCTTTTAAGAGCTCTTTCAAAGAAAAGTAAGATTCTTGGATTAGATATTTCAGGGTTTGTTCCAAATGAGCAAAATAGGGCAGCAGAGATTATCTTATCTAAGTTACTTTATGATCTAATCTCACATATTCAGAAAGAAAAAAAATAGCTAACACTAAATTGGAAGATAGTTGTAAAATAGAACAGAAATTTTATTAATTATATAATTCGTAGGAGGAAAAATATGTGGGGAGTAGCTGGACATAATGCAGTAGTTAATCATGAGTCGCTCTACAGTTGGTCACAGGAGTATAATAGAAGCGCGATGAGAGTGACGGAATACTTTTCTGACAGTACATATTATTACCCTAGTTATCCCGTTAACTTAAAAAAGGTAGGGGTAGAAGGAAAAGCTTTTTTAAAAAATGCCCAAAAATTGGAAGAAGTGAAGGCGCAAGGTGTGACTTTATTTGAATGCACGGTAACTGATCTAGTAGATGCAGGTACTGGGGCTGTAAAAATTGAAAAGACCAATATTTTGGGTTCATTGGTTTCTAAAGGGAAAGTTGTAGTGATAAAATCTTCTACAATTGATAATCTTTCTCTAAATCCATCAGATGGAATGCTGAATCTTAAAATCGTTGACTCTACGATATCTACTTTTAAAATGGACTACAATGGCTTTTGTTTAGGTGCAAGCCGTATAGAAGGGTTTTTTAAGTATAAAAGCAAAGATGGAAAATTTAACTTATTTTTCAAGAACGTAACTATAAAAAACCAAGAGTAAAGATACAGAACTAAAAGCTCTTAAAAAAATTAATGATTCTTCTTCGAAAAGTGCTTTGCATTCAGCTTTTCAAAGTCAGGTTTATGATTTTTGTGATGACGATAATCTGTCAGATCCTCAACGTGAAGTGGAACACAAGTGATATAACCCTCTTTTAATAGCTGAATATCACTGTCTTGATCTTCTTCGTAGTTATCCCATTGTTCATAAAGAGGATATTGTTTAGTTCCTTTAAGCTTAGTATCACTGCCTACACGAAGATCCCAGAAGCTTTTTCCTTGTTTGGCAAAAGAAAAGCCAGAGATGCCATCTATGCTTTGAGAGGGGAAGTTTACATTCATCAATGTACCTAAAGGAAATGGATGGCTTGTAAAATGTTCTACAATGGAAGGGATAAATTCTGCCGCCTTTTCATATTTATCATCCCCATCATCCCACATTGCAGAAAAAGCAATTCCTGGGACACCTGCAAAGGTCGCCTGAATTGCAGCACCCACTGTTCCACTATATAACACATTTCTTCCAGCATTGCTTCCGTCGTTGATCCCTGAAATGATAAAATCAGGTTTGCTATTACATAGGTAGTGAAGAGCAAATTTTGTACAATCTGCAGGAGTTCCTACCACTTTCCAAACAACGGCACTAGATCCTTCCCAAGATGTTTGCTCGGCCTCTATCATTCGAGATTGGGGTAAAGAAATACCTACGCCTTTACAAGATTGATTTTCTGCAGGGGCAACAACGGTTACATGAGCAATCGTTGAAAGCGCTTTGTAAAGCTGTATAATTCCTGGGGCTGCATAGCCATCGTCATTAGTGATAATAATTTGTAATTTTTTCAAAGATCTTCTCCATCTGTGTAGTTGTATTCTTAGATATCTAATCTCTTACTATATGTAAAGCATCAATTTTTTAGGGATTTATTACTTCCATACTCTTTTAACGCATGAAATAGGTTTGTTTTAGTGTTAGGGAACAGTTTTGTTAACTCTTTAAGTAATTCTTTGACATCACGGCGTTTAGATACAGCTCCAACAGGGCATTGGCACGTAAGCCTGATGAACCCCTTTTGTTTAGCAAATTCGGTAATCTCCTTTTCAAGAACATAATATAACGGCCTGATAATGGTAATGCCAAATTTTTGCATCGTGACTTTTGGAAGTTGGGAGGCAAATTCTCCTTTATGCAAAAGATTAAGTAACAATGTTTCAACCGTATCATCTTTGTGGTGACCAAAGGCAATTTCCTTGCAGCCGAGCTCTTTAGCTTTATTAAAGAGTAAAAAGCGTCTTTCACGTGAACAAGAATAGCATTCAAGGGTTTCTAGCGTTTTTTTAGATTCAAGGGTAATTAAGGGGATATCTAACTCATCACAAAAGAGTTGAATATGAGATTTTGCAATGGATGGGCCGCAGGAAAATTCCCCATGAACATATAAAGCGTAAATCTTTAGATCGTTAAATCCTTTGCCTGCAATTTTTTTTAAAAAATAGAGCATGGTTAAAGAATCTTTTCCACCACTTAAGGCAACAGCAAGAGGGGAGCTTTGACCAATTTTATGAGTGTAAAGTGCTTTCCTTACAAGACTTTCAAGTTTTTTTTCTAACCCAGTAGGTGTTTGTTTTTCTATACTTTTAGTTGATTCCATGTATATACTATAAGCCATCAAGGATAATCCTTGCAAGATTTGCGAATTTTAGGGTTAAGTTACTATTAAAGAAGGGAAATTATGGCAGAAAATGTGGGTAGAAATGATCCTTGCCCATGCGGATCAGGGAAAAAATTTAAGAAATGCTGCGGTGTTTCAAAAAAAATGAATATGAGATCAGCAACTGTTATCACAGGTAGTAAAACAAGCTCTTTATTAGATAGAATCGGCACTAGCTCTTCCTTAAACAAAGATCCTGAAGAAAAGATTCCTTCATTAAAAGAGAGGGTCTCTAAAATGGCTCAAGAGCATCCACTTAAAAAAAGTGACTAATCAAAGAAAAAGATTGCCCATTTTAACATCGTTTGCTAAAATCATCGTTTCTATTTTGCTGGTGTAGCTCAGTGGTAGAGCATCTGATTTGTAATCAGGCGGTCGGGGGTTCGACTCCCTTCACCAGCAAAATCTTTTACCCTCTTTTGGGGGGAGTCGCATAGTGGCCAATTGCAAGAGACTGTAAATCTCTCAGACCTTGTCTTACGTGAGTTCGAATCTCACCTCCCCCATAATTTTATTTCTTTTTATTTCTAATTAAAACCCTTTGCTCATATTATTATATCATGAAAATAAGCAATAATTATATAATTATAGATAAAATTAGTAATATTAAATGCGTAATTGCATCAATAGAGAAAAGTCAAAAAGAAATTTGTCATATAATAATTTCTATAATCTCTGTTGGAATATTTGCCATTATTAGAGCTGTGCAGCTTGCTATATTGAAAGGGGATCTTAAGAAATTAGAATTTAGAGTAACCCCTCAGTTAGCTAAAAGAGATGAAAATGCTACTTTATCAAAAAACGAACCTAAAGAAATAAAAACTGGCACAACGCTTGCAGTCACTCACCCACCGGTAGTTAAAAATATACCTACGGGCACTATAACTAAGTTAGTGGCTGAACCAAAGCCTCTTGCTACACCAAAGCCTCTTGCTACACCAAAGCCTTTTGCTACACCAAAGCCTGTTGCTACACTAAAGCCTGTTGCTACACTAAAGCCTGTTGCTGAACAAAAGCCTGTTGCTGAACCAAAGCCAGTTATAATGAAAAAAACAGAAGCAAAGAATGATTTGCCTCTGAATAAACTAACTGGTCGAGAGTTTGTAGAAAGTTTTATGCAAAAGCTAAACAATCATGAGCTAGTTTTTAGTTTTGAGCTTATTGATAAGCTTGCTAGGACTGGATTTAATAACCTTGAAGGGTGTAGGCTACTTATATCTAAATACTTAATAGATCCTAACTATGGAGATCTTTTAATCACACAAATTGAGAATTTTATTTATGTTAAGATATCTTCTGATGAAAATATGTATAAATATGTAAAAACGATAGATCGATTAATTTTTACAGCTATTCATAAAGAGTCAGATAAAGTAAAAAAGAGGCTCTATAAATTATTGCTTCAGTCTACATTAACTCTTCCTGAACAGTTAAAAAGGGCTCACAAAGGGGTAAATCAATACCATTTTGCAAACGGAGAAGGGAGAATGGCTTGTGGTTCCTTTGCCGTGGAAGCTTTAATCAGGCGAGAAAGAAATTTACCGATGGATGTAGAGGGCGGTATTTTACCCTCAGGGCTTAGTCGTCATAGAAAATTAAATAAGCCTCCAAATACCTATTCCTATATTTATACAGATATTTATGGCCCAACAAATCCAGAGGTTTCCTCTGCCGGAGAGCAGATTAGGGAAGCTTTTCAAGTAGGACAAGAGATCCCCCCTTTACTTATGCGGTATGAATTCATTTTAGCGCAGATACCTGATGGGGCCTCAGGGATTTTACTAGTACAAAGAGAGTTTATCATGCTTAGAAAGCTTAAAGATGGTAAAGTAGAACTCTTTGATTCTCATGGAACTAAATCACCATATGCAGAAAAATCAGAACATGGTGCTTATTTTGCAACATTTAAGAATGTTCTAGACGCTGCTCAGTGGCTTTGTGCTCACCAAATTCCAAATCCGGATGTAGACCATGATGTTATTATCTTTTGCCCTGCAAAAGTAAAACCAGAAACTGAGTTAGTTAAAGAGTTAAACTAGTCCTATAAAAGATCTGGATCGTTTGAAAGGGTAAGTAGTATCCATGGGGTAGAGACTGTTAAGACTTGATCTTCATCATGATTTATATACAGTAGTTCAGCAAGTTCTCTGACAGCTTGATCAAGCTTAGAATCAGCAAGATCTGTAAGAAGGTTAAGCTGCTCAAATAAGTAGGCTTTCAAAGTCTGTTTTGAGTAAAAGGGGAGATGTTCGGTTTTCTCTTCGATCATTGTGGTAATAAATGGGGCAAAAAGAGCTGCATCTTCCACATCTGCTCTTGATCTTATTTGAAAAGTGGCTTCCTTTGTATAAGCAGACCATTCCTTTAATTCTAAAAAGGAGGTGATTCTTGGATCAGGGGCTAAGGGAAAGTAGAGGGTGGCTTCTTCAAGAAGATGTTTTTGTATCTGTCTAAGAATTAAGTGAAGATCTTTATGTAAGTGTAAGGTGTTTAAAGAGACAATTGATTGAAACTTTATATCTAGAGAGAATGTAGGAAGATCTTTTGTTAAGAAGGTGTTTTCCCCTAATGTGTTATGGCCTAAATGCGTCTTTGATAAAGATGGATCGATAACCACTGCGCCTTTTTGGCAAGTGAGAATTAACCCCTCATTATAGCCAATTACAAGGGTCGTTTTGCACTCATTTTCGCTCTTTTTTTTAAAAACAGAGGGGAGTAGGTGTCTATTTGTCATATCTTTATACTACTTCTAAAGCTTTTCCTTGTCTATTTATTCATGAAAAGAATAGATCGAGTATATGAAGATGACAAAAAAAGAGTTTATGCTAGGGATCTTTGTATTTTTCCTAGCCGCAGTGTTTTTAGTATTTGAGATGGCAGTACAAGTATCTCCAAGTGTGATGACTAAGCAATTGATGCAAGACTTTTCGATCAATGCGGCGGCACTTGGGTGGATGTCATCTGTCTATTTCTATAGTTATACGATCATGCAAATACCTTCTGGTTTGCTTTATGATAGATTTGGGCCAAAAACATTACTCACAGCAGCCTCCTTTGTTTGTGCTTTAGGGATTTTATTCTTTGCAATGGCCAAGTCTATATATCCTGCGGCATTTGGCAGACTATTAATGGGTATTGGATCAAGTTTTGCCTTTGTAGGGGTGCTTGTGGTAGCTTCAAGGTGGTTTGATAAAAAGTATTTTCCAACGTTTGTGGGTATTACACAGTTTTTAACATGCGTAGGATCTATTGCGGGTGTTGTTCCCCTTGCAAAAGCTGTCCAGGTCTATGGATGGCGACCTTTAATGTGGACATTAATGATTATAGGATTTTCCTTAGTAGCCATTTATATAGTATTTTTGAAAGATCATCCCCATCATGAATTTGATGATGGATCCTCTCATGAGCATTCGATTTTCAGTCACTTAAAAAAAGTGATGAAAAAAAGCCAATCATGGTTTTCTGCCATTTACGCCTTTTGTGGTTGGGGTCCTGTCCTTATGTTTGCCGCTTTATGGGGCGTGCCTTACCTTTCTACTCGATATGATTTATCTACGTATCAAGCCTCGTTTGGTCCAATGATGCTTTATTTAGGACTTGGAATTTCTAGCCCTTTTATAGGTCATATATCGAGCAAAATAGAAAGAAGAAAGCCAATATTAGTCTTAGGGGCACTGTTAGGGCTTATTTGCTTTTCCCTCATTTTATTTATCCCTACGCTTTCATATCCAATTGTTTGTATCCTATTATTTGTAGCAGGAATTGGATCAGCTGCCCATATTTTAACCTTTGCACTTGCAAGTGATAATAACCCACCATCGATTGTTGGCACATCCCTTGGCTTTAATAATATGGCAGTTGTGATTGGGGGAGCGATCTTACAGCCTATTGGTGGATTTATCCTTGCTAAGTATTGGACAGGCGCACTAAGTGGTTATGGAGTCCCTATTTATACTATACAAGCCTATACTGTATCGTTAACTATTATTCCGATACTCTATTTACTCGGCTTTTTAGTTTCTGCTTTTTTAATCAAGGAAACCTATTGCAAAAGTACCTACCAAAAGAAGGTGAAATAGATGGAACATTTTATTGAGTTTATGGTTTTTGCCTTTGCAGCGATGGTCTCTCCTGGTCCAAACAACCTACTTTTGATGCACTCAGGGTTAAATTTTGGCTTAAAAAGAACGATGCCTTTAATTACAGGGGCGCTTTGTGCTTATTTTACTATGCTTTTAGCCTTAGCCTTTGGGCTTGGAGTGATTTTTGAAACCATTCCAAATCTTAAGTTTTTCGTAAGACTTGTCGGATCTTTTTACATGATTTATTTAGCTTGGAAAATTGCAAAACTTAATGAAAGAAAATTAGACCCCCATCTTGATAAACCCCTTTCTTTTAAACAAGCGTTTTTCTTTCAGTGGGTAAATCCTAAAGTATGGCTCATCTTTATCGTCTATTTTAGCATTTTTCATGCCGTTACATCCTATCCACTAAATGCGATAATACTAATTGTATTGATACTTATCTTAAATACACCGGTTGTTTTTATTTGGGCAGGGCTAGGTCACATGCTAGAAAAAATTATTAAATCACCAAAACATAGACAAATTCTTAACTTTGCCCTTGCATTTTTTTTAGCTTTTACGGTAGTTTTACTGTGGATCTAAGGGAAAATTATGCAACATTACCTTGAATTTATGCTCTTTGCCTTCTCAGCGATGGTTTCCCCTGGTCCAAATAATTTGATGATGATGCATTCAGGATTACATTTTGGGATCAAACGCACATTACCTCAATTTTTTGGATCAACCATCGGTTTAATCGTCATGCTAATACTGATTGCTGCTGGGCTTGGTCTTTTATTTGAAAGGGTTCCAAATATCAAAAGGGTGATCAAAGTACTAGGAACTTTGTACATGCTGTTTCTAGCTTGT
>Ga0172367_10003094_pt1 | contig 22074 bp, 27 predicted proteins | sample Lak10m_FD_114542 | JGI IMG/M metagenome (GOLD analysis project Ga0172367, IMG submission 114542) | Freshwater microbial communities from Kabuno Bay, South-Kivu, Congo - kab_022012_10m | ecosystem: Environmental > Aquatic > Freshwater > Lake | place: Democratic Republic of the Congo: South-Kivu... | reverse complement strand
CCTCGTGATTGTACCACTGCGTAAACCGTTGCTTCAGAAGCTTCATGAACGCACTCACATCCCACATCCGCGCCCAGTAACGTTCCATCCACCGACGCTCCCCAGCCTCGTCCTTCGCCTTCCGCAGCATCTCCAACTCCTGTTCTGCGGCACCGGGGTCTTGGCACCCCGTCAACTTCCTCAGCTTTTTAATGATCCCCTCCGCCGACGGCTTCACCTCGGGAGGCTTAGGAACCTCCACCAGCACATGAAAGTGATTGGACATCACACAGAACGTCAGAACCTTCACCTCACAAAACGCCTCATACTCCCGCAAGAAGGCCACGAACCGCTCCTTCTGCGCTTCCTTAAAGATGAACTGCCCATCCACCACCCGCGACATGCAATGATAAAACCCCACCTCCCGATCCCCCGGCACCTTCATCCGCGCTCTTCTCATGCCCTCCACCCCACCACATCCAAAAATGCCTTTCAAGTTCTTTATAACTAATGACCCGTCCCTTTGTACAGCGCTCGTCGTATTTTTCACACAGGCTTTTTCGCCCCGTTTTCCTGGAGGTCGAAAGCCGGGTCAGTTTGAATCACCCCTGTGCCGCTGCTTGAAGGAACTGAGCCTTCGCCAACGGGCTTCGGAGGCTCCTTCATAGCCCGCACATACTGCCGCACGGTGTTGCGGCTGATGCCCAATTCCTTGGCAATTCGGCGGATTTTCCACCCTTGTCGGGTGAACGTTCGGATTGTGTCTTGGATCTGCACCGTGAGTTGGTTGGCCATATCGGCCGCCTATCCTCACGTTCAGTCGTGCGGATGACAGCCCCTTGGCCTCTTCCTCAGCGTGGGTCAGTTTGAACCCCTTCATTTCGACCCCAGACGGGTCAGTTTGAGTGACCGCCGACAGTTACCCCAGTACAAGGAGAATGCTTCAATCAGCAGCATCGATCAGGGCGTCTCAACAGCCGCCACAACCATTTCTAAAACCCGCCGAATTCCGTCATCCCCACCCATGCTACCCTCGTGGAAGGGAGCCCGTGGTATGGGTTTCCAGCCGTCGCGGGATCGGTCCGGCTCAGGTTGAGGGATGCGCGTGAGCGTCGGATCATACTGCCCATTACTGCCCCCCATCTTGTAGATCACCAAATCCAGCGAGGGCACAACGATCAGAGCGAACCCGCCGGCCCCAGACTTCCAGAACGCGTCCCTTGGTGCCCCCACAACATGCCCATCTGCGTTGTGTTCAAACATCAGGCTGTACGGACTGTGTGGGTTGTGAGGCGACATCCGATTACACAACGCCACGTAAGAGGCCGGCACCAACTGACGCCCCTGCCATTTTCCACCGCGTAACAAACAGTATCCAAACCGTAGAGCATCCGTGGCCCTGACCGCGATACTCCCTGCTCCGTTAGCGTGAGGTAGGGTGTAATCCCCTCGGTGCAGACAGTAATCCCACGCACCCCACCCCATTGGCTTCCCCAATCGCTCCTGAATGTAATCCTTCAAATCCATACCCACCACCCGCCTCAAAACCATCGACGCGATGTGTGGCTCGGGCGATGAGTAGGAGTATCCCGCACCCGCGTTCGTCCACATCAAGCAGCGAAGGGACGATCCGTCCAAGTCCCTTATGTCCTGCCCGGGCACGGGCTTTAACTGGAGCGTGCGGCCCATCACCACAGCCGTTGGAGCTCCCCCCTCCCCGGTGTAACCCCCAGTCATGCAGAGCAGCTGGCCGAGAGTAATCTCCGCTCGCCGAGGGTCATCCAGAGCACCCTTCGTATCAAATGCCTCAGGAAGAAGTGCCGGAGTAAAGACCCGAGTATCCAGTCCTTGGAGAAAGTCCGTGCGATGCTCGTCCAGCATGATCCCACAAGCGATACTCGTGTAGGCCTTTCCAGTCGACGCCATGTCTGGGTTCACCTCCCGCCCCGCGCGTCCCACATAGCGCTCGCACACAAGATAACCGTTGCGCACCACCAATAACCCTGCGTTCTGGGTGCTGCGCTCGGTGAAACGCCAGGCCGTGTCGAGCTTTCCAAGGTCAATCCCCGCAAGTTTTCTCGCCTTAGAGGCGTTGGTGGCCGTTTGCCATCCTCCTTTGTTGTCGGGTAAAGGAAAGTATTCTGCCGGTTTTCGATCCGCGCCTCGCAGACACAAGGGGTCATAGACTGCACAGATAGACAACACCCAAAGACAATGAAGAGCCCAAAACGGGAGCGAATTGTAGGAACGCATAGTCGCTTTATGACACCATCCGATCACGGGTCAATTCCCGAGCTGCCATTCATGTGAATCTTCCCTACACGAACAGATTCCTCAGCAGCAGCACCAGTGCTTAGAGCGATCCGTTGTCGATCAGCCTCGTCTTGCCGAGAAACATCGCCAACGCCATTCGGTGACCTCGCCTGACCAGGTTCACTGGAACCAAGGTCTCCGGGTCGAAGAATTCCATGTAGTCCAATCGTGCCAATGGATAGCCCGAAGCCACCGTTTCTAATCGTCCCCTGAGCTTCTCCACAGTAATTCCTCCAGGCTTCTCACGCACCAGCTTGCGAGCCTCGACCAAAAGTCTCGAAAGAGCTAAAGCCTCTCGACGGTGTTCGGCATCCAGATACTTGTTCCTCGAGCTCATCGCCAGTCCGTCCGCCTCGCGCAGCGTCGGAGCCACCACCATCTGGATCGGAAAATTCAGATCCTTCACCATCCGCCTCAGCACCGCCGCTTGTTGATAATCCTTGGCCCCGAAAACCGCGACATCCGGTAGCACCAAGTTAAACAGTTTTGCTACTACCGTGGTCACCCCACGAAAATGGGTCGGCCTCGACACCCCTTCCATCCCCCGAGTCAGTTGATCCTCCTCCACCCACGTGCTGTATTCCCCGTCCGCACGCCCTGCATACATCTTGGCGTCGTCCGGTGCAAAAATCACATCCACTCCCGCGTCGCGACATAGAGCGCGATCCCGGGCAAAGTCCCGAGGGTACTTCGCTAAATCCTCCGTCGGCGCGAACTGCGTAGGGTTCACATAGATGCTCAACACCACCACTCCCTCCGTCCCGACCTCCTCACGGGCGCGCCGCACCAAACTGATGTGCCCCTCATGGAGGTAGCCCATGGTGGGAACAAACCCAATCCGGAGCCCCTCTCGTTTCCAGCGTTGAGCCGCTGACTGCATTGCCGACAATGATTTGATGACCTTCATGTTGTCCAAGATTCCACCCTATCTAAAAAAAGGCCTCGCCCCTGAGGGGACGAGGCCAGACTCGATTCTTATGGAAGCACTTCCTCCCAACAAAAGGTCAGAAGCTCACCTTGTTTTCTATCGGCTCCCGCTTCGACCTCGCGGATCTCCGTCCCTCGAACCATCAACGCTTGAAGGACATCGAGGCGAAGGCAGGCATCTCGTTCGCGCAAGGCTGATTGATGGGAGCATCAGGTTCCGCATTGTTTGGCGTTACGATCCGATTTGCCAGCATGTAGGCTTCGACCTCCTCACCGCTCACGTCGGCGATCATTCGACCGTCGATCTCCACACATGGGCTCAACATTTGCCCGCTTTTCTGAATCATTTCCTGCCGCTGGACCGGGTCGTTGATGATATCCCGATCCTCAAAAGGCAGATCGTATTTACGGAGAATGGCGCGAACGCCCTGGCTCCATCCGCACGTCGGTTTCAAATACGCGATAATCTTCGGTTTGCTCATAAATCAAATTTGCTGTCCGTTGGACAATGAACAGTCACAAGCTGACACACCCTTGGGCTTTGGCAAACCCTTTCAATGCATCCCAACCCATCCCGCAACACTGGGCATCCTTTCAGCCCCCCAGCTTCCACTCCGATTGGATGTCAAACCCACCTGTTCAAAACCAACCCTGCAAGGCCTCACGAAGCAGTTTCCGGGCGCGGTAAAGTTTAGACTCAACTGCTTTAGGGGTCGTCTGTAGTATCCCTGCCACCTCCCCCACGCTACACTCTTCCCACTCCGTTAGGATGATCATCTCCCGCATGTCCGAAGGGAGTTGTTCGATCGCCACACGCACGGCCTCGGAACGTTCTGCCCCTCCCACCGCCTCCGAAGGACTGGGTAAGCTGCTCGCCACCCGGTCGAGCCAAGTCCGTTCCGACGAATCCGCAGGGGCATCCAAAGACAGATCCGAGTGCCTCGAACGCCATCGATAGTGGTTCCGCGCGAGGTTCCCCGCGATCGTGTAAAGCCAAGTCGTAAACCGAGCCTCTGGTTTGTAGGAGCTACAATGCTGAAACACGCGCACGAAGGTTTCCTGAGCCAGATCGTTGGCATCTTCCTCGTGCCCGACCATGCGGAAAAGAAAGCGGTAAATGGAGGTCGAATGCCGTTCCATCAAGGGGTCCAACGCCCGCTCGTCACCCCTCACCAACCGCAGCATGTCGGCACGATCCCGCTCGTCCAGCTCAATGGTGTCCATGAGGAGATTCCACACCACCCGAATGGTCATAGGGTTGGCTGTTCCCGAGAGTCAACCGCTGCATCTCAGCGCAGTAACGTTGAGCCTGCTCGGGTGACATGGCCGAGGCCACTTCCTTAAAATGCCTCAGCATCCTAATCTGGCATTCCGCCTTCAGAACTGCCAACTCCTTCAATTTCAGCTCCACTTCGGTCGTCACCACGTTCGTGCCGTTGAGCACCTGCTCCAACTCCCTCGACTTCGCGGCAATGCGTTCGCAGGACTCACGGCACTGAGGTAGGTAGCCTTCGTGTAACCGACGAATCCTGTCCATCTCCCCTTCCCCCAACGAGAACTCGTGCTTCAACCACCCCAGGTCATCGCCCCGTTGACTCATCTGTTGCGTTCGTACCCGCCGTGCAACCTCACTCGCCATCACAAGAATTCCCACCGCTAAAACCACCACCGCAGCTAGGCCTAAAAGAGCGCGATTCACAAATCCTCCGTTCATCGAGCCACAACCGGGCTCACTGACGCGATATAGCGCGCACGGGCTAACTCATGCGCCGCCTGATTCCCTTGCACGATTCCAATGCTCACCCCCACCACCAAAAGTGCCAACGTCGCGACGCACGCACGGACGGGGTCTAACACCCAACCCAACACGATCTCAAACCTGTTCAGCCTCGAACCTTCTCCCCTACGCTCACGTGCGAACTGGTCGATCCTCCTCCAGACCGCGTTGTGAAAACCTGGCGGCAGCGATGGCTCCGGACGCGCCGACCGCAGGACGGCACGCAGCTCGGTTTGATGGTCGGGTGTGGTGTTCATAAGCGTGATGATCAGGAGCGCCTAAGCTGCCCTGCAACGACCGGCAGCTCGCAATAGCAGAACCCTTCGTCCTTCTTACACCGCCAGTCGCAAAACCCCTCAAAATATCAACAACCCTCTATTTCGTAACCTCCGCCGCTTTGGCCTTCCGTGCGAAATAGATCCCGCTCACCAACAAGCACCCCATCCCGACCACGCTCATGAAATAGGTGAAACCGGTAAAGAACCCAAGCCTCGACAGCGTGCTTTGAGCAAGATCTTTATAGAGCTGCACCCCCACTGATCCCGTGTAACCAATAGCATCCGCGAGATAGATAGCGAACACTGCGGTTCCGATAACGCGGGTCGAAGCGATGATTCGTTCAAACAGCACCGAGTTGTAGGGCACGTAAGTCATGTAGGATCCGACACCCGTCAGCGTCATCCACCAAAATCCAGAGATCATGCCAAAGTCCTTGAGCATCGTCCCCACCCCCAGGACAAGGGATCCGGTAAACATCATCGCAAAGGCACACATCAACCCACGCCGGTTGTCTCGAACAAGATTGAGCAAAGCCAAAACCCCGATCACACCAAACGCCACGATGGTTTCCGTCTTAGAGATAATCGCCTTATTCTGCGCGTAGGGATAACCCAGCTCATCAAAGATCTCGACCTGATAATTGTCCCGAAAATCGCGGTAGGCTGTGAGGAAGAAGTAGGCGGTGCAGAGGAGAATCATGCCCAACAAAAAGTGACGCACGAAAGCGAGTCGATCCGCACCACTCATCGGCTCCCGTTCAACCCGCGCCGCAATGTCCGCCGCGTTGGGTCGGGGGAGTTGGTTGAGAAGCCAGACCGCCGCCAAAAATAAAGGCAGAAAATGCAGCCCCACCACCGCAGGCATCCAAAACTCGCCGACCTTCCCAACCGCAGCTCCCATGGAGGCACCCACGACCGGAACCGTAGCCCACCATTCCGCCACTCCTCCCCCCATCATCGCACGCCCGATATCCTTCACGATCCCACTCGACACGATAAACGCACAGCACAGCCCCGCGAGCAGCATGTCCGAGGTCCTACGCCCCTCCAAATACCAGACCACGAGCCCCCATACCATGCCCAGAGGCAGCCCGTTAGAAAAGATTGCCACCACCTTCCAACTTCCCGGCAATACGGCAAACGCCACCAACGCCAGCTCCGCCGCCAAGATCAAACCGATCAGAGTCCACACGCGCCGTCGGGTCGTCACCTCCGAACACACCTTGATTCCGATATACTTGGACAAGGCATATCCGAGGATTTGGCTGATCACCACCGCCGTCTTTAACCCAATGGTGGTGCCCAGAAACTGAATGCCTTCGAACTTCGCCGCCGCAAAAGGCTTGCGATAGGCGTACATGCAAAAATAGGTGGTGAACGAAGCAATGATCGCAACAACCACAAATACTGGAGCCGGTGCTCGCTCCAGAAACGAAGTCAACCAACTCGGCGAGCCTTGCGAATCAGTGGAGGTAGGTTTGGTGGCACTCACAAAATAAAAAAGGCGGGCTTTGGGGTAGCACACGGATTATACCGCCAAAACCCGCCTCCGAATCACTTCCTCCCTATTGGAAGTGAAAAGTACACAAAAGATCTGAGGTTGGCTCACCAACTCACTGGGTCGATGGAGGGTTGTTATAGGCACGACGCTTGAAGATTTCCAGCATTTCCTCCAAGTCTTTTCAACCCTTAAACCAAGATAAAAGAACCGGGTGCCCCCGCCAAGTTGCCAACACCCCGCCAACAACTGCACCCTCAACGGCATCCCACCCTCATCCCATCCGCGAACACCCACTCACTCCACCAAACCTCAATGACAAGCGCGTGTCGAAGAAACGTCGGAGCTGCAACATCAGAAGTTTCGCTCTGCTCATATCTCCTTCTTCACAGCACCTTCTTCAAAGCACCTCCAGGCCAAAGCCTTGCTGCCGCAGGGCTTCATACAGTACCACCGCCGCGCAGTTGGACAGGTTCAAGGACCGGGACTCCGAGTGAAACATCGGGATGCGTAACCATTGTTCAGGTCGCTCCCGCACCAACGCCAAAGGCAAACCCGCTGTCTCACGCCCAAACACGAAGTAATCCTCAATACCATACGTCGGTTCGGCGTAATGCCGAGGGCCCCCGGATTCCACAAACCAAAACCGACTTCCCTCGGGCTGAGCACCGCTGAAAGACTTCCACGAGGACCATCGATGCCAAATCACGTGGCGCCAGTAGTCCATGCCCGCACGCTTGAGACGCGTATCGTCCAACTCGAAACCGAGGGGCTCTACCACATGCAAGGTGGTGCGCGTCGCCGCACACAACCGCGCCACGTTGCCCACGTTCGGCGCAATCTCTGGTTCCACTAAGACAATGTGCATAACCCAAATCCGCGCCTTAAATCATCGCGACGCCTCGCCCACCACCCCTGGCCCAGTCAAGGAACCCAACGTCTCCCCTTGGTCTTCCCCCACCCCGGGGTCGTAAATCACGTGCCATAAAACCAATCCATGCGCCGGAGCACTCATCCCCGCCTCTCGACGATCCTTCAACTCCAAGATCTCGCGAATGCCGTTCGCATCTATTTTCCCCTGCCCCACCTGCACCAGGGTACCCACGATCCCTCGACACATCTTGTAGAGAAACCCGTCCCCCTCGATCACGAAGGTCAGCAATGGACCGCTCTTCCGAATGTCACACCGAAAGAGGGTGCGAACCGTCGATTCCATCTCGTAGTTGCGGTTCGCCGCTAACGATCGAAAATCGTGTTTTCCCACAAAAGTTCCAGCCGCCTCCTTCATCGCACGTAGATCCAATCTCTGAGGTATGTGCCACGAGTTTCTCCTCCATAGAGGTTGATGGACCGGATGGTTCCATACGAAGTACCGATACTGCTTCCCCTTGGCGTCAAATCGAGCGTGAAAGGTCGCCGCACAACGCACCACCGACACCACTCGAATGTCCTCAGGAAGATGCGCGTTCAACGCCAATAGCAGCTTCGACGGGGTCATGCGAAAGGCAGAGGCGTTGATCTCGACGTGGGCGACCATCCCCATCGCGTGAACTCCCGTGTCGGTTCGACTGGACCCATGGACTCGTATGGGTTCCGGAAAGAGTCTGCCAAAAGCCTCCTCGATTCTCTGCTGCACACCCAACCCAACCTTTTGGATCTGCCAACCCGAATAAGCTGCCCCATCATAGGCGATGGTCAGTCGCAGCTTGATGGTGCCTGGTTCAGTCAACTGACTTCCTGCGGACGTACTCAAGTCAATGACACACTATCCAGATAGCTCTGCAATAAGATCGCGGCAGCCGTTTTATCTACCACCCCCTTGCGATCCCCTCGCCGCACGTTGGCTTGCACCAACAACCGATTCGCCTGAGCGGAGGTCAATCGCTCGTCCCAAGTGCGGATGGGAACCGCCACCGCCTCCTTCAGCGCAACCACAAACTCTCGAACCTTCGCCGCCGCCTCCCCATAACTTCCATCCATATTACGGGGCATGCCCACCAAGATCAGTTCGACCTCCTTTTCCTTAATCAAGTCCTTGAGCCGCGTTACAAAATCCACAAAGGGATCTGCGGGAATGTAATCCCAAGGTTGAGCAATCATCTTCAGTTCATCGCTCAGCGCAATGCCCATGCGCTTCGTCCCGTGGTCGATCGCCAGTATTCTCATCCAATCAAATAGGATTACTTCGAAACAACCCAAATGTTTCGATAAAAAACTGGGTTACCATGACCCTGCAACTGGAGTGCTCCTCCGTTCGGATTCTCCGGCTTGCCGCCGCCCGTCGGGCCCTTGAGCTCAGCTTGATCGTGGATCAGCACGCCGTTGTGTCGAACGGTCGTGACCGCATTCTTGATCTTCTTGCCGCTCGCATCGTATTTGGCCGCCCAAAAATCGATGTCATAGGTTTGCCAGGTCAACGGCGGGAAACACATGTTCACCGACGGCTTGAGCAAGGAGTAGATCCCACCACATTCATTGTTCTCACCACTCAGACCAAAGGAGTCTAAGACTTGCACCTCATAGCGGTCCTGCAAATAGAACCCGCTGTTGCCTCGGTCTTGACCTCGTCCTAGCGGCTTGAATGGAAGCAGGAATTCGACGTGTGCCGAAAAATCATTAAAGGTCTGCTTGGTCTTGCAGCCCGAAGCAAGCAGGTGACGCTCATCCAAGTGCCCATCGACCCACGCATCCGCGTTCTTCCCATCAAACAATACTACGGCACCCGCAGGGGCTTTCGCTCCGAGTGTCGGACTCTTCCGCTCCGTCGTCTCCATCAGGTATGGACCCGCTCCATCTCTCGTGATCGTCAGTTTGCCGTTGGCAAGCTCGGCACGATATTGGTTCGGTCCTTCAAAGACGATCTTGTCGCCCGTGCGCTTGCCCGCGACCTCCTGCTTAAACTCCTTGTCCCAACCGCTTCCAGGCAAACCCCCACGGTAGCTCACCAACCGAAAGTTTCCGTCGCCCAACGCGATCACCTGTGCCCCGCCCCAATCATTCTTGTATTCGCCTTGATCCCTATAATCAGGCCCGGCACTGCCGGCGTCCAGATAGGTTTTCGCTTCAGGTTTCGTGTCGGCCGCATAAAGGGTCGTCGCCAACAGGAGTGTTGCCAGTAACGGGATCTTCATATGAATGCCCTGTGTCATGGCATCCCCGTCCAGACAGGTCAACTCCTCTTTGAACTCAGCGCAGGAAATCCAGCAGCGACTTACCCAAAATCGTCCCACCGCTCTGCAACGCGGCCTGATACGCGGTTTGCGTCTGCGAGAGCTTGACCATGGTCTGAGCCAGATCGGCATCGGCGTCCTTGCTGATCAGCTCCTCCAACGATTCGCCTCGGTTCTTTAACACAGCCTCCGTCGCATCAATCCGGGATTGGATCGCACCGTTGGTGCCCATGTGGAAAAGCAGGTTCTCTTCATCGCTCGCTAACGCCGGTCTCGACACTTTAGCAATGTCTGTCGTATTGCCCGAAATCAGTTGATCCCGCAGCTGGATCAGATGCCTAAACAGATCCGCACCATGTCGTGTATCCGTCACCAACCCTCGTGAGCCTACTCCCGACGTATTCGCACCCGCCACCTGCGCGCTCAGCGTCACTCCTTCCGCCACCTCGCTCTCGCTGACCGCATCGTTCCCCGCGTAACTCACTCCCGTCACAACTCCGTTCGGATCAAGAGTCATCTCAAACGGCTGGGTGTCGGATTTCGTACCCGCAAAAACGTAGTCGCCACGGTTCTTGGCGTTCACCAACTGCACCGCTTGCTTCACAAGCTCGGTGATCTCGCCCGCGTAGATCGTCAGCTCCTGGGGTGAGTTCACAGCCACGGCTTTCGTGGCGATCTCGGTCGCCCGATCTAAAACTCCCTTCAGCCCCTTCATGCCCGCAAACGTCGCCCCCGCGAGTTCGCGATGCCGTGCAATGTTACGCTCGTATTGCCCGATCGACTTGCTCTCCGCCTGCAAATCAAGCACCCGCCTCATCCCAACCGGATCGTCCGACGCATTCTCGATCCGTTGCCCCGTAGCCGCTTGCGATTGGAGTTTGTTCTGCCGGTTCGCGATGAGGTTCAACTGGCTCGAAAGCGTACTCGGAAAGGTGTTGCTGGTCACTCGCATAACATCAGCCTAACGCTTGAGGTTGATCACCGTGTCGAGCATCTCACTGATCGTCACAATCAGCTTCGCCGACGCATCAAACGCCTTCTGGAACTTAACAATATCCATCATTTCCTCGTCCAACGAGACTCCGCCCAGGCTGTCGCGCTGGGACAATAACATTCGTTCCACCACATTCTGATTGTCCAGTTGCGTGTTCACCGAGGACAACGCTTGCCCGACCTCGGAGACGCTCTGTCCATACCGCTCCGAAAAGCTCTGGCCATGAAGCGCCGCAATCTTCCGATCTCCCAACTGCGCCAGCGACAGTGCGACTTGGTTGTCCCCAACCGCACCCGCAACGCCCGCAGCCTGAACTTGACTCGGATCCCGCATCAGAACTTGGTTCACCCCAATGTCTGACGCACTCGAGCCCACAAAGAAGTCCTTCCCCGTCCCCCCTTTGAGGTCATATCCAGCCTTGTGCAGCCGGTTCACTTCCACGATCAAATGCCCCGCCAGGGTTTCCAGATCCTCACGCAACGTAGCCAGCTCACCGTCCCGCACTGCCAGGATTCCGTGGATCGACCCTCCCGCAACATTCAAGGCGTCGGGCTCCCCACGCACCCGGGTCAGCAGCTTGCCTCCCCCCGAATCAAACACCTCCAACGGCCCCACCACCTGGTAAGCGGTAACTAATTCCGTTCCACCTGCAGAAACACTTACCGATCCCGTCTCGGTTTCCGTAGTCTCCACTTTCAACAACTTGCTCAAATCCTCAATCCGCTGCTGCCGCGCATCACGTAGGTCGTTCGCGGTTACTCGCCCCCCCACCTCGGCCCCCACAATCTGCTCGTTCAATCGCGCAATGTCCTGTAAGGCAAGATTCGCGTTGCTCACATCGTTTCGAAGTCGATCGTCGAGAGACAAGGAAACCCCTTCCAACCGCGTGGCCACCGCGTTAAATTGTGTCGAGAGGTTCGCCGATTTCATCAAGAGCACCTGCCGCTCCGCCATAGACGTGGGGTTGGTCGAGAGGCTCTGAAACCCATTGAAAAAGTCAGACAAATCCTCCGCGATCCCGCGCTGCCCCCCGGTCCCGCTCGCTGCCGCCGTTCCCTCCGCTCCCGTGGCTTGGCGATCAATGGCCTGCCCGAGCCCCGATTGCATCATCTCCAACCCAGTCTGCTGCGACTCCAGCGAGGACCGGACGCTCGACTCGTTTTGGATCTGTCGATCCAAGATGTTGCTACGGAACTGCGTGATCTGGTTCGCTTCAGCCCCCGTCCCCTGAGACCCCAAGCTCGTATGAATGGGTGCCGATGCCGAGAGCACCACACGCTGACGTGCGTAGGATGGGTTATTGACGTTGGCAAGGTTATGACCTGCAACCTCAGCCCCCTGCCGCTGTGCTGCCAGCGACCGGCTCGCCATGTCGAGTGCTCCAAAGAGGCCAAGCATAGGTTCTTAGAGTCAAGGTTCTCTCACCATCACCCAACCGCCTGATACAACGAAGGGGCCGCCATCGAGCGCGTAAAATGCCGCCCTCGATCGTCGTAGACCCGAACCCCCTGAGCCGGAGCGAGTCCGTTGATCAACTCTTGCATCATCTCCAATGAACGGCTCAGAAGTAAATGGTTCTGTCGTACCCGATCGTGAATGCGCTGTAGAAGTTGATTATTCTCATCCACCAACGCGAGGAGCAATGGCCGGTAATCCAAGGGTAACGCAGGTATCAACTCCCCAAATGAAGCCGAGGCCGAAAGGTCCAAGGCCAAAGCCAGGTCCGCCTGACACAGCGACCGGTGCCCACGCACATGTTCCAAGGCTCCAGTCTGCGCCTGCACCTCCCCGACCGATTGGAAGAGCTCGTTTGCCGCACGCGCAAACACGAGTTCCTGTTGCTGATCCAGCAATGCCAACATCTCGCCATACGCCTGAAGCTCCTCACGGAGTGCTGCTATCAGTGCCTTGAGTTTTTCGTTCATGGTGTCCCCCGGCTAACCGCATTTCCCCCAACTCGTATCCCGCCGATCAACGTCTTCCCCGAACCTCCTTCCAAGGTCTGCAGCCCCTCCCCTGTGCCGAACTTGGAGCTCGCAGGGGTCAATTGTTGCTCCAGACTCCGTGCCAATCCAATCCCTCCCCCTTTGCTCATGCTGTCCGATAACTGTTCCGTCACCATGTCGCGATAAATCGATCCCGCAGTGCCCCCAGATTCAGACTTCGGATTTAGCACCGGTTTGCGGGCTTGGCCCAGGATCTGACGGAGAAGCAAGGCTTCAAACTGACGACACGCCTCCGCACGTTCCGCGCGCTCGGAGGCTCCGGTCCCCTTCTGAACGAGTGCCGGATCCGTCACCGCCGCGAGGGTCGGTGTTGTGTTCTGGATGGTTAGATTCATGCGTCCTTTCCTCCTATCGCATCATGAGTTCAGCGTGCAGCGCCCCAGCCTCTTTCATCGCCTGGAAAATGCTCATCATATCCCGAGGCGTCACTCCCAACGAGTTTAGGGCCGAGGCCACTTTCTCCACGGTGGGCAATTCAGGGATTGGAATGAGTGCCGCCTTCTGCTCGTTCGCCTGCACGTCGGTGCGTGGTGTCACCGCTGTAGTGCCACCCTGGCTGAAGGCCGGCGGCTGCGATACATCCAAAGTGCTCGCGACACTGATCGTCAGATTCCCGTGAGAGACCGCACACGCCGAGATCCGCGTGTGGGACGTCGCCACGATCGTCCCCGTCCGCTCATTGATTACAATGCGTGCCGGTTGATCGGGAACCAGTTCTATGGCCTCCAATCGAGCCACAAAATCCACCGGCATCGCCAAAGCCGCCTCCGGAACCTTCACGCGCACTGTGGTGCTGTCGATCGCTTGAGCCGTCGACGGAAATCGCCCATTGATCGCCGCAGCAAGCCTCGATGAAGAAGTAAAATCAGGCTCGCGTAGGAGGATCTCTATCGAGCCTTCCGAAACAATCTCAGCCGGGATCTCACGTTCCACGATCGCTCCGCCAATCATCTTCGCCACCGTGGGATGATTCTTCTGGATCGTCGCCCCACCACCACCCGCGTTGCCCGCCACAAATGAGTTCACCGAAATACTGCCCTGCGCGACCGCGTATTCCAGATTGTCCGCTCCAAAAAGCGTCGTCTGCAACAGGGTGCCGTTCTCTAAGGTCTTGGCATCACCAATCGAACTTACGATGACATCCAGTTTGGCTCCGTTCTTAACAAACGCGGGGATCTCCGCAGTCACCATCACCACAGCCACGTTCTTGGATGCGAGCGAGGTCGCAGGTAACGTCACCCCATGCCGTTGTAGCATGTTCGCCATCATCTGGAGGGTATACGCAGGATTCTTATCCCCTTCCCCAGCAAGCCCAACCACCAATCCCAAACCCGTGAGTTGGTTCGGACGCGCCCCCGAGATCACCGCGATGTCCTTCACGCGCGTCCCAACCTGCGCATGTCCTGAGATCACTGCCACGCACGCCAGGGTCACCAACCCAATCCATCGGGTTAATAGGTTCGATTTCATGCGTCTTTCCTCGTCTCAACTAAAAGGGCGACACCTTATCCCAAGCACGGCTAAACCAACCCTTGCGCTGCGAGTCGCTAATCGTTCCCTTCGACGTATATTGGATCGTCGCGTCGGCGATGTTGTAGCTGTAAATCGTGTTGTTCGCCGATACGTCCTCGGATCTTACGGTCCCCCGCAGCACCGCGTCCTGTTTCTCACCCGCGAACGATGTCTGCCGTTTTCCTTCGATGACTAGGTTCCCGTTCGGCAGCACATCAATCACTCGCACCGCGATGCGAGCCGTAATCTTCTCGCTGTTGTTAATCGTTCCGCCACCGTCAAAACTATTCTTCGCGCCGAAGTTCATCGCCGGCATCTGCCCTCCCTTCGAAAGCAGCCCGCTCGCCGCCGGGCTGAACAAGAACGTGTTCAGGCTGGCATCCGTCGAAGAGCTCCGCGCGGTCTTCGTGCTATTCTCTTTCGTCGCGGCATTATTCTCCTGCACAAGGATCGTCACAATGTCACCCACCCCGCGTGCACGTTTGTCCGCAAACATCGACCTCGACACCTCGGGTTTCCAGAGTGACCCAGCCCAGCTCGCCGAAATCCCGTGCGTCAATAAAACCAGCACTGTTCCTGCCATCGCCATCTCTTTCAAATAGGTCCTCATAATGTGCCTCTGACTCTTGGTTAAAGTAGCGCCACCACAAATCGGTCGGATTCAACCTTCGCCATAAACTCCTTTCGGGTCTGGGGGTTCCTCACCCGGATCAACTGTCCCACCGCCCCGTCCTCGAGCACCTCCACTTTCAACGAAACGTTTAATGCCCCTCCACGCAGCGCTGCGTCCACAAGCCGCCCACGCAACACCACGGGCTTCTGCCGAACTGATCTCGCTAACACCACTTGGTTCGGCATCAGCATCTCGCGAAACTCCAGATCGTTGTCCCCGAGTTGCTCGACCATGAGCGGCTCTCGATAGGCCAACAGATCCCTCCGCTCCGTCCGAACGTCCACGTCTTTAAGCAGCTGCCCGCGCCGCGTTGCTGAGAGCGTCACCACCATCTCCTTCCAAATCTTCGCCGTCACTTGAACCTGCCATTGGCCCACCGTCTCGCGCGCCGTCACCAGTTCGAATCGTAAAATGAAACTCGGATTCACTCCGGTCACCGGAAACTCCAACACCTTCAGTCGAACGGGATCCGTAGGTACCCGCACGGACACCCAGGGACGCACCACGCTTAACTCCAGCTCCCCAGCCTCTCGAACCACATCCTTCTGCACCCGCTCCGTCAACAGTCGAAGCATCTCCGCTTCCTCAAAAACCCGCTGCCGACGCACCACACGAACCGCCTCCGGAATCACCCAGTTCGTTGCCGCCGTCCCGCCTCGACTCTGGATCGCTTCCAATAGCTTCGCCCGACTCACGAAGTTGGTTTTGTCAAAGCCGGGAGAATCCAGTAGCACGCGGTCCTCTGCTCCCTGGCCCACAGGCCCATCCACTAGATCACCCAGCCGAACCCCAGCCAAATCGCTCTCCACCACAGACTTCACAGTCGTCACCACTCCACCCGACCCCGCACCACCCCCAGCCTCTGCTCCCCAACCCGCAACCCCAATCCCAACACCCACCCCAACGCTGAGCAGAAGACACCCCAAATAGGCTGTAAAACTTGCTTTCATCGCCTCAGGTTGTTGCTGATCTGCATCATCTCGTCCGAAGCCTGCACCGCCTTCGAGTTCACCTCGTAAGCCCGCTGCGCCACGATCAGGTTCACCATCTCCTCCACCACCTTTACATTCGACATCTCCAAATAGCCTTGCTGCAAAGTCCCAAATCCGTTCTCTCCAGGACTGCCCGCCTCCGCCGTACCGGACGACTCACTCTCTTTGTAAAGGTTGCGACCCAAACTTGATAACCCACTCGGGTTCGCAAAGCGCACCATCGTGATCCGAAAGTTCTGATTTCCACCAGGACCCTCCGTCGTCACATCCCCATTGGGTGAAATCGAAATCCCAGTCGTCCCCGCCGGTATCGGCTGAAATCCCCCCAACACAGGGTATCCGTCACTCGTTGTCACCCGCCCGTCCGACGTCGTCTTAAAGGCTCCGTCGCGCGTGAAAGCCCTCGATCCATCCGGCATTTGAACCTCGAAAAATCCATCGCCATGGATCGCGACATTCAAACGGTCGTCCGTCCGGGTCAACTCGCCATCCGTGAAGATCTTGGCCGTCGAAACCGCCTTCGCACCGTGTCCAATCTGAAGACCCGTCGGCACCGTGTTACCGCCCCCCTGAACTGTTCCAGGCGAACGTACGGTCTGATAGAGCAAATCCTGGAACTCAATCTTGTTCCGCTTGTAGCCCGTGGTGTTCACGTTTGCCAAGTTGTTCGAAATCACATCCAGGTTGAGTTGCTGAGACTGCATCCCGGTCGCGGAGGAATAGAGGGCTCGAAGCATAAGTATATGTCTGGTTCTGGGTATCGATGCTCTAGGACGGCGCCAACTCGTTGATGGCCTTGTTCACCCGCTCGTCGTGGATCTGGATCACCTTCTGGTTCGCCTCAAAACTCCGCATCGCCATCATGAGATTCGTCATTTCCTCCACGACCGAACCGTTCGACGCCTCCACAAAACCCTGCCGAACAGAAGAAGCAGCGGACGCCTTGGGCTGGAGTTTGGGGTCGTTTGCGGTGAAGTAGCCCCCACCCATCGGTGCCAGCAGAGATGGATCCGTGAATTCGACTAATCGAATCTTACCCTTGTTTTGATTGCCTTGGCTGGCCTCACCTGTGTTGGAAACGGTAAACGTACCGGGATTTTTTAGGTCGACTTGCAGTGTCCCTGAATCACTCGCGACAGGATAACCATCTTTCGTCACCAACTGTCCTTGCGGACTCAACCGAAATTCACCGTCCCGCGTGTAGGCCATCTTGCCATCAGGCAACTGCACCTCGAAGAACCCGTTGCCTTCGATCGCGAGGTCCGTCTTCGAACCCGTTGGCCGCATGATGCCCTGACTGAAGTCCGTTCGAAGTGAGGCCGTCGGCTGGGAATAATGCTGCGGTGAAACCTCCATTTGATGCGACTGAGCCCCGAGCAACCCCGCACGAACCCCTTCAAATGTGACCTGCTGTTTTTTGTAACCAGGAACCGCGCTCGCCGCGATGTTCTCGGAGATGGCCTGCTGCCATAACGCAGCTGCATTCATTGCCGAGGCTCCCTGGTAGATGCCAGTGTTCACACCCGAGGTGTGAAGCATCGAACATGCCAGCCCTCTATCGCGATACGATACGATTGACTATCAACATCTTGCAGAATGTTCTGCGGTCGCTTCAGAGCGGCAGCTTGTGCCTCCTGAGGACGATTCTGCCCCCCATCCCGAAGCCCTACGACTCCGTCCTACCCTTTGAAACGATGCGCAATCGGGATCCGACGTCCAACGCCAAATGCCTTGGTGGTCACTCGCAACCCAGGCGCCGCCTGCCTCCTCTTATACTCGCTCTGATCGATCAACCGAACCACGCGCTCCACGATCGCAGGTTCATATCCGCGAGCGACAATCCGCCCCGGTGACAATCCCTCCACAACGTAAGCCTCCAAGATCGCATCCAACACGTCATACGGCGGAAGACTGTCCTGGTCCGTCTGGTTCGGCCGCAACTCGGCCGACGGCGCCTTCCGAATGGACGACCATGGAATCACTTCACGATCCCGATTCACCCAGCGCGAAATACGGTAGACCATTGTCTTCGGCACGTCGCTGATCACCGCTAACCCACCACACATGTCCCCGTAAAGCGTGCAGTAGCCCACCGCCATTTCGCTTTTGTTCCCTGTCGTCAAAAGCATCGCCCCAAATTTATTCGAAAGCCCCATCAGCATCACGCCTCGCAGCCGAGCCTGTAAATTCTCCTCCGTTGTGTCCTCTGGTCGTCCACCGAACAGCGGCCGCAGAGCCGATTTAACGCTCAAAAAGGATTCCTGAATCGGGATCGAGTCATATTGGATCCCCAGGTTGAGCGCCAACTCCCGCGCATCATCGAGGCTACCCTTCGAAGAAAATTCCGAAGGTAGTGAGATCCCTCGAACATTCCGCGCCCCCAAAGCATCCGCCGCTAAACAGGCGACCAAGGCCGAATCAATGCCTCCACTCAATCCCAATAAAGCTGTCTTAAATCCGCACTTCCCAAGGTAATCCCGTAACCCCAACACCAAGGCCTTGTAGACCTTCTCCTCATCACACGAGACACCAAGCGCACTCCGCGCCGTTCCGCCCGTGTCGACCATGAGCAGGTCCTCCTCAAATAATCGCGCGGCTCCAAGCAATTCGCCGTGACCTCCAAAAGCTAAACTTCCCCCGTCGAAGATCAGTTCGTCATTCCCGCCTACCAGGTTGCAATACATCAACGGCACGTGGCATTTCGCCGCCAATCCGCTCAGCATCGAGTGCCGAAGTGCATTCTTTCCCAAATGCCAAGGCGATGCCGATAGGTTCACGATCACGCTCGCTCCCTTCCCCGACAGGTCCAACGCTGGGTTTCGTCGATACCTCCTGTGACGCCAAAAATCCTCGTCATTCCAAAGGTCCTCGCAGACCGTGATTCCAACGCGTTCCCCGCCAAAATCAACGGGCTCGTTGATGTCCGCCGGCTCAAAGTAGCGGTCCTCATCAAACACATCATAGGTGGGTAACAAGGTCTTGTGCCGTACCGTCTCGACGCGCCCGCGATGCAGCAGGGCCGCAGAATTCCGAAGTTCCCGACCTGGATCTACCCCGCTCTCACCCACGTAACCCACCAACAGCCCAACCTCCCCCGTCCGCGCCGCCATATTCCCCAAGGTCTCCTGGTTGCCGCGAACAAAACTCCGCTTTTGTAGCAAATCCCTCGGAGGATATCCCGATATCGTGAGTTCCGGACAAACCATCAAGTCCGCCCCCGCCTCCGTGGCGCGTTGGTAGGCAGTGAGTATCCGATCGGCGTTGCCTTGGAAATCGCCAACCGTAGTGTTGATCTGCGCCAAGGCGATTTTCACGGGCGAAAAAAGGTCTGCCGGAGTTTACCGCGCTCAGTCGTCACCACGGTCCCAACAGTGATTCCGTGCTTCTGAAACCATCCCTGGCGCATCTCCAACACATACTGCACCTGATCGCTCGATGCCTCGATCGACGATTCATCCAGTGGCTTCATATCGTGCAACTCCAGCACGACTCCTTCCGGATCAATATAGGCACACGTCAAGGGGATCTTCGTGTTCCGCATATAGAACGCTGCCCGCATCGGCCGACCGAATAGAAAGAGCATCCCTTCGTTCTCCCCCATCTCCGTCCGGTGCATCATGCCGGTCTGGATCTCCACGGGTTTGCTCGCTACCTCCGCGACGATCTCCTTAGGCCCAAGAAATACCTTAACTGTGGGTAGCTTCGGCTGCGCCGCATTCAAATACCCCAGTGGATGGAGCGTGGGGGCAGTACGCTCAGCCACCGGCTGACCAACCTTCTCGGTGGCGCTCGTCGGAGGAGCCGAATCGCACCCCATCGTGCAGGAAATCAGCAGCAGCCCTATCCACGTTCTTACCCTGAACAACATAAAATCCAGTCTAGACACCCCAGCCTCGATTTCAATCGGTAACATCCACCAAGTGCTACGTCGCCACGAACCACGAACTGTCAGCCAGATCTCGTATTGCAAATCCTGAGCACAATCGTAAAACCGATCCTATGCACCGCTTCTCCTACTTTCTCTCATTCCTTCTCGTTCTCACGCACCCAAGCTTGGCCGAGACCGTCAAAGATCGAGAAGGCGCGGTGCGCAACGATCGAGCGGCCATGGAGAATGATCAGCGCTGGATCTACAACGACTACAAGCAGGGCTTCGAGCAAGCCAAACGCACAGGCAAACCCTTGCTCGTCGTGCTCCGTTGTGTTCCTTGCCTCGCCTGCGCTGGAATCGATTCCGCAGTGCTCCTCCAGCAAACCGAACTGACCCCGCTCCTGAACCAGTTCGTGTGCGTGCGAGTCATCAATGCCAACGCTCTCGATTTAGCCCTATTCCAAACCGATTTTGATCTCTCGTTCTCAACCCTTCTCTTCAACGGGGACGGCACCCTCTACGGCCGTTACGGATCGTGGCAGCACCAGAAAAACTCCAAGGACGACACCACCGCAGGCTACAAGCACGCGCTCGAAGCGGCTCTCAAGATTCACAAAGGTTATCCGGCCAACAAAGCCAGCCTCGTCGGTAAACAGGGCCGCAATGTCCCCTTCAAAACACCCGTCGAAATGCCTCAGCTCATGGGTAAGTATTCCCTCGAACTCAATTGGAATGGCAAGGTCGTCCCCAGCTGCGTTCACTGCCACCAAATCGGAGACGCCTTCCGTCTCTCCTACCGCGACAAACGTCAACCCATCCCCGACGATTGGATCTTTCCTTACCCCGCCCCAGAAGTCCTAGGGCTCTCCCTCGCGCCAGACCAGATCGGTCGCATCTCCTCCGTCGCACCCGATTCCATCGCCGCCAAATCAGGTCTGCTCCCAGGGGACGAACTCACCACACTCGAAGGTCAACCGCTCATTTCGCATGCCGATGTCAGCTGGGTCCTCCACACCGCCCCCAAAGCCGGAAAACTGAACGCGCTCATCAAACGAAAAAACAAACATCTTGAGTTCAACCTCCTACTGACCGATGGCTGGCGCTCGCGCTCGGATATCTCCAAACGGGTCGGCACCTGGGGAATGCGCGGAATGGCCAGCGGTGGCCTCGTCCTTGAGGATGTACCCGATAACGAACGTTCCTCGCTCGGGCTCACGCCTCACGCACTCGCCTTGCGTGTCAAATACGTCGGAGAATACGGAACTCACGCCGCCGCCAAAAAGGCCGGATTCAAGAAGGATGATTTGATCACGGTGGTCGACGGAATCGCCGATCGGCTCAGCGAAGGTCAGTTCATCGGCCGCATGCTCCAAGCTCATAACCCAGGCGAATCCGTCAAAGCCACCGTCAAACGCGGCTCCGAAACCTTGGACCTCATGCTGCCGATGCAGTGAAACCCGGTCAACGTGACCGAAACGCACTCTGCTCTCCACGGTTCCGGCGGTCCACTTGGGACCGAAAAGATTCTAAGGTCGACTCCACCGTGCAAATGAAGTTGAAACAGCTCGAGACCATTCCCCCAACAAAGTTCACTGTCTCCCGCTCAGCACGGTCGTTGGTCACCACAAGAACCTCACCATAAGCACTCAACCGATGCGCCGCTCGCTCAATCAGATCATCCGCAGTGCGACCGTCCGTCGAAAACAACACTTCCACCTCATGTCGCGGTGTGGTCTTCCGCGGCCCGCCACTCTGCCCTCTTCCGTCAAACACCACCGTGACCGGCGTACCCGAGGCATCCTGATACTGGGTCAAGGTTCGCAACAGTTCATCGCGGGCTGCCTCCGAATAACGGGCATAACCCGAAGCCAACTCAGGCCAGGCATGCAACAGGCTGTAGCCATCCACAAGTATGCGAACGATTGCCATGCACGCGACATTACGAAGCCCTTCCCGCTCGTGCAATAGTCACCTTGAAGTGCCCCAGGGCAGACGCATCTAAATTCCCAACAATTTGAGTAAGTAGGCATGATCCCAGCTGGCATTGAGTTGTTTGCCTTTGATGCCGCGCTTTTTGGAGGTTT
>Ga0172367_10003093_pt1 | contig 22077 bp, 32 predicted proteins | sample Lak10m_FD_114542 | JGI IMG/M metagenome (GOLD analysis project Ga0172367, IMG submission 114542) | Freshwater microbial communities from Kabuno Bay, South-Kivu, Congo - kab_022012_10m | ecosystem: Environmental > Aquatic > Freshwater > Lake | place: Democratic Republic of the Congo: South-Kivu... | reverse complement strand
TTCTAAACTCCACCAATTCATCAAAGCTATTAAGCCTTTCTGATAATTTTGTATTAGCTATCTGATGAAGTCTAAGTGATATATTTTTATCAACTTCATCTAAAACATCCCTCCTTTGTTGGGAGAGGAGGTTTTTAATAAACTTCAGCTCTCTATAACAATCACATTTATCTGATTTTTCAGAGCATAGTCCAAACTTCTTTTTATAAGTCTCTTTCCAGTCTTTATTATTATATAGACTAGCAACAAACTCGGCATTCTCCTTATAGATATTCTGTTGCTCTTTATCATTTTCTAAGTCTAAGTCTTTCATATCTATTTAATTAATTCTAATAACCCTTTAAGAGTTTCTTCGCTTGGTTTTTCGTATAGCATATATTTAATTAATTATTTTCTCAATTTCATTTCTAATTTCATAACCAATAGCTTCTTGTAAATCTCTATAAATATTCATTGAAACTTCTAACTTCCTTTTTATCGGAGTGCTTGAAGAAAGTAATGCTTTATTATTTCTATATAAACAGTAATAGAATTGTTTTTTATCTTCCAAACACCAAATTTTAAACTTTACTTTATTTACTTTTATCTGTATTTCTTTTTCTCTCATACATTTATATAATTATCTCCACTGGGGAGGGGTTATTTAATATCTCTATAATTTAACTTCTTTCCGCAAGCCTCAAAATCGTTGTCTATCATCTCTAAGTATTCTGCGTGAAATTCATCAGAAACTATCATCCCATTTTCATCTACTTCTTTACAACCTTTACAAACGCACCCACTAATATCTCTATATATTCTTTTTCCTATTCTATTTTTAAACCATTGAAGATTGCGAGCCATATACTTTTAAATTATTAGCCGATAGTATGTTTTGTAAAATGTAGACCGTTATGGCATTTATCGCATAGCCACATTACTTCTAAGGGTTTGTTGTAGTCGTTATGGTGAGCTACCCTTGAAACCCCACCACACAACTCACATACTTCATTTTTAATTAGTCTACCCTTTCTTAAATAATAATTTACTAAATCGTGGGCTCTTACTTTTAATTTATTATTATCATACCATTTTCTATGTCTTTTCTTTATTTCTTCCTTATTTTTTTGATAATATTTATCACTTAATTTTTTATATGTTTTTTTATTTTTATCTCTATTTAATCTTTTATATATTGCCTCACATTTTTTACAATAAGTATTTATACCACCCTCTCTAACTTTATTAGAATAAAATTCAGTTCTATTTAATACATTTTTACACATTGGACATTCTTTTGTTTCCATATATTTTTTATATTGCCGATAGCTGATGAATGACATCAATTAGTCCACTAAACTAACTATCGGTTGCCAATTAAGGCAGGGAACGCTTTAAAGTGTCGCTCCATCACTTTTGGGAATAGGGATTACACCCCAGTAATTTCTTCGGCTATTTCACGTGATTTGCCGAACGGAGAACTAACGTCCTCAATTACTATTCCCTTGTCCCTAGATAAGGCCGCCATCTAATCCCTTATCCCTTTTGAGGCTTCCGCTGTTGCTAGAATACGCTGGGATACCCGGCTATTTATAGATTAGTTATAGGACTTACAACTCCTTATCTGAGGGGCAAGGAAATACCTCAATTAAGAGATGAGTTCCTGTTTGTTAATCTTCATGCCACTCAGGGAATAACTGAGTGGGGTTGGTGAAAGAGGCGTCTTCTCTCTTAAATTCCTTGTCACCGGCTATCGTCTTAATTAATCTGATCATCTCTGGCCCACATTGATTAATGATACGATTAGGAATTGGGAATAATCTGACTCGGTAAGGCTCACTTTTTTCAGCAGATAAATGCCAATATCTAAATGCCTTAATCTGTGGGTATTTTGCCTTTAATAACTTAGAATAGAACCACAGCTGTTTATCATATCCGAATGAAATGAATTTATGTATATATTTTTTAGGCTCTATTTCATTGGCTGTCTTCACATCTAATAAATCACAAATAAAGTTCTCGTCTATCTTGTAAGCATCCATTTTTCCATATAACCATTGAAAGTGTTGCCCTAAGTCTTCCAGTTCTTCATCAAAATCTTTTGGCTCAACTATCACTATTTCTTGAAAGGTATAATTTTTTTCAATCTCCTGATAGGCGCTTGTTTTCATGGTAGCGTCTGCGATCTCTACTATTTTATTGTAATCAGCTCTAGTTAAAACTGTTTTTCCTTTCATTTCTAAATCCAATTTTTCCGCTTTGCCGGCTTTAGTGGTTAATTTATTCTCGCAGATAGCAAAGTTATTAAGTTCAGTTCTTTGGGTTAAAATATCATCAACAGCATTACCAATATCAAATGTCTTTTTATGTTCCTTAGCTAGTTCGCCGCTAATATTCCTACGGTAAAAAAAATTTGGACATAAGGTATAGTCCTTTATCTTGGACTGACTTAAGCCCTTGTTATTCACTGCATAATAGTTTTCGTTGGTGATCATATAAGTTGTTTTATCGCATAATTATAATAAGTCTTGTCAATCTCAAATCCTAAATATCTTCTGCCTAAATCTTTAGCAGCTTTAAGTATTGTGCCACTACCAGCAAAAGGATCAATAACTAAGTCGCCCGGATTAGTACTAATTTCAATAACTATCTTTGCTAATTCATAGGGTATCGGGCAGGGGTGAGGATTATCTTTTTTACTAACATTTTTTACTTGATTAATTTCCCACCAGTCATATAAACGAGCTGACTTTCCCTCTAGTATTCTTTTAGCAATTCTCTTGTCAGTTGGGTTTTTGTATGGTTGTCCACCTTTTCTAAAATCTGGCTTACATCCCCACCAACCTATTAATCTGCTCTGCTTAGCTGTGTTACTATTATATACCCAAGAAACAACCTCACTAACATCTCCCATAAATCTTCCAAAAACATTTATTATTGCTTCGGGATAAGATATTATAATGGATTTTTTGAATCTGAATGCATCTATCATTAATTTCCCATAACTTTTTTTATCAAGCATGTCTCTGTATTCTGAATAATGATAATTTTGATTGTATGGAGGGTCGCTAAAGATAAAAGCATCTCGTTCAAATTTATCTAAGTGATTACGGAAGTCATCATTTATTATTGTATTCATATAATCATTACTTAATCACTGCCCCTAATACACTCACCGTAAACAGAACTCAGGGGCAATACATCAGGGAATGATGATTATGCTGACAATATTCCATCAATAATTCCAACCAAGAAACCAAGTAACCAAATAGCAGATACTGCAATGCCCACCACATAAGCTACTTTTTCGTACCAGTGAGATAATTGCCAAGCTGAATTATTCTTTTTCATAGTTTTATTAATTAATTAAACTTAATATCTTCGACCTTTATTTCGTCCGCTACGTCATTACTACTAATAATTTCACCACCCAATGCTTCCGTAACCTTCTGGGCAACAGAGCTAAATAAAGAGTTAACCTCTGATTGATATTTTAACACTGTATCAATATCGAACGATGAATTTTGATCAACACTGAATTTAGCCCGGTTGTGTGGCTGGGGCTTATCTACATATTCAGCGGCGAATAATGTCTGATGAGCGGAGATGCTATCATTGACTTTAAACATCTTTAAGTAATCAAACAGTGGTCCTCTGCTTGCTCCGGTTAATTTGACTCTAACAACTTCATGATTATAAATAACGAACATCCAGCCGGTTAACTTAAATAAATCAGGATAGGTAGCCTTAAGATCTTTATAAGTCATTGAAGATGTCGCCCCGTCTTCAGCATATTTGATATTAACCATGCCTTGACCGAAGAATACCGACGGGCTGAACATAGCCGAGCTAAAGAATGGAGCGCCGTTTGAAACCATCTTGCCACTAGAGGCATCCCACTTGCCATCGTTAGCTACTTGCCACATTATTTTTAAAACAACACCAGTGAAAGATTTAATGGTGGTTGTTTTATACTCACCATTCTCATCTTTATCTAATCTCTTCCAACGAGGTTCGCACAAAGCATCAACTTCTCGACCATCTGAGAGTTTAGTCAACTCCTTGGAATTATCTACTTGGATAATAGACATGAACGGGCGTTGGGGAGTATTCTCGCCACTACCCTCACGCAGTGCAGCCAACTTATCCTTATCGACTACTGCGACTTGATTGTTTTCCATAGTTTTTATGGTTAATTAATTAGTAATGATTTTATCCTCCCCACTACCATAATCGCAATACGATAGTGGGAAGGAATTGTTGGAGCTTTATTCACCTAATATAAGTATACTCTAGCTTCTCATTTTGATGCCATTAGTAGTGTGCTAACTTCGTATGCTTATATCTAGTAAATACTCTTAACACTATTTATTATATACTAAACAATTTTGTTTGTCAAGTGTTTTTATTTATTAGTTATTAACAGTTTTTTAGCTGCCTGAATAACACTTATTTTCTCGTATTTGCTAATGAAATCAAGGGTGTCACCATATTCTCCGCATCCGAAGCAGTTAAATCTATTTTTATTAGCGTCAACAAAAAACGATGGAGTTTTTTCATTATGGAACGGACAGCACATTTTAAATTTATTATTTCCAGCTCGCAACAACTCCAACCCGTAATTGCTAATTACGTCAATTAGTGAATAATTTTTATAGTCAGCTAATATGATTGACTTAGACTTATCGCCATTCTTAAAGAAGTTTTTTTGCTTAATTAATTTAGCTTCATATTCATAAGCTTCAGTCAAAGTATCTCTAATAAAAATATAATCATGCCCTAAATATTGGCTTAACATTTTTTGTAAATGCTGTATTCTGTCTTGGTTTACCTTTAAATCATAATTAATTCTACAAATAGTATCGGTATAATAATTTTTAGGATAAGGGCTTATCAAATTATCACCAGTCTTGAAAGGAACGCATGATAACCAAACCCTTTTATTATTAAAGTATCCACAGTAACCATCGTCCCTGCCATTAGCATTTAATTTGGCCAATAAAACAAACTCAAGCGCAGACTCGATATTCATGTCAATGGCTAATTGTACTTCTTCTTGGATGTTCATATTATAATAGTTCTTGTTGCTCTTTGGTTTCAGCATAAGAGAAGTCCCTTAGCTGTTCGAACGCATCGACATCTCTCCGCTCCCTTAATGGGTATCCAGTAGCTCTAAACTTAACCGTGACAGGTGAACCATGCTCGTTGTATTCAATTTTATCAACATATTTTCTAATCGGCTGGGAGAATCTAAACTTATCTTTAATCTTCTTTGAAACTGCAACTGACGAGTATCCATATTTCTTAGAAAAATTAGCATCGTACCAATACCTAAACTTCAAATAAATATCATCAATTGAAATAAAATCTGTAACCGGATTGCCAGCCTCATAATGTTCAGTAATCCAAGCTCCAAGAGTATCTGCGCCCTCTTTATAATCTTCAAATATCTCCTCCATATTCTGTGACTTAACAAACTGCCAATCGTCATTTCTGAAGCGATCTAAAGCATCAAGAAATAGTTTAAAAATGGCTGTTTTTTCTTTCTTGATAGCATCTTCTAGCCACGTCTTATCTAACTGCTTGTAAATACCACGCGCTTCTGGATTATCCTCAAGGTTATAATCCTTAAGTGGCATAAAACGGTTCTTAAAGTTAAAGAAGAATAAGCGACGCAAAATACCATGAGTAGTATCATTAAAATATGGAGCGTTATTAGCGTTTACCACCACCTTACAACGGCTAATCATTTCCATTGCAGTAGTATGCTTGCGCTGAATAGTAATACCTTCACCAGACGCCACCTTCTTTAGTTCCTCCGAATCAATCTGTCCGCCCTTAGCTTCCGAACAGAAATTAACGCGCGAGCGAATAAGCCCCTCTCTTGTAAATCCCTCACCATTAGAGATAGCATTTAAAGATAATCTAGTAATATATTTTGCTGGAAAGAATAGCTGTAATGTATCCATTAAAACCGACTTACCGTTAGAGCCTTCTCCTAAGAAAATAAATAAACCCTCTTTTCTATTGACTGGATATAAAAGGTATCCGCATAGGCGTAGAATATTTTCATAGGTATCCTCATCATATTCAAACCCATCTTCCCACGTTCCGCGCCTAGCAAAACAACCCTGCAAAAACTTCTTAAATATAGGGCAGTCCCCCGGGTCATTGTTAGGGACATAATCGACATCAAGTGCGTAAGTAAACTTATATTTATGTGAATGCGGTATTAGTTCCTTAGTGTCGTAATTATAAATACCGCTATTTAAATTGACCAGCTCATTGTAGTTGTCAAAGTCATCTTGGACAATATGCGGGTCAAACTTAATCATAGCCTTTAGCTCCCTTGACTTAGAAAGGTTATATTTATCAGCCAATTCATTATGAAGATAAAACTTTCTCACCATCCTATCAATATGAAAATCGGTAAATGGTTCATAAAATTTGCCATTATAATGGTAGAGATCAGGCCCAAAGTATCCGAATAAAGAGAAGTCCTCTACAAGGAAAGGAAAAACCCTTGACGGTTTGCCGCCAGTAGCCTTAATCGATTTGAGTTCTTCGCTGTCATCGAATGCAACTCCCAATGTTTCTTCTAATGCGTCTGATGCCATATTTGTAGATATTAAACACTAAATTCCCAACAACAAAAAAGACATACCAGCTTGTCGAGGGGTGCATTCGCATTACGAATACACACACCCCTGGTATATCTTCCTGATGTTGGAAATCCAACATTCAATATTTTATTTGCTATTTTAATGCCGACAAGCATAGCATTTGTTATTTAGTTATTTTTTAGCCTCTTTCCTGACAGCTTTCTTTTTTGTAGAAGCCGTCTTCACAGCACTATTATAGGCCTTCTCCTGATTATCTTTAGCTATAGCATTATTTACTGTCTGGAGGATATTGCCTATCATCGCATCTCTCCTCTTTTTATTCTGTGCATCCTTATAGCGCTGATAAAACGAATAAGGGATTTGCCATAAAGCAATACCTACAAACATTAACAGATTAAGCGCTAAACCAGCAAGAGCGAAGAAACCGATACCAACTGCAATTATTATTAATAAATCCATATTATTGATTAATTATTATTCTAGCACAAAGTAATTTACTTCACAATCGCGATAATATCATGTGGTTTTATTGATCCACACAAACTATACTCGTCCCACTCCAACGCAACAATCTTGCCGGGGCCAATAGGAATGATTTTAGAACCCTTCTTAAGCGCTGGATTATTAACAAGCGGACCGACAGAGGTAACAATGTAATTCTCTACATCACGCATATGCGTAGGAACATACTTATTATTCTCGTCATACTGTGAGTCTTCCTTAAAATTAGCCTCAAAAATAATATTGTCCATGTTGGCGGTATAAGCGAGGTGAGCGCGGTTAGGCAATAACTTCTGCTCTTCAACAACCTGTTTTATAATTTTCTTCGCAGCTTTTTTGGCTTTTGCGGCCTTTTTGTTTGGCATAAAATTATTATTTATTATTAGACACCCCCTGGGGGGTGTGTTATTTATTAATAGTCGCTATCCACAACTGATCAACCGGAGTTTCCAATGCCTTAGAGATAAGGAAGGCGGTCTCAATGTTTGGCAAAGCCCTATTACTGGTATAAGGATACATTTGGTTAGGGTGCATGCCGATAGATTTAGCAACAGCATAAACAGATACTCCCTTTGCAGCGCAGAAATCATTAACCGTGCAGGTAATATTTAATTTAGGCCTGTCAATTTTAGGTTTTTGTTTTTGAGTCATAAATTTTTTAGTCATATTCATATAAATTCATTATATAGGAAAGAAAAACTATTGTCAAGGGTAATATATATTAGCCGCCCACCCATTTCCGACTATAAAAAAAATGCTGTATAAATCAGCATTATCTTGGTTTTATTCGCCCACCCATTTCCAGCTTAGAATTTTATGATAACAGAAACTGTGTTTTATTACAAAAAAACGGCCGGGCGGGTTTCGGTTAACGGCTAGCCTTTCCCCTTGTTAGGTGATTATAATTTTTAATGTCCAGATTAATTAATATATCAGGATCAGCATGCGCCTCCCTGTGATGATTTGAGTATAAATGATAGCCAATATAAAAAAGATTATAATCTATATGGTGAAATTGACTATTAATATCCCCACATATTTGACACCTCTTGTCATTATCATTTAATTTTTTTGATATATTCTTTCTATACTTTTCCCTAGCGTCAAATTTTCCGGCAATCTTTTCTGATTGTCTTCTTTGTTTCCGCCTTTTCCTTCTCCATTCAAGATTTTTTTTATATTCTTTTTCCCTAGCTAAATAATCAGCTTTATTTTTTTGATAATATTCCCGATGGTATTCTTTTAATTTATCTTTATTTTTTAAGCGATACGCTTTATTATATTCTTTCAAATTAGACATAAAAAAACATCTTAATTAATAAAAATTAGATGTCTTAAATAGTGGCTAGTTACACGTTGACTAGCGATAATAAAAGAATTGTAATCTATTGAAATAATAGCACACATAAAAACATTAGTCAAGTTATTATAATATTAAATAATATTAATATTTATTTAATAGGTATCAGCGTTCAGCTTATAGGCTTATCGCTTCACCTTGGGGCTTATATAGCCTTTATTTTGCCAACAATTGCGGTTTTTTGTCAATTATTGGCAATAAAAGGGGTTTAAGCTTCAAATTCCGGTACACCAGCCCATTGTAGCAAAAGCGTGTCGCCTGGCTCTATATACTCCTTTAAACTTCTAAGCTCGGCAATCTCGGCCATGCTTATTCTTTCCGCTTCTATCTCTTGGCGAAGATAGGCAAGGCGTTCTTTGGCAGTATTATAATTTATTAAATTGATTTGTTCTTCTGTTAAGCTAATTTTTGACATATAATTATTAAATTAATTTATAAAACTTATTATTTATTATTAAAATAACTTTTATAATGTTTCAGCCAGCAGGTAAAACCGCACCGGCAGCAACGGCAACGGGTGGCGTGGCCGTCTTTTTCTTTTATTACTTGGTTTTTTGCGTGGCAAAAGGGGCAGGGCATATTATTTTCTTATTAATTTATAATCAATAAATAAGCCATTAATATCTTGCTTTAAGCTTCTTAAGTGTTCAAATAACATTATAAAAAGCTTGTTTTGTATTTCTGGTAGTGTTGCCTCAAAGATATTTAAGGCAAAAAGTAAATAATATTTATAATCTTGCTGACTTGCCGGCGCGTTATTTAGTGGCGCTTGATATTCTACTGTTAACCAGCCGCCAGCCGTTAACTCATATTGACAGGCTTTAGACTTTAAGACGGGGGCTAGTAAACTGTTGAGCATATTTTCCACTTGTTCGCGGTGTAAAAAATTTATTTTGTTTTGTTCTTGTGTTGTTAGCATATTAATTAATTTTAGATAGGTTATAATCGCGCTTGCCGGTCAATTGATCGCGGGTATAATAATGGACGGCCTCTAGTATATCGTCATAGGCTTGGCGGGCTTGGTTATATTGGGCAGTCAATTCCTCCACGTTGTCAAAGTCTTTTTGTACCTTCGCAATCGTTTTGGCGTGGCGTTCTTGTTCTTGCTTAATTAAGCGGGCAAGGTTTTCCGGTGTTATATTCCGGCAGGCTTGTTTTTCCTCTTCTGTTGACAAATTATAATCGGGATAGAAAGTAAAATTGATATAATTTTCAGCGCCGCTTATTTTTCGGTTGCCATGTAAATATAAATTGACTTTATTATAGCCATAATTTTGATGCTCTTTATATATAGAGATAGAATAGACAGGCCAGTTTTTTGTTGTTGTTTCCTCTTGGTGTGTTTCTCTGTTGTAATCGGTGTACTGTTGAGCATATTTTGGGCTTAACTCTTCCACGTGATTTTTGAAATACTTGTCAATGTTTTTACGCTTAAAAGACTGTAAAGCGTTGGCTAAGAAGTCAAGGGCTTGCGCCTCATTGTTTAACACCTCTAAGCGCAAGGCTAGGGCGTTTTTAATTTCTTGCGTGTTGGCTAGGTTATAGTTTTTCATATTTTTATATTGCCTTGTGCGGTGTTATTTATTAAGTTATAAATAGACGGCGCAAGGGGTTTATTTATTTACTAATTAAATAATGATTTATAATAGTTTACCTTTTCTAAATATTGAGCGGTGCGCCAATTAATGCCGCCATTGTGCTTTTTGACTGCTAAATCTCTATTAGTTAAATAGCCGTTGTTTATCATTCTTGCTAAAGTCCAGTCAGCAGAGAAAAACGGGTCTTGACGCTGGGCAGTTGTGATTTGCGGGTGATAATAAGAGTTAATTTGAAATAAGCCAACAGAATAGCCGGAATCGCCTATAGCGTAAAAATTGAAGCTTGCGCCTGTTTCAGTAGCGGCAATGGCTAATAAGTCGGCAACACAGTCAGAAAGGGAAAGGCCGTCGGGCGTGGTAGTTGCTAGCCCGTGCTTTGCGCAAGCTTGTGCGCTGGCTTCGTGAGCAAGGCGGAAAGAGTCGGGGGAGTTTAAAGAGATGTCATGGATCATTAATATACTAATGGCTGGCTGTTGGCTTGTTTCTGTTTGCTGTAATATGGTTGATAGCTTATTGGTTATAATGGCGGAATACAGAGAGCCGGCGAAAGTGAGACAGAGAAGAGAAGCAATTAAAAGTTGTTTTGTCTTTTGGTTTCGTTGGCGTTTTGTTGGTTGCTTTTTGTAAGTTTTGTTGTAGCGTTTTTTGTTTTTCATATTATTTGATTAATTATTAATTGATTATAGCCTTTATTTATATAGCGTTTAGGCTTTTTAAATATTTACTCTCTTATTATAGCAAATGATTTAGTTAGTGTCAAGCCTTTTTATTTGGTAGTCAATAGATTGTAATTAGTTATAGTTTTAATTAGCTATTTAAACGGGATCAGTTGTGTTAGGTAGATAGTAAAAGCTTGGGTTAGGTAGATAGTAAAAGCTTGGGTTAGGTAGTCTAGCGAGCGCTTGCCCGGAAGGGTAAGCGGGAGCGGTCGTGGTGGGGTGGTGTCGGGGTGTTTTTAGTTGTTCTTATAATAAGTATATAAGAAAGGTGTTAGGTATCGGCTTTTTAATTTAAAGCGCGTAGCGGGGCCTGTAGGGGCTTGTTTTATACTGATTTTATAGTTAAATTGTCAAATAATTGACTTTTTAACTGTTTTATAGTGTTTATGGCTCTTGGACGCGGTTTCGTGGCTAAGTTGGCTAAGTTGTCCAATTAATTTACATTATTGTCAAATTGTGTTATTTGACAAGATTGGGTTGTTTGTGGTTAAAAAATTAGTTTTGGACGCGGAATTGGCAAAATCGGACAAGGTTTTTTGCGTTTCGTGGCTAAGATTTGGCTTAAATTTTGGCTAATATTAATAATCTCGGACATAAGACTTACTTTTATTAATATATTATGTTAAAAAATAATATAATAAATAATCATATTTTTTTATATTTGTCAAGTATAATTTATTTTTTAACTGAACTTTAACGGAAAAACAAGTCTTGTGTCCAAGATTGCTAATGTTAGGGAAGAAATAGCCCAAATATTGGACGCGGAATTAAAAAAGCGTGTCCAATCTTGTGGCTTTCGTGTCCAAGCCCTGTTTTCTATTGACAGTTTAGGGCAATATATGGCAAAATAATCATCCATAACATAATAATATTATAATGTCAATAACAATTTATACTTAATATTGTCAATAATTTGATTGCGCGATTATTGCCTTGTTGTGTTATTGGCTATTATTAGCTAATAATTAAAGCAAATACACTTCGCTTAATGACCATTAATCAACTTCTTATAATAACATTGACAAAATAAGAAAATAATGTGATGGGGTGGGGTGGCTAAAATAATAAAAAATTAGGCATACCCCCCCCACCGATTCGGACCACATCCGACCTACCACCCACCGAGTAAAAAATATATACTATCCCTGTCTAAATTTTTTCCAATTTTTTAAACCTCTTGACAAACAATTTTATTTGCTGTATATTATAAGAACTTACTATAATAACTTTATGCCAAAATATTTACTCTACGAAGCAGTCCAAATAATCAGCCCAAATAAAGATCAAGAAGACTGGGTTTGTGAGCAATATCTTTCAGGAAAATCCTGTAATCAAATTTCCCAGGAAATATTGGCCGCCACATCAGTCCACATCACTCCCAAGGGCATAGCCTATTTTGTCAAAAAAAGGGGGCTTATGCGCACGAAAGCACAGAGCTTTGGCAATTCCATCAAAACAGGCCGTATGGACTATTCTAGGCGCTCACAGAGGCAAATAAAGACCTATAGCTTTCCAATTAAATCAAAAAAAAACTAATCAATAAATAATATGCCTAAAACTTCTTCCATTAAACCTAAAAAAAAGATTCCTTTCCAAACTATTATTGATGCTAAAATAGATGAAATTTCTGGAATGAACCAAAAAAAGATAGCTAAGAAGCATAAAATCGCACCAACCATTCTTAAAGACCGCTTAGAGCGCATTGATAGTGTCCTAAATTCATCCCTTCCGGCACTTTCGGTCGAGCGCCAACTTATCTCGGAGGCATTGTCTGAGAAATTAAAGCCGATTAAGGAAGAGCTTTCGCTTAAATCACTGGAAATTATAAGGAAGGCTGATGATATTATTTACCAGCGCCTTGTTACTGAACCAGATGAAATGAAAACAGCCGACATATTAAAGGCCTCGGACCAATATTCTTCGCGCTTCGCGCGTATTACTGGAATGGAGGAGGCCCCCAATGCCGGTTCTGATCCTAACGCTAGAACTAGGGTTGTCAACACCTTTGTTCAAAATATTTTTAATAATCATGCTAAGAACCTTGAGCAGGAAAGGCTTAATGTTAACGACACCACGCCAACTCCGATAGACACTGAGTATGAAGATGAAAAATTAGGCTAAATTGTCTTTGTCACTATTGACTGTGTTTTTTAAAAATGCTATAATGTAGATAGTTATTAATGCAAAACACTGCGGGCACAAATCCGCCCCTCTGACATTAAGGTTAGGTTGCTGGCTGCAATTGCGTAGCCGATTATTGCAACCTACATACGGGAAGTCGACGGCCCTTATGTAAGTTGAAATAATAAAAGCAAACACGATGATGACTGTTTTACAAAACTTTGCTATTCGTATAAAAAATTTGGGTGGAAATAATTTTCCATTCAGATTCTTAAGTATCGATAGTGCGGTTTTGTAAGCCGGTCATTTTTTTATTTCAGAAATATGGTCGATAATTTATCGGAAAAAGTTTTTGACGAACCAGCTTACTACGATTATTATAGGCAATTGTTAAAAGATGTCCCGGAGGAAGAAATGATTAGCGCGTGGCGAGAACTTTGTAAACAAGATTTATTTTTCCTATCAGAGTTTGTCTTAAGAAATAAGGAGTCAGAGTCGATTCCTTTTATCAAAGAGTTCCAAGGAGAAATGTGCCGTTGGTTGGAACGTCCTGGGCAGAGAAAAATGTTAATGGCTCCGCGCGGACACGGCAAGTCGACGGTTGCTAATCGTAATTATGTTGTTTGGAGGTTAATAAATGATCCAAATACAACAATTTTAATTATCAGTGCGACGCTTGATAATGCTAAAAAGAAATTAAAGGCAATACAAGAGGTTTTTGAAAAAAATAAATTCTTTAGAGAATTGTTTCCTGAACTTATACCCACATCTTTTGGTGACGGGTGGACACAGACTCAGATGAATATTCCGAGAACGTCAACGGACCCGGAATCTTCCGTTGAGGTTCAAGGTTATGAGGGCGAACTTACCTCCCGTCACTATAAGATAATTTTATTTGATGACGTTGTTGGTAAAGAAAATTCTACATCGCGTGAACAAATTCAGAAGGTTGTTAATTTCTATACTCAGTCATTGCAGTTATTGAAGAAGCCTGGTGGAGAGATGTTGGTTATCGGCACGATGTGGAGTTACGCTGATTTGCACAATCACATCATTGAAAATTTATACGAAGAGTTCGATATATATGTGAGATCTGTTTGGGCGGAAGATAGGTTTGTAAGAGTAGGCGGCGAAAAAGCTAAATACGGATGGGTTACCACTGCTAATACTAAAACGCCTTTATATCCAGACATGTTCGGGTTGGATGACCTGATGATACTTAAAAAAGAAATTATTGCTGATCCGATGCAAGGTTCAAGCACGTGGATGGCTCAGTATGAGTTAAAGATTATTGATGAGAAATCTGCAGTGTTTCCCAGGAACATTGTTAATGAAAAAAACTGTTGGTTTACTGAGGAGGATTTATTTGAAAAAAAGTTAGCATTTTCACTCTCGTGCGACCCGGCTGTGTCAGAGGCAAAGGAGGCAGACGAAACCGCATTCGTTGTTAGGGCTGTTGATGATGCAGGATATTGGTACGTGATAGAGGTATTCGGGCAACGTGGTATGAGAGAAGAACAAATAGTAGATAAGTATGTTCAGTATTTAATTGATTATCCGATTGATTTAGCCACGATTGAAACAATTTCATTCCAAAGAAATTTACAATATGCGATTGAAAAAAGATGCCAGGATGAAAAAATATTTTTCCCTTATCAGAAACTTCCTTCTGGATTTTTACAGGGAAGTAAAAATAATAGTGATTTAAAAATTAGAGGTTTGGCTGCACCGTATACTACCGGCAAAATAAAGTTTAGGAAGGGCGACTTGCAAACAGATTTATTACTCGACCAGATGTGGAGATTTCCTAGGTCTAATAAGGACGACCGAGCAGATGCCCTGAGCCAACACCTATGGCTTCCGGTAATAGCAACGCGTGTTTGGAAGAGTAATGAAATAAAAGTTGAGCCATCTGAATTGGACAGGTACGGTCATAAAAAAAATAATGAAAGAACAGGGTTATACATATAATTTATGTCAGAACAAAAAAATAAAATTACATATTTAGAGAAACCAGTATACGAAATGACTGACGCAGAGTTGCATGAGCTTTTCGATAAAAATTGGTATCCAGATGCTAATGGGGCGCTCGATAAGCAACGTCGTATTTGGGAATATTCTTATTTAGCTTATAAGTCGATTATGACTTATGGCGAAATTAATCGTAAGCGTAGAGCCAATGGCTATGGTTTGAGTATTTACGTCCCCCGCACTTATGCGACTATTGAGGGTATTAGAAAGAATTTTAATATTAATCAATTAAAACTTGATGTTGAGGCTCAGCCTGGTGTGACTGTTGAGCGACGTTATAAGGTCAGGCAGACTTTAAACTACGATTTTGACCGCTCCGGCACTCGTGACCAAATTAAGAAAGCCGGCGGTTTTGATAAATTGGTTTATGGTAATGGATTTTTATATTCATTTCTAATTGATAGAAAAAGTAAGCGCGGAAAAGTTGCAGGAAAGATTGACGAAAAAACTGGGCGTGTAAAAATTACTACTGAAGATAAATTAACTTCACGTTATTATGGGATGGGAGCTAGGCGTGTTTCGCCTTTCAGCGTTTTTCCTGATCCTAACGGAGTTCATCATGATGTTAATAATGTAACTGAGAGAATGTGTCAGTATGTTTGTTTGAGACAAGTCAAGCATATTTCTAGTTTTAAAAGAGATTGGGCTGGTGTTATTCCACAGAAATTATTAGATACTGTTAAGCCTGGTGGTTTAGACATGACTAATTATGAGGCTTTTAAGGAAACGATTGATTATATATTTAACACTGAGATGTTAAATAATCAAGGAACTATTGGAGAAATAATCACTAATTCAAAAATTTCCACTTCTTATAATTCTTCTGAATATGTTGAGGAGAGACTGTGGATAGGCGAGGACTTTATAGTTTTGCAGGCAGGAAAAGATATGCCATTTTTGATGGTTAGTTGTAACCCTAATCCAGAAAAGACTTTCCCATTGGAAAAATTAAATGATGTAGAAGTGCCGGGTGAATATTGGTCAATGGGAGAACCATATATCATGCGCTATCAACAGGTTGAGGAAAATAGAATCCATAATAGTGTTTTAGATGTTTTACATTTTAATGTTTCTCAGATGTTGGGCGTTAATGCTCAATATTTAGAGGATCCAACAGATTTAGAAGTTTATCCCGGCAAGGTTTGGAAATTTAAGGCTATACCAGGGGTTAGCATTAACGATGCTATGCAGTCATTCCAGACATCCCCTAGCGCTATTATGCCTGCTTTAAGGTTTATGCAGGAGGTAAAGCAAATTGGTCAACAAACAACGTCTATTACTGATTTCGTTATGGGTGCATCTAAATCAATCGCAGACACCGCCACAGAAAGCAACCGTTTGGCCAATGCGTCAGATTTAACAATTGTTGATAAGATTAGGGAGACAGTCGCTGGCGCGATGTGTAATATTGCTCGTAATTGGCTAGCGCTTTATCCTATTGTTTATGAAGGCGAGAAGTTTGAAATGGCTTCTAGCGGACAACAAATATATTGGGTTGGCAAAACTAGAGAAAAAACAACTGAACAAGAAATTTCTGATATTTTAAAAAAGGGATATGAAGCGGAGGATATTATATTCTTGGATGATGTAGATATTTCAAATCCTAAGTTAAAGATTATTGGTGATATTGAAATTAGTAAGGAAATTAAATTTAGACAGTGGAACAGTGCTATCGACTTTGCTAATAATGTTAATAAGATTGCATTTGAGACCGGAGACGACAGGCGCATAGACACAATTCAGATGGCGGTTGATGCAATGGGTAATTTTGATGTTATTTCTGATCCGACAACTTATCTTAAATCTGGACAGCTGACTAAGATGGATGAAATTAACCAGAGTGCTATGGCAGGAGCTGCCGCTAATACTCAACAGCAAAATGGTGGTAGACCAGCAGGACCAACTAATTCAATGCCTGCTACGTCTGACACCGAAATGCGATCATCTGCACAACCAGCTAAATAAATTATATGGACCAAGACGAAAAAAACAGAATACAAAAAACTAACGAACTTATTCGCAGAGCAATACTTGTTTCACAGATGCAGGACCATGATGGATTTAAAATATTTATGGATGATACTGAGGAGATAGTTAAAGCGTTTCAGTTCCAAGACGTTAGAGGTTTAAAAAATTTAGAAACTCTGCATAAAGCTCAGGGTTATGTCCAGGCAATAGAAGATTTAAAATATTATTTTTCTTCTCAAAAAAATTTCGCATTAAAACCAATGGTTGACGAGGTCACTGGCGAAGAGGAAAAATTAAACGAAAAATAATTATGTCTAGTACAAACAACAATGGATTTATAGCAGCAATAGTCGAGCAGTCCGGTGGAAATAAAGCTCCTTTATTGAGTAATGATGCTTCCACAATTATCGAGAAGTATCAAACTCCGATGAAGAGGGCCGATAGAATGGAGGAATATGATGATGGTAAAGAAGATTCAGATATGTCTGACTTCGCTCCGATTGAGTCTATCGATCTGCCAACTATCTGGTTAAATACCAAACAATTACCTAGTGCCAAGGGACTTGTGGTCGGCGATAAAGTATATTTGAAGGTTGAGGCCGAGGTCGCTAACTATTCATTTAATGAAAATGTTGAAGGGGAAAAAAGAGAGGAATACACATTTAAATTAAAGAAGGGGTGTGTAAAGAAGGATGATTAATAATTAAATATAATTGACTAACCCTATAAAAGACGAGGGAACTCAAACCTTTAATAGGATGTCACAATCGTATGGCTGAAGAAGCTACACAGGAAGTCGTTGAGACAAACCCTGAAGAAGGAAATCAAGACGAGTTAAACTCTATCCTTGAGGCCCTTAGTAAAGATGACACCGTTGTTGAGGCGAAAGCTGAAACGTCATCTAAAGGAGTAGATGAACCATTTAAAAAAGTTGGTAATTTAACCTTTAAAACGGAAGCAGACTATGATGCGTGGGCTATTAAAAACAATGGTGAAGTTAGCAGGTTGTCTGGAGAGCTTAAAAAAGCTCAGGACGCTGCCAAGTCTAATCCTACTAAAGAAACCGTTGCTGATGTCAACGCGATTAGAATGCAAATCAAGGTAGCTGATTTCTTCGAAGAAAATCCTGATGCCGTGGAACATAAAGATGTTATTGCCGCCCTGTTACGTTCTGGGAAAGCCAAGACGTTGAGTGAGGCAAAAACTATGGCTCTACGAGTTGCCGGGGTTGAGGAGAAGAAAGCAGATACTGATGATACTAAAAATATATTAAAAGCTGGCGGTGGTGATAACACTGGATCTGGATCCTATAACACCAATGAAGATGTTAAGGTGGTTTCAGACTTCGCTGATTCAGCATTGCTAGGTAAGTGCTAATTTTATGTCTATGGTAAGAGGTGTGTCTGACGGATTTAATATCTCGTCTGACGAAATCGTACGTAACGTGTCTAAGCTTTATATGACCGAGCCACGAAGCTTTGCTTTGATGTCTTTGGTGCATAGTCAGGGTTTAGATTATCAGATTGAACCTTCAATGGTTAATGTAACCGGTACTCCGGTCGGTGTTACCATTGTCGATAACTTTAAGTTCGAGATGCAACTTGATTCTATCAACGAAATCAAGACTGCTGTTAATTTAGCGGCTGGTTATGCTGCTGGCGATACCTCCATCGTTGTCGATGATGGAGCTGGTGTAGAGAAATATGGTTTAATCTATGTTCCTCGCACCGCTGAAATCATGCGCGTCTCTAGCGTGTCTAGCAACACCTTAACGGTAACTCGTGGTGAAGCCGGCACAGTCGCCGCTGCTTTGTTGGATAATGATGAACTCGTTTTCTTAAACAGCGCTTATGCTGAAAACGCTGTATCTGGCGATGCTGCTTTCAAAAACACTACTTTTGATTACAACTATACTCAGATTGCTCGCCAACCTTATGGCAACAGCCGCACTGAGCAGGGTACTAAAAAGTATGGTATTGATAATAGCTATGACAAGAAAAAGAAAATGGCTCTTATCGACATGCTTCGCAAAAACAACGGCAACATGTGGCTAGGCGGACGCTCTACCGATATTACTAATAAATTCCGCACCACTGGTGGTGTTATTAGCTTCATTGATGCTGGTAATGTTTACGATGTAAACGGCAATTTGACTCAGGCTGAGTTCGAATATTGGATGCGCAAATATGCTTTAGCATATAACAACACCAAGAAAACTTTATTTGCTGGTTCTAAATTGATCGAAAAAATCAATAGCTGGGCATCTGATAAAGTTGTTTATAATTCTAACGCTTCCGTAACTAAATTCGGTTTAAGCGTTAAGACTTATTCAACCGCTTGGGGCGACCTCGATATTGTTTATGAACCATACTTTGACGAAGTTTCTACTTTGAATGGTTACGGCATCGCTCTTGACTTGAATCTCATTAAGTTTGTTTACTTCACAAATGGAGTATTACGCGCTTATGATGACATTCAGGAAAACGACCGCGATGGTCGCAAGGGCGAATGGTTAATGGAGTGGGGTGTGCAGGTAAATGTGCCAAAGGCTCATGCCATCATCAAAAACGTTTAGTATTAATTAAATAATAAGAGGGCGGAATGGCAATACCGGCCCGCCCTCTAAAAAATCTATGAACGCAATTTTAAGCCCGAAACAACCTTTAGTTGTTTTGAATACTGACGACATCGACGTGTCAATGAAGATTAGATACGTTGGTTCTCAGCCCAGTGCTACGGTAGAAGTTTCTGCTGCTGGCGACATTTTATTAAAACATGGTGCTGTCGGCTCGGAAGTGGCTGACACAACCATTCAAATCGGTTCTACGGCTGGCACTATCGATGTTTCTGATGCCGCTGGAAACACATTTGCAGAAGTTGTTGATCACATCAACGGATCTGCTAACTGGGAAGCTTATTTGGTCGGTTCTTTAAGAGCTGATAATTCTAACGCTTCCACTGGTTCATTATTGGTTCGTTCCGCGACAACTATTGCTCCTAAGACTGATTTATCTTTATTCAAAGATACTTCTAAGGTTTTAGAAATTGCAGTAAGAGTTGGTAAGAGAACTTCTGTAACTGGTAGCGAAGCAGTCGCTGCTGCTGAAATCTATAAAATTGTTTCTACTAACACTTTTGGCTCCGGCACAAATCTGATTAAGGTTTATGAAATTAATGAAGTTGCTAAGACTGAGACTTTAGTTTATAGCTTGGCAGGTGGCGCTACTACTGTTGAAAACACCAAAGATTTTGTTATCAACGGTAAGGGTAGTCTGGCTGTTAGCAAGGTCGGCAACCACTTATTAGTTAAGATGGTTGGTAGTGCAGCTTGTACTGGTAGCCTTATGGTTGTCGGTGCAACTGCAACTGGACTTTAATTTATTAATATAAAATAAGTCGTCGGTGTGCTTGGTGGACAAATGCTTTCACCGCTCCATCAACCACGCCGGAGAAAGCCGATTTATTAAAAACATTATGTCTGACAAAGACTATGATAAGTATGCCTATTTTGTAAGTAGGGCTAGTAATTTTGCCATCGTTATTAAACCAACTAAGAAAAAAATTGTTGATGGAGAAGTAGTTTTTGAGGAAGGTTTGCGCCTAGAGTTTAATAATAAAATGTTGAGACTAGAAAAGACTAAGGATAATGAAGGAATTATTGCTAAGCTTAGAGAAAAATTAGAAGCTGAAAAGGTGTTAGATCCAAAGCGTCGCTCATTCTGGGAAGAAGAAAAACCAAAAGAAATGGTTGAGATGGAAAAAGTTGAAACATTACTTGGAGAAAAAATTGGAGAGAAGAACGAAAAGATTGCTGAACTTGAGGCTGAAATTGCTGCATTAAAAAAGAAACCTATAGTAGATAAACCGGAGTTAACAGAAAAAGTTAAATAACCATTTTAGCGGTCACGAATAATCGCGACCGCAATAAAGAAATTATTTATAATTTATAAAATTATGTTAACATTCGAAAAAAACCACAAGCTAGTCCTGAGCCTATAGGCGCTACAGGTAGTTTTTATAGTGATGGAGGTACGCAGTTAATAACGGTTGTTAATGGCATAATAACTGCCATCGAAGACCAAGCATAAATTAACAATTAATATAACTAACAAAACAATATGTTTAATTTCAATTACGATCCACAAAGACAAGGTTATGACACCGGTCTTTGGAAAACATTAGTAGGGACACCAACTGTTTCTTCTAATGATTTGTTATTCAATGCTGATTCAGCTATTCAATACGCTGATTGTTTGCGCGGTTGTTACAATTTTAAAATTACTTTACCCGCTGCTCCTGCAGCTGGTGATGATAAAACTTTTGGTTTATCCAGTTTAAATAAAGGGACTAAAGCAGTGTTTAAAATTGTGGATGACGCTTTAAATTGTGTTACCACCGATGAAAAAGGAGAAACAAATACAGCTATTATTCCTTGGGTTGCCGCATGGTCTAGTGCTGCAGCTATTTACCAGATTAAGTGGAGTGGTCAAGGGGTTGGATTTTTTGTTAACGGAGAACAGGTCGCAACGTTTACAGAGAATGTTCCTAACTCTCCAATGAGTGTTTATATTGCTAACGCTGATGCTGATAATATGTTAGTTTCTTATATCGAAGGACTTGGCATTGAATCTTATCTATAATTTAGACTATGTCGATTTACGCTAAGGAGAACCAAGATGGAACAATGGACCTCGGAAACGCCGGGGTCCTTGATGGCGATGATCAACGCATCAACCCTGCCAAAGAAGAAACATTACAGAGTATTGCTGACAGCCAATATGTTTCATCTAATATCGACACAGAAGACACTACTAATTACTACTTCCTTTCCTTTATTCCTGGAACCACTAAATGGAGAATAAACAGATTAAATAAAACAACCTATGTTTCAGATTATGCAGTTGGAGATAGTGATATAGAAACTGCCTGGACCAATAGGACATTACAAACATATTCAACGACTTACTAATATGAGTGATTTTAAAATAGTAAAATTAGTTGACAATCCAGTTCACATTAATTTTTCAGGAGGGATTAATCCAACCGGCGAATATGGTAGTGGAGTGACTTATAATCTTGGAGACAGTGTTTCTTATCAAGGTTCTTCTTATGTTGCTATTCAAGCAACAACTGGAAATCTTCCAACTAATACAACTTATTGGCAACTTCTATCTGAA
>Ga0172367_10003087_pt1 | contig 22096 bp, 23 predicted proteins | sample Lak10m_FD_114542 | JGI IMG/M metagenome (GOLD analysis project Ga0172367, IMG submission 114542) | Freshwater microbial communities from Kabuno Bay, South-Kivu, Congo - kab_022012_10m | ecosystem: Environmental > Aquatic > Freshwater > Lake | place: Democratic Republic of the Congo: South-Kivu... | reverse complement strand
TTTGAAAAGTCCACGATCCGCTGGGTGTTTCGAAACACGGGGATTCCGGCTTCCTTTTTGACCACTATTTTCATGGGTTTCGTGGTTGGGGTGGCGGTTTCTGGGCAGACCTTTTACTCGTTTGTCTTGGAGAATTTGCGCCATTTGGGGGCGTTGAAGGCGATGGGAGCGAGCGACGGGATGTTGGCGCGGATGCTACTGCTGCAAGCCTTAACGGTGGGGTTGATTGGATACGGGATTGGAATTGGGCTCGCGAGCCTATTTGGAGCCTTGGTTTTGGAGAAGGGGCAGCCGCCGTTCATGTTTCCGTATCAGCTCCCGCTTGTCACCTTTGGCTTGGTTCTTGTGATCTGTGTGGTAGCGGCGTTGCTGGGGATTCGCAAGGTGTCCAAATTGGAGCCGGCGATTGTTTTCCGGGGGTGATCAGATGGGTATCGGAAAGGAGTTTTAGGAGATGGAAAAGGCGCAACAATCCGGGAGCGAGTCGGCGGTTTTGGTACGTGGGGTGGTGAAGGGATTTGGTGAAGGCGAGGCGCGAACGGTAGCTTTAAAAGGGGTCGATTTTGAGGCGCGGGTTGGGGAGTTGCTGATGATTGCAGGCCCGTCCGGTTGCGGGAAGACCACTCTGCTGAGCGTCATTGCAGGAACGTTGACGATTGAGGAAGGGACGATCGATGTATTTGGGGTTCCGCTGCATCGGATGCGGTCGGCCGAGATCACGGAATTTCGGAAGAAGAACATTGGGTTCATCTTTCAGCAGTTCAACCTGATCCCGACGTTAGATTTGATCGAGAACGTCAGTGTACCGCTTTTGATCAACGGGGTGAGGCGAGGGTTGGCGGAGAAGGCGGCGGCGGCGGCGTTGGAGCGGGTGGGTTTGGCGGAGAAAGGACGTAAACGGCCGTCACAGGTGTCAGGGGGGCAGCAGCAGCGTGTGGCGATCGCCCGAGCCTTGGTGCATGATCCGCGGTTGATCATCTGCGATGAGCCTACGTCGGCTCTGGACAGCGAGAATGGCGCGCGAGTGATGGAGATTTTGCGATCGGTAGCTCGCGGGCCGGGTCGGTGTGTCCTTCTGGTGACCCACGACAACCGAACCTTCCGTTACGCGGATCGGATGACGGAGATGGAGGACGGAAGAGTGGCGCGTGTTCATGAAAACCCGACCCTTCACGACCCGTTAAGACACCAATGACGATGAGAAAACAGAAATCAAACACGTGATTGATTTAATTGTTTGATACAACTGTAAGAAACAGGCGTTTTTATGCTCTTTAAGCGATTCAGTTTTTATTTGGCATTGGCCGGTCTGGTGGGGACGGGGATGTTGTTATCGAAGATGCGGCGCGTGGCACCGACCCCGCCTCCGCTGGCGCAGCCGAGCCGATCGCCCTTTGGCAGTGCGGTTGCGGCAACGGGCATTATCGAGGCGTCGCGTGAGAACGTGAAGATTGCGGTTCCGAAGCCTGGGCTGGTGCGCCGGGTTTATGTGAGTGTGGGATCACGAGTGAAGGAAGGAGATCCGTTGGTGCTCTTGGACGATCGCGAAGCGCGGGCTCGGGTGGATGCGGCACGGGCGAAGGTTGCGGCGCTGGAAGCGGCGGTCGCAACCGAGGAAGTGCTCGCTCAGGACATGGAGGATCAGTTTCAGCGTGTGTCTTTGCTCGAGAAAAGCCGTGTCGCGTCGGAGGACGAGCGGCGTCGGAAGGAATTTGCAGTCAAAGCACTCAAAGCGCGAGTGGCACAGGCTGGGGCGGAGGTCGCGTCGATGCGGGCTTTGCTGGTGCAGTCGGAGACGGAGCTTGAGACCCTGACGGTGCGTGCGCCTCGGGACGGGGTGATCCTGCAATGCGGGATCCGAGCTGGGGAGTATGCTGGGGGTGGGAGCGGTGGGGATGCGATGATGGTGTTGGGGGATGTGGATCGGTTGCAGGTGAGGGCGGAGGTCGACGAGCAGAATGCCCCTTTGGTGCAACCTGGGCAGGGAGGGATGGCATTTTTGAAGGGCAACTCGGGGTCGAAGATGACGTTGCGTTTCGTGCGGATCGAGCCGTTCGTGGTGCCGAAGCGGTCATTGACGGGGGATTCGACGGAGCGGGTGGACACGCGGGTGTTGCAGGTTATTTTCGAGTTTGATCGGCCTGAGTTCTCGGTCTATGTGGGCCAGCAAGTGGACGTCTTTATCCAGCGTTGACTTGGGAAAAGGGGCTGGCTAATGATGGGGAACGTTCGGAATTTTGAGGAGAAACAGATGCCCCCTAAAACAACAGCAGAGAAATCGGTGTCGGCGGAGCTCAAGCTTGAAGCAAAAACGCTGGACAAGAGTGAGAAGGCGGAGCGGGTAGAGAAGCCTGAGAAGCCAGATAAGACCGAGAGACTCATTGAGGTGCCGAAGCTAACGGCGGCGCGGCAGCGTGATTTGGACACGGCGATATCGTCGATCACGAAAGCCTTTGGTGATGGCAGCATCATGCGGTTGGGGGATTCGCGAGCGAACGTCAAGATCGACGTGATTCCGACGGGGGCATTGGCGTTGGACTTGGCGTTGGGAGTTGGGGGGTTACCGAGGGGGCGGGTGATTGAGATTTACGGGCCGGAGTCATCGGGGAAGACGACTTTGATGCTCCATGCGATAGCGAACGCGCAGCGGGCGGGAGGGGTAGCGGCGTTTGTGGATGCGGAGCACGCGTTGGATCCTGGCTATGCAAAGAAGCTGGGGGTGAATTTGGATGATCTGTTGGTTTCGCAACCGGACAGCGGGGAGGAGGCGTTGAGCATTTGCGAGACGCTCGCTCGGTCGAACGCCTTGGACATTATTGTGGTGGACTCGGTAGCGGCATTGGTGCCGAAGTCGGAATTGGAAGGGGAGATGGGCATGGCGACGATGGGCATGCAGGCGCGGTTGATGAGCCAGGCGTTGAGGAAGTTGACGGCGATTTTGAACAAGGCGAAGACGACGTGTGTGTTTACGAACCAGCTGCGTGAGAAGGTTGGGGTGATGTTTGGCAATCCGGAGACGACCCCTGGAGGGAAGGCGTTGAAGTTTTACGCGAGTGTTCGGATTGACATACGTCGGAAGGACGCGTTGAAGGATGCGGCGGGGGTGCACACGGGGAACCGGGTGAAGGTGAAGGTGGTGAAGAACAAGGTGGCACCGCCGTTTGCGGAGGCGGAATTTGACATTGTGTTCAACCACGGCATTAACAAGGAAGGCAGTGTGATTGACGTGGGGTTGGAGGCGGGGGTTGTGGAGAAGAAGGGAGCTTGGCTGCAGTTTGCGGGTGAGCTAATTGGGCAGGGGCGTGATGCGGCTCGGCAGGCGTTGGTGGACAAGCCTGAGCTCATGAAGAAGATCATGGATGCGATCATGGCGAAGCGCGCTGCTGGGGCGGTGATTCCGACGGTCAGTTCGAAGGGAGCTGGAACGGCTCAGCCATAACAATTCAGAAGAGTTTTAACGCGAAGGGGCGAAGGGTCAGAGGCGCAGAGCAATTGATTCTATTTCCATGGAGTATCAGGGCCACTCGTTGGTGCGCGGAGCTGTCCTACAGCAGATGGCCATTTCCTTGCCCCGGGTTCGCGTCTTTGCTCCTCTCCGTCTCTGTGTTGCATTCCTGCTGCGTCGTTGCGGCTTAGAAAATGCTGGTCCGGCGAACTTGCATTTTTGACCTTGTTCGCTACGGTGGGTGGCCAAACGCCAGCGACTGATGCCCTCATATAGCTATTTAGCACGTGATGCGAGTTCCGGACGAGAGATTCGGGCTACGATTGATGCGCCTAACGAGACGGCGGCGATTCAGGCGTTGCTGAATCGAAATCTCTTGGTGGTGCAGATCGCCGAGAAGGTCGGGAAGAAGGGGAAGACGGGTGGAGGGTCGGTGCCGTTGGCGGACTTGGTGGTATTTACGCGTCAATTGGCGACGATGATTGACGCTGGGTTGGCGATGGTGCAGAGCTTGCAGGCCTTGGCGGAGCAGACCTCGAACAAGGTGATGCGGGATGTGATTCGGGATGTGTGTACGCGCGTGGAGGGAGGGGACAGTTTTTCGGATGCACTGAGGAAGCACCCGAAGGTATTCGACAAGCTGTATTTCTGCATGGTGGACGCGGGTGAGAAGGGCGGTTTGTTGGCGGAGATTTTGGCACGATTGGCGACCTACCAAGAGAGCACGGCGCGGCTGCGGAAGAAGGTGAAATCGTCGATGATGTATCCGACGGCGGTGACGGGGGTTGCGATCAGCATCACGATGTTTTTGTTGATCAAGGTGGTGCCGGTGTTCGGTGAGATCTTCAGCGGCTTTGGAGCGAACCTGCCTGCGCCGACCCAATTTCTGATCGACCTCAGCAACTGGATGCAGAAGTGGTATCTGTTGATCATCATGGGCATGGGAGGGTTGGGGTATGGGTGGTTGACGTATATCAAGACGAAGCCAGGTCGGGAATTTTGGGATCGCGTTCGTATTAAGCTTCCGATTTTCGGTGTGATTGCGCACAAGATTTGTTTGGCGCGATTTACGCGGACGCTGGCCTCATTGATTCGCAGCGGTGTTCCGATTTTGGAGGTCTTGAACATCGTGGGGAACACGTGTGGCAATGTGATCATGGAGAAGGCCATAAAAGTTGCGGCTTCCGACATTGAGAAGGGGGAAGGCATTTCGAGTGCGCTTTCGAAGCACCCTGTATTTCCGACGATGGTGATCCGGATGATGACGGCTGGAGAGCAGACTGGAAAGATCGACTCGATGTTGGAACGTGTTGCGGACTTTTTGGATGAGGAGATTGAGACGACCTTGGGAGGTTTGACCTCACTGATTGAGCCGTTGTTGATTGTTTTCTTGGGAGTGGTTGTGGGTGGTATTGTGATCGCGATGTTTTTGCCGATCTTCAAGATGAGCGAGATCATCAATCCTCCGAAGAAATAGACATGCTAATCTGGGTTCAAGAGATGACGGATTGGCGTCGGTTGAGCAGGTAGGTGAAGCGATATGGCAAAAGTGTTTCTCGCTGACGACGAGGTTACCATGGTTCAGATGGTAACGGAGCTTTTGCGTGCGGACGGGCACGACGTCTTTCCCTTTACGAATGGCAATGCGGCTTTGGAGGCGTTGGAAGGCATAGGGCCGGATGTGATCATCACGGACCTGTATCTGGACAAGACGCGGGCGCATGGGTTGGAGATTCTTCAAAAGGCGCGGATGATGGTGCCGCCGGCGGTGGTGATCCTGATCACCGGATTTGGCAGCATTGAAACGGCGGTCGAGGCGATGAAGAACGGGGCTTTTGATTATCTCGAGAAGCCGTTCAAGCTGGATGAACTGAAACTCTGTGTTCAGCGCGCGCTTTCCTACAACGAGGCGGTGTCGGAGAACGTGTATCTTCGGAAGCAGCTCAAGAAAAAGTATCAGTTCAACCAGATCATCGGCACCTCCACGCGGATGCAGGAGGTGTTTCGGATGGTGGAGCGCGTGGCGGACACGGACAGCACGGTTTTGATTTTGGGCGAGAGCGGAACGGGGAAGGAGTTGGTGGCGAAGGCACTTCACTACAACAGTCGACGTCAGTTGGGGGCGTTCATTCCGGTGAACTGCAGCGCGCTGCCTGAGAACCTTTTAGAATCGGAGCTTTTTGGGCATCGGAAGGGCTCCTTTACGGGAGCCATTCACGATAAGAAGGGTCTTTTTCAGGAGGCGGATGGGGGGACGATTTTCTTGGACGAGGTGGGATCGATGCCTCCGGTTCTTCAGAGTCGATTGCTGCGCGTGTTGCAGGAGCGTGAGGTGAGGCGGGTTGGGGATACGGTGCCGACGTATGTGAACGTGCGGGTGGTGGCGGCGACCAACGAGCCTTTGGAGCGGAAGATCAAGGAGGGGACATTCCGGGAGGATTTGTATTATCGATTGAATGTGATCCCCATCCATTTGCCCAGTTTGAGGGATCGTCGGGATGACATACCGCTTTTGGTGGCCCATTTTTTGAAGGACAAAGTGCATGCCCGTGCGAACAAGCCGATGCAGATCACGAAGGCGGCGATGGAGGTCTTGTTTGCGCATGATTGGCCCGGGAATGTTCGAGAGTTGGAGAACGCGATCGAGCGGGCCTGTGCGTTGAGTGAGACGCAGGTGTTACAGGTTTGCGATTTACCGCCGGCGTTGCATCGATACTCCAATGAATGCTCTTCGGACACGGTGATTGAGACGCGATCCGGTGGGCCACCTTCGAATTTCGTTGTGTTGAATCAGGCGTTGTTTCCGACGGTTTCGAGTGAGGGACGCTCGGCGGCGGCGGCGGAGTCGGAGCCTGGGGGTGTGTCGACGGTGGTTCCGTTGAAGAACTATATTCGGCTACAAGAGCTAGCCTATTTGAACCGTGCGCTATCGTTGGCTGGAGGGGATAAGCAGAAGGCAGCGGAGATGTTGGGAGTGAGCCTTGCGACCCTCTACCGCAAGCTTTTGGGTGAAGGGGAGTGAAGGGGACTTCGGGGTTCTTACTGGGTGAGCTTGGTGATGTCGTTGAAGTAGCCGGTCCAAAAGCTAAGCACCTTGTGTGCGATGGCGAGTGCGATGAGGAGGAAGAATAGCTTCGGGACCATTTTGCAGAAGGTCCCGATTTGTCTCACCCCTTCCTCTTGGTGATAAGCGTGGAGTCGACCCATGGTTTGGTCGAGTTGCCCACTGATTTCGGCGGTGTGATAGAGGTTGGTGAACATGTCGGGGAACTCTGGCGCGGAGCGCATGACCTCGGAGGGTGTGGATCCGGCGAGCACTTTGGGCTTCCACTTCGCGACGGCGGCTTCGAGGGCTGGGGAGCCGCTGGCTGAGGCGGCGAGATCCCAGGCTTCGATGATACCGACGCCAGCATTGAGCAGGGCTTCGAGGCTTGCAGCGAGGCGGGCGAGGGCGAGGTTGCGTCGACCTTTTCCCAGGATGGGGATCCTATGGAGAATGCTTTCGATGACGGACCGCCATTTTTTTCCGTTACGACCTTGGCAGGCGATTATGACGAGGAGGACTGCGACGTAGATTGGGGCGAGGACGCCGAGGGTTTGGGAGGCGTAGGCGGCGAGATTACCCGTTAGAAAGAGATTTGGGAATGGGGCGATAAAAATCGCGAAATGGAGGACGAAGAGTGGGTAAGTAAGATCGGAGATGACATTTCGGGCGAGCTTGGCGCGTTCGTGGTAATAGGAGGCGAGGAGGGTGCAGCAGAGATTGAGACGGCCGCTTTCTTCCCCGGCGCGGATGAGGGCGAGGTCGAACGAGGGCATCCAGTCTTTGGTGGCTTGGACGCCTTCGGTGAAGGAGGATCCGCGTTGGATCGACTCGAGGAGGATGGAGATCGGTTTGAGGAGCGAGCGGTGGGGAGGGGAATGGAGTTGGACTTCGAGAGCCTTGGTGATGGTCACCCCTGCGGACAGCATGGAGCCCAACTGATGATAGAACTCAGCTCGGCTTTCGAGCTGAGAAGGGAGGAACACGAGAGCCATACCGGTAAGCCGAAGGGGTGCCTTCGGCGCATGAATCCGAGTTTAGCCGTAACAATTCAGAAGAGTTTTTAACGCGAAGGCGCAGAGAAATTTATTCTATTTCCATGGAGTGTGCGATCACTAATTGGTGTGTGGAGCTGTCCTACAGCGGTTGGAGATCTCCTTGCCCCGCTTTGCGTCTTTGCTCCTCTCCGTCTCCGCGTTGAATTCTTACCGCAGAGTTGCGGCTTAGATTCAACCGGCAGAAGGAACTAAGCGAGCGATTTGTCGAAGCTCGCTTTGAGATCGCGTTTGCTTCGTAGACCAACGATTTGTTCGGCGACCTGTCCGCCTTTGAAAAGCAGGAGGGTGGGGATCGCAGTGATTCCGTATTTGGACGCCAAGGTTTGGTAATTATCGATGTTCACTTTACCGATCGTCACTTTGCCTGCGTATTCGGTTGAAAGCTCGTCGAGCACGGGAGCGATCATTTTGCAGGGGCCACACCATTCGGCCCAGAAGTCGACGAGGACTGGGGTCTTGGACTCCAGGACATCTTTGGAGAAGGTTTCGTCGGTCAGTGTGAGAACATTGGATGCTGCCATAATGGGGATTATCTTCGTGGAGGTTCCACGGGAATGCAACTTTCGGAGCTTAAATTTTTTGGGGCGAGGAGGGGATAGCCCTACTCGCCGTGATCCCAGGAGTGGGATGAGCTTACAAGGTCATCAAGAACCCGACGACGAGTAACCCGACGATCACTGCGACGATAGCGAGTCCTTTGTCGAGGCCCGAGACTGCGGCCACGGCGGGGCGTGACGGGGCAGGTTTTTGGGCTGGGGCTGGGGCGGGTTTTGATGGGGCAGCGGGAGCGGCAGCGGCTGGAGCCGAGGCTGGGGCCGACGCTGCGGGGGCGGCGACGGCTGGAGCCGAGGCGGCGGGCGCTGAGGGCGGTTGGGGAGGAGAAGGGATTTTGATACTCGGCGCGGCCGTTGGTTTCGGCGGGAGCGTAATGCGCACGGTCTCTTTTTTAGGCTGCACTTTGGCTGCTTCAGCAGCTTTCGGTGGCACCGAACTGGGTGGAGGCGTCGGGGTGGTATTCTCAGACATAGGACGAGGTGAGATTACGGGGTATGCCGCTTGTGTCAATCGGTTAGTTCTCTTTGACGAACTGGATTGCTTTGGAGACGAACTCAGAGGGTTGACGGGCGAAGTCTTGGCTATCGGTTTCGATGGCCATGACGCCTTCCCACTTGGATTTGACCAATTCGGTGAAGAGCCCTTTGAGGTTTCCTTGGCCTGCGCCGATATGGGTGTCGAAGGAGACATCGTCGCCTTTGGTTTTTTCGACGCGTTTATCCTTCAGATGCACGTCGAAGACGCGGCCTTCGTATTCTTTGAAGACTTTTGCGGCGTCGAAACCGGCGGAGGTGATCCAGCCAGCGTCCATGCAGACACCGATTCGAGGGTCGCGGTGACGGATGATATTTTTGACGACGGCTGGGTTGCCGTAGAGGGATTTGATACCGTGATTGTGGATGGCGACTTTGATATCGAACTCTTTGACGAGCATTTCGAGGCTATCGAAGATTTTGAAGTCGTTGGGTTCGACGATGATGAGTTTGATACCCATGAGTTTAGCGAACTCGAACAGCTTCCGATTTTCCTCATGTTTGAGGCTGGTGCCGGCGACGCCGAAGGTGTAGCAGACGAGACCTTTTTCATCGAGGATGGCCTTTTTGCGGCGTGTTTCTTCGACGGAGCCCATGGGATCGATGTGTTTCCCGATCATTTGGAGGTGTTTGATCCCGTGTTTGCCGGCGAACTCGACGGCTTGGTCGAAGTTCATCTCGCGGAGAGTCCAGGTTTGGATTCCGACCTTGAGGTCTGCGGCTTGGAGTTGGCTAGGGTTTGAGGCGAGTCCGAGCAGACCGAGCAGAAGGACGGCGACAGGCAGCAGTCTTTGGAGTGGGGTTAGAGAGTTCTTCATGGATTCAAGTGATGTGGAGACGTGCATGATTCAACCCTTTCGCGGCGCTTCGTCAACGTCAAAGGCCGACTTTGGGGGTGCAAAGCGATCTAAACACAAAGCGATCTAAAACCGTGACAATTCGGAAGAGTTTTTAACGCGAAGGCGCAAAGGGCCGGAGGCGCAGAGGAATCGAATCTGTTTCCATGGAGTATAAGGGTCACTCGTCGGTGTGTGGAGCCATCCTACAGCGGTTGGAGATTCCTTTGCCCCGACTTCGCGTCTCCGCTCCTCTCCGTCTCCGCGTTGAATCCCTACCGCCTAGTTATGGCTCAATTCGAATGGACCACCGGTCTAGAGGGGGCGAAGCAGATGATCGGGACGGGGAGCCGTGGGGGGGAGATTTGGCAGCGGAGCTGGTACGGAATAGGCCTCAAGTTTGGAGGTTGGAATACCGATGAGCCACTTGGTGCTCGGTGAAGGTGAGTTGGTTGATGTTGTTTACTTATGATCCTCCGCTCGAAACTGATTTTGGCATTCAGCATGGTGGCTTCGGTTCCCTTGGTAGGGGGTGCGATTGGGTTATACGCGCACCACAGTGCGGTCCATCGGGCAGAGAAGGCGAAGAGGACCTCGTTGCAAGCGGTGGCTTTGCTGAACATTGCGCGAGCGATTCAGGTCGGGGTTGAATCTGCGATTGATGATCCGGGACGCGAAAAGGAGGTGTCATTGGCGTTGCGTGGGAGTGTTGAGGAGGCTCGGGCGTATGCGTCGATTTTTGGACTACCGTCGGAATCGATCGTGCGGTTGGAGCATCTTTTGGATGGGCGGATGGGGGTGCAGTCGCGGGAGGATGCGAAGCGGTTTGCGGACGCGGCCTTTGAGCGCATTGACGTGGCGATCAACGCGGACGATCGGGAGATTGCTGTGGAGAACCGCATCTTTGCGACGACGATGGGAGTGGGCACGTTTGCGGGGATCGCGCTTGGCATTGGGTTTGGTGTGGTGACGAGCTTTTCTGTGACGCGGTTTATTCGAGAGGTGGCGGGGCGGATGTGGGAAGAGACGGGGCAAGTGGCCGAGTATGTGACGCAGGTGGCGTCGTCGAGTCGGGATTTGGCGGATTCCTCGGGGAAGCAAGCGGCGTCGTTGGAGGAGACGAGTGCTGCGTTGACCCAAGTGAACAGCATTGTGAAGACCAATGCAGGGCATGCTCGGGACGCACGGGTTCTGTCGCATGAGAGCCGGACGGCATCGGCGAACAGCGCGGAGCAATCGGCGGCGTTGCATGCGGCGATGACGCAAATGACCGCAGCGAACGCGAGCATTGCGAAGGTGGTGGACTCGATCGATGAGCTGGCCTTTCAAACCAACATACTCGCGATTAACGCGGCCGTTGAGGCGGCGCGAGCGGGGATGGCAGGGGCTGGTTTTGGGGTGGTGGCGGAGGAGGTGCGGAACTTGGCGCATCGCTCGGCGGCTGCGGCTCAGGAGACCTCGTTGAAGATTTCGGATGCCATCGCGAAGAGCAAGCGTGGGGCAGGGATTGCGGCGCGGGTTGAGGAATCGTTGTTGAAGATTAGTGAGGACACGCGGCGAGTCGACGAGCTGATTGCGCGCATAGCGGAGTCATCGGCGGAGCAATCGAAGGGAGTGGACCAGGCGGTGGATTCGATGCATTGCATTGACCAGTTGACGCAGGACAACGCTGCCAGTGCGGAGCGGACCGCGGCGACGGCGGAGCGTCTGCGCGCTGAGACTCGCTCGATGCGGCAGCACCTTTTGGGACTCATTGAGGGATCGGCTGGGGCGGGGGTGGGGGCTGACGTGGAACGTCAGGGTGGGGTTGCTGATCGGGGTGTGGAGAAACGGGCTCGAAGTGGACCGCTGATGATGACTCGGGATCGAGTGATTATGGCTCCTGCGGGCTGATCGGGAGCGGTGATGGGGTAGAGGGAGGTGCTGGCGTTTCCCAGAAGCGATGGAGTTCGGAAGTGATCTCCTCGGGAGAACGGACTGGGATGAGATTCCAGGAAGGGGGAAGAAGATCGCGGAAACGGGGTTGCACAAATCGTGGATCGATCAAGAGGAGAGCCCCGCGGTCGACCTCGGATCGAATGACACGTCCTGCGGCCTGGATGACTCGATTGATGCCTGGGTAGACATAGGCGAATTCGAACCCGGCCCCTTGGGAGCGTTGGAAATGGTTGCGGATGACATCCCGTTCGAAGCTGATTTGGGGAAGTCCGACACCGACGATGATGGCACCGGAGAGTCGATCGCCGATGAGGTCGATACCTTCTCCGAAGATTCCTCCGAGCAGGGCGAAGCCTAGGCGGGTGCGTGTTGGGTTGGGGGTGAAATGGTTTATGAATGCGATTTTTTGTTCTTCGGACATCCCGCTGGATTGGGCGAAGACTTCGACATTGGGAGCGTGCGTTTGGAACTGTTCGAGGGTAGCGGAGAGGTAGAGGTGGGAGGGGAAGAAAGCGATGTAATTGCCCGGATGTGCCTCGGCGAAGGCTCGGATGGCGTCGACGACTTGGAGGATGCTGTCGGTGCGGGCTCGGTAGTGGGTGGGGATACGGTCTTGGACGAGGACTCTTAGATTGGAGGGTGGAAAGGGTGAGGGCAACCTCAGTTGTGGATCTGAGGAGGTGCCGCCGAGAAGGTTTCGGAAGAAACCGAGAGGGCTGAGTGTAGCTGAGAAAAAGGTGGCTCCTCCCAGAACTTCGAGGATCTCGCGCAGACGCGAAGCGGGGTCGACTCGAAGCAAGGTGATATTGGGTTGGGGGGAGGAGGTAAGGAGAACGGCGCAGTGGGAGTCGAAACTTCGGAGTGTGTTGAGCCATGCACCGACTTCGAAGTAGGTTTCGACGAACTTTCGAGTGGATGGATCCTCGGAGGCATTGGATGCGAGCCAGGCACTGGAGAACGAGAGGAAGCTTTCGAGGCGATCGGTGAGGAAGTTTGGAGCTTCGGGAATGGTCCACCGATCTGAGCCATAGGGGGTTGGAGTCAGGTTGGAGGAGATGGTTGCGGCTTGAGGAGGGGTGAGGGGTTGGTTTGAGCGAGCGGGTTTGGTTTGGGGGGGGGCGGAGGGGAACAGACTCAGCTCTTCGGGTGGGGGGGGAGGGCTGGGGGTGTTGAGCAGGGGGCTTGGGCCTGAGGTTTGGTTGGGGGCGGAATCGCGCAGTAGTTTGCGCAATCCACGCGCCAAGGCAGCGGCGGACTTGGCCACTTCGGGTGCGATCGATTTCAGGTCTCGCTGGAGCGATTCCAGCGCCACGGGCGAGAGCGTGGAACTGAACATTTCGCGGGCGCGATCCGGAAGATTATGGGCTTCGTCGATCAGGACAAAGGTGCCGGCAGGGTCCTCGTCGAGGAATCCGAGGCGGGATCGAGGGTCGAAGAGATGGTTAAAATCTCCAATGACGACGTCGGCCCAAGGTGCGAGGTCATGAGCGAGGGCGTAAGGGCAGAGCGTGTTCGACTGGCCGTGGTCGTGGAGCGATTCCCGGGAGAGGATGGGCAGGCGAGTGAGCTGACGGAGGGTGGGGGATCGACGGCTATAGTAGTTTTGAGCGAGCGGGCAGGATTGGGACTCACAAGGTTCGGAGTGGATACGGCAAGCTCTTGACCGGGAGGTGAGGGTGATGGAGCGCAATTTGAAACCGGCGCGGGCGAGTTCGAGCAGGGCGTTTTCGACGAGCGCCCGGCCTGAGGTTTTTGCGGTCAGATAAAGGATACGCCGCACGCGACCCTCGCCCATGGCTTTGAGGGCTGGGAAGAGTGTGGAGAGGGTTTTGCCGATGCCAGTGGGGGCTTCGACAAAGGCCCAGGCCCCCTTTTTTGCGGCATTGTAGACGACCTTGGCGAGATCTCGTTGGCCGGGGCGAAAGCGAGGGAAAGGGAAGCTGGACGCGAGAATTGAAGAATCACGCTGTTCGTCGAGTTCGTTTTGGATCTTGAGCCAATCGAGATAGGCGTCGAGGGTCTGACGGTAGAATGAGGCTAAGTCGAGCGGATCGATTGCAGCGTGGGTTTCTTCGATCGCGTCGGTGGCGAGAATCAGATAGGTCAGTTGGAGCCGAACTTGCGTGGGAGGAGTTTGCGCAGTCGACGGAGTGTCGGTTGGGGAGCGATTCAGTTCCCGGAGGAGGAGGAAGGCGTAGATTTTGAGTTGGCCCCAATGGAGAGTTTGTTGATCGGGGGAGGGAGGGCGAGGTTTGAGCCGGGTCTTGATCTCTTCGAGGTGGAGGGTGTTATCGGTGAGCCAGTAGCCGTCGATTCGGCCGCGCAGGATCAAGCGCACTTGGGGCGTCGTGATTTCGTCACGAACGGAGTATTCCTTGATGTAGCCTTCAGGACGGGAGGATTGGATCCGTTTGTGGCCTTCGATTCCTTGGAGGGCTCGATCTGGGGGGGAGAAATCGGAGGAGACGCGGAGGTTACCGGAGCGCCAGACGAACTCGACGAGATCACGGACGGAGACGGATCGTGTTCGGGGTTGGCGGGTAGCGGGGGTACCCATGGTGGGTATGAGTCTGGGTATCTGGAGGTAGGGCTGGGGAGAGAGGGATCGAGTGCGTGGGACCCGTTGGCTGGTCGGCCCAGCGGGGGTCGGCCCAGCGGGCCGACCCTACCTGGGGGGGATTACAGCTTTTTGATGCTGACGTTTCGGAATTGGACGGCGTCGCCGTGGCCGGCGAAGCCGAAGTGACCGGAGGTGCGGTCTTTGCCGGGGTGCGGGCTATTGGCCATGAATTCCTTCACCTTGCTAACGTCGCCATTGAGAATCTCGGTCCCGTTGAGTTCGACGCGGATGGTGGAGCCTTTGACGGTGACTTCTTGGTAGTTCCACTCACCGACCGGTCGGAGGAATCCACGTGCGGCGGGGATGATGCCGTAGACGGAGCCGTGGTATTGGCGGGCATCGAGTTTTTTGTACATGTCGGCGTCATTATCGAGGACTTGGAGTTCGCACATTCCGACGTAGGCGGTATCACCTTGGCCGGGGTAGCGGATGGCGAGGCCGTTGTTGCCACCGGGGGGCAGTTTGAATTCGACGCGTGCGACGAAGTCGGCGTATTGCTCTTTGGTGTAGATTGTGCCGCCTTTGCCGGGTTTGCAGATGATGGCACCATCTTTGACTTCGTAGTTATCGATGGGGCCGGCCCAACCGTCGAAGTTTTTTCCGTTAAAGATGGAGGTGAAGGTTTTCTTATCCCGTTTGGCGAGGTAATCGGTGGACTCTTTGGGTGTGAACTCGCGGATGAAGATGTTGCGCCAGCGAATTTCACCGCCGTGGGTTTGGAGTTGGATGGGGCCTTTGGCCCAGAGCGGGGATTTACGATCCCAGAAATTCTCCATGCGGGCGTGGTCGACGACGAGCTTATTATTTAACCAGACGGTGGTGCGATCGCCGACTTGGATGATGCGGAAGCGGTTCCATTGGCCGAACGGTTTATCGGCGAGCACGGTGGGATCTTTACCTGCGGCACCGGGGCTATTATTCCAGAGGCCTCCGGAGCCTTTATCGGCCCCGATGTTCCATTTTCCGCCTTCTTTGGTGAAGTCCCAGATTTGGACTTGGGGATTGGCGCGGAGATAGATGCCGCTATCGGCTTTGGCGACGGTTTTGTAATCGATGAGCAGTTCGATATCGCCGTATTCTTTATCGGTGGTGAGGTAAGCTCCGTTGCCGTCGTTGACGAGCTCATCTTTTTGAACGCTCCAGTGTTTTTTGGCGTCGTCGGTATCCTTGTTCAGTTTTTTGGCACGATCCTCTGGGCTCATGGCGGCGAGGGTGCGTGGGTCGAAATGATCCATACCATGCCAGCCGGTGAGATCGGATCCATTGAACAAGGCGGTGAAACCCTTGGGAGGTTTGGGGGCGGCTTGGGCCGCTGGGAGAAGGGCGAGGTTGTGGAGGCCCCAGAGCAGAGTGAGGCAACCTACGGTGCGTAGCGTTGAGAAATTGATCATGAGTGGGAGCGTAACGAAAACCGGGGGACGGTCAATCGCTGTTGATGGAGGGCGGACGGATGCGGCGAGAGGATCACGGTTTGGGTGACGAGATGAGACGTTCGGCCTCGAGTTGGGTGATCCAGCCGACGAGGTAGTCGACGTAGATGGTTTTGTGACCCTGGAGAAGGAGATGAGGCTGGGTGGGCATGGGGGTGGCGAGAGCGGCGGTTTGAGTGAACAGGTCGCGAGCCTCGGCGTGGCGACCGAGATGGTGCAGAGCCATGACGCGGTAGAAGGCTGCGATGATGCGCAGCACGCGTTCGCCGGGGTCGGAGGCGTTTTCTGCTTCGAGCAAGTGTTGGAGGGCTTGAGGGAGACGATGACTGCGAAACTCGGCCATACCGAGGGCTAGGAGGCACCAGCGCCGGGCTGAGTTGTCGGTTTCGAGTCGGAGAGCGGACTCGGCGAGGGCGAGAACCTCTTGGGCTTGGGTGGGGAGCGTGATGGGGGCTAAGCAGGCGGCTTTGGCGGTACGTTCGTCGGTGCGTGCGGAAGAGGCGCCCTTGAAATGCTGTAGAACCTTGCGGCGTGTGATTTCGTAATCCTCTTGAAGACCAAACCAAATTTGGAGCGCAGCGATGCGGGTGTAGTCGAGAGTATTCTCTGCGGTGGCGGTTGACGGCTGAGGTTCTAGGGCGATGGCGTCGCGAGGGCGAGTATTGGAAGCGAGCCAGAACTGTAAGGTTCGGGTTGCGTATTGAACATGGGGGTGGGTCCGGCCGAGGGCGGCGGTGGCTTGGGACAATCGGCGCTCTTCGAATCGGATGTAGGCGGAGAGCTGGGAGCGGTATTGCTCATCGTCCTTGGTCTCGATGGTCTTGATTTCGTCGAAGGTGGGAGCGGACCAGAGATGGGGTAAGCCATCGTTATTGATGGCGAGGAGATGATGGCCGTCCGGTGAGAAAACCACAGCGGCGATCAGAGAACCTTGGCCTTCGAGTGTGAGGAGTTCTTGGCTTGAGAGGTTTCAGCGGTGCGTGCCCGTTCTTCGCTCAACTCAGCGGTGACACGCGCGGCTTCGGCGTCTCGTCGGGCGAGATTGGCGACGCGGAGTTGCCATGTGGTGGCGATGATTCCGATGAGTAACGCAAGTGCGATCGCGCCTGTGGCCGCGAAGACACCTTTGTTGCGTCGGATCGCCTTTTGGAATTTGTAAGCCGCACTGGGTGGACGTGCGATCACCGGTTCGTTGTGGAGATGTCGTTGGAGATCGGCGGCGAGGCCGATTTGGGCTTGTTCGGGGCTCATGTAAGCTGGAGTGCCGATGAACTGTTCGAAGGCGGTGAAGAGGGTGCGGTCGGTGAGGCGGCCTTCGGTAGCTTTGGCGATGCCGAAGTCGATGACTTTGGGGATGGGGGAGCCGTCGTGAAGAGTGACGAGGATATTGGAGGGTTTGAGGTCGCGGTGGATGATTCCTTTTTGGTGAGCGTGTTGGACGGCGTGACAGACTTTGATGAAGAGGTCGAGACGTTGGTGGGTATCGAGTCGATTCTCGTTGCAGTAGCGAGTGATGGGGATGCCTTTGACGAGCTCCATGGCGAAGAAAGGACGGCCGGAGTGCGTGGCACCGGCGTCGAGCACGCGGGCGATGTTGGGGTGATCCATCAACGAGAGGGCCTGACGTTCGGCTTCAAAGCGGGCGATGACGGATTTGGTATCCATGCCGAGCTTTATAACTTTGAGAGCGACGCGGCGTCGGATGGGGTGTTCTTGTTCTGCCATGAAGACGGTGCCGCAGCCGCCTTCGCCGATTTGTTGGAGGAGTTTGTAGTGACTGATCCAGGAGCCGGGTCCTTCGAGGATGGGAGCGTGCGAGAGTTGGGTGGGGGCGTCTAGGTCAGGTGGAACCGAAGGGGGGTGAGTTCGAAGGATGTGGCTTGCGTGGTCGTGGGAGCGAAGGAGGTCGAGGACGCGCTGGCGGAGGGATTCATCCCCGCGGCAGGCTCCTCTGAGGAAGAGATCGCGTTCGGGGGCAGGGAGGTCGATGGCCTCGGCGAAGATCCGTTTTTCGAGATTTGAGTCAATCGACATGCGATGGGATGAAATTTGGCGATCGGATGTTCCAGGGACTATGCGATTTTGTTTGGGGAATGTGGGCCAGGAAAATTGGAAATCATGAAGACGAGAGGAGGCATTCGGTTACGCCTTTGAAAGTTGGGATGGTTGCGGGGCGCAAAAAGTTGATGTTTTTTGGCCCGGTTGAAAGTAAAAAAATCGCATTAACAATGGCCTCCCACCAAAAATGTGTTTTGGAAGGGAGGCTTAAATCCAACTTTGGTTGAAGCGAAGCGAAGACTGGAGTTGAAAACCCAATAACCTAATCACTCGTTACTGTATGAATAAGATGACCCTTGCGAAGGCGCTGATTCCTTCGTTGCTCCTGGCTGTGCCGTCGGTGAATGCCGCACTCTTAACCAACGAAGGCTTTGAAACGCCGGTTTTGACGAGCAACACCTCGTCTGATTTGAGGGACATCAATGGGAACACAGCACTGGCTTCGAGCTTTACTGGCTGGACCGTGGAGGCTGCTACGGGCACCCCGACGATTAGTTTGGTCAATGGGGACCCCGGTTCTCTCTTGGGTTTAACACCGGTGGAAGGAAGTCAGTATCTGTCCTTTAACGGGGCGGGAGGGCAGGCGGGCGGCAAGATCTGGCAGAGCTTTACAACGTCGATCGGGCAGGAATACACGGTGAGCTATTCGGTTGGACGGAGCGGACTTGGGGGTGGGGGCGACACGGTTTCGCTGGAGGCGAAGGTGAACAACGCTGGGAATACAACCCAGAACACGAGCAAGAGTGAACTTTCTTGGACGAGTCAAAGCTTCACTTTTACCGCGAGTGCGACCTCCACGATTCTGAGTTTTGTGGATGTCAGTACCGCAGCACTCGCGAACTATGATTTGGCGCTGGACGGGGTTTCGATCTCGGCCGTTCCCGAGCCTTCGTCCTATGCGGCGATGTTTGGGATTGGGTTGGTGGGAGTGGCTTCGGTGCGTCGGTTCCGGATGAACCAGGGTGTTGTGCGTGCCTGATGCGGGCGAGCCTTTGAAAGTCCTCGTATGGGGACATCGCAGTAGGGACGTCGCAGAGCGGCGTCCCTATTTGGTTTGGATGGATTCGATTTCGCGGCGGAGCCAGGCGCGGGCGTAGGCCCAGTTGCGTTTGGCGGTACGCTCGGACAGGCCGAGCATTTCGGCGGCATGATGGTTGGGGATACCGGCGAAGAACCGGAGCTTGATGAGTTCCGCGCAGGTGGGGTCGGTAGCGGCGAGTTTTTCGAGCGCTTCATGGACGAAGAGGAGGGTGTCTTCGTTGCTTTCGGACGCGACATCGATTTCGTCGAGATTCACCCTGGACCAATTGCCTCCGTGCTTGAGGCGGGCTTTTTGGCGGGCGCGTTCGACGAGAATTCGGCGCATCGCTTCTGCGGCGGCGGAGAAGAAATGATGACTATTTTGCCAGCGTTGATCTTCTTGAGCGAGCAGACGGAGGTAGGCTTCGTGGACGAGGGCGGTCGGTTGGAGGGTGTGATCGGAAGGCTCATTGGCCATCCGCCAGGAAGCGAGTTTACGAAGTTCGCCATAGACGGCGGGCAGTAATTGGTCGGCGGCGTGGGGTGTGCCACGTTGGACTTCGGCCAAGATGCGGGTGACGTCATTCACGCGCCCGAGAATACGGTTGTCCCTTGCGGCTTGCCAGCGATTCGTGAGGCGAAGGGCCGACGGAGGTTGAGGTCGCGTGAGCGGTCAGCGAGCGAGCAAGCAGGCGATCAGGATGACTGTGGTTTGGCCGAGGGCAGCGAGGTAATCGAGTTTGGATTCGACACGGAGGTCGCGGAGAGTGTTCGAAGGATCCGACGAGAGCCGCTTCCGTGACTTGCGGGCTAGGGACACGGTGACGGCCCAGCAGCAATAGACGCCGAGCGCGAGATTGGTGATGACGATGCCGGCGACGACCATGGTGGTGGTGATACCGGGAATTTGGTCGAACCGTTCGGCGCCCAGGCCGAGGAACAGGAGTATGGGTAGCGCTGCAAACTGGAAGAAGATGAGCAGCCACTTTCGGGTATAGGAGTCGAGGTGAGCGAGCAGATGGTCGCTGATGAGCACTTCGGAGCGCAGTTGTTGGATTTCTGGGGTTCTGAACTCGGGTCGGTAGCCCATGATGGAGTCGATCACGTAGTCGAACCGTTCCAGGCCTGGTCGGAAGGTTTGGATGTCACCGTTTTTGAAATGGAGATGGCATTGTTTACCTTGGAGCGGGTCTTTGGTCAGTTTGATGGATTGGATTTCATGGAGGGAAAAGTGGACGGGGCGTTGGCCGATGGATCCGTCGATTTGGTCCCCATCGATCCGCAGGTTCCAACCTCGGAGGGCTTGGAGGTATTTGACATTGATGAGACGCGTGCAGCTGACGATGACGAGGAGGAAGCCGGAAGCGGCGAGGAGGTAGGACCAGGATTTGGACTGAGCGGAGGTGATGATGACGAGGAGGAAGGGGATGATTTGGACGACGACGACGGCGGTGAGGGCGCGTTGGATGGATTGGATATAGCGATCGTAGGTGAGATCCCTTTTCAAGCCGGTACGGCCGGCATAGATGGTTCCAGGTTGCCCCATTTGGGGTGAGACTAGGGTGGAAGCGGATGAGGTTCAATCAGGAAGGGGAGGTATTTCGTTCTGGAAGCGGGGGTGGTGGGGGGTAAGATGGGGAGCATGCATCTCGGGAATCAATTGGAGCGCGACGCTCGGTGGTTGAGAGCGTTTGTGCGGCAGTGTGTGCTGAGGTTAGGGGTGAGCGGTTGGCGGGGAGTGCGGATGTGGGATGTGGCGAGGACGTTAGGGACTTTAGAGTTGGTTATTGGGTTGAGTGGATTGGGGATGGGGATGGGGTTGGGAGCTCAGGCTGCGGGGAAAGCGGAGCATTGGGCGTTCAAGCCGGTGGAGCGATCGTTGGTGCCTCTGACCAGGAGTCCCGGCTGGATTCGTTCGCCGGTGGACGCGTTCATTTTAGCGCGGCTGGATCGGGAAGGCTTGAGACCATCGCGGGAGGCGGACAAGGTGACGCTACTGCGTCGATTGAGTTTGGATCTGATTGGGCTTCCTCCGACGATTGAGGAGGTGGAGAGGTTTATGTCGGACAAAGCACCTGGCGCGTATGAGCGGGAGGTGGAGCGCTTGTTGGCCTCGAAGCATTACGGGGAGCGGTGGGGTCGGCACTGGTTGGATGCGGCGCGGTATGCGGATTCGAACGGTTACGAGAAGGATCGGGCGCGGGAGATGTGGCACTATCGAGACTGGGTGGTGGAGGCGATGAATGCGGACATGCCGTATGATCGATTTGTGATTGAGCAATTTGCGGGAGACTTGGTGGAGCCTCCGACTCAGGCCTCGATGATTGCGACCGGTTTTTTAAGGAATTCGATGATCAACGAAGAGGGGGCGATTGATCCGGAGCAATTTCGGATGGACGCGATGTTTGATCGGATGAACGCGATGGGGAAGAGCGTCCTTGGGTTGACGATCAGCTGTGCGCAGTGTCACACGCACAAATACGATCCACTGACGCAGGAGGAGTATTATCGGATGTTTGCGTTTTTGAACGACGTGGACGAGTACACGGCGCCTGTTTACAGCGTGGAGGAGTTGGATCGGCGCGAGTCGGTGTTGCGCGAGATTGCGGAGGTGGAGGAATCGATTCGCAGGGAGCATCCGGACTGGCGGGAGCGGATGCGGGTCTGGGAGATGGGGTTGGGGGATGAGTCGGGGATGTGGACGGTGGTCGAGCCGTATGAATATGGGGCACCGGACGGTCTTTCGAAATTGCAGCTGCAGTCGGATGGTTCGTTGTTGGCCGGAGGCCATCGGTATCAGGGTGGGACGTGGTTTGTGAAGGCGCGGACAACGATGACCAACATCACGGGTGTGAGAGTGGAGTTTTTCACGAACGGGAACTTGCCGATGCGAGGCCCTGGGCGGAGCAGTTCGGGGATGTTTGGGTTGCAGGAATTCACGTGGCAAGCGGGCCCGGTTGGGGTGGCGACGAACCTTGTGAAGGTGGGGTGGGGTAGGGCGACGGCGGACTTTGAGCCGGTGCCGAGCCCGGAGGGAGATCCGACGAAGGAGAAGGACAAGGATTTTGTGGGTGGGATTGGATGGGTGGTGGATGGCAATCCGAGAACGGGGTGGACGGTGGATGCGGGGCCTGGGAGGCGGAATGTGGATCGCAAGGCGGTGTTTCAGGTGACGACGAACATCGGGCATGCGGGGGGGACGGAGATGCGCTTTGAGTTAGCGTGTCGGGAGGAGGTGGGATGCTTTCGGCTGTCGCTGACGACGGCAGCGCGGCCTGTGGCGGATCCATTACCACGCGCGGTACGTGCGGTGTTGAGCATCCCTGCAGAGCGGCGCACGGCGGAGCAGACGGCGTTGGTGTTTGGATATTGGCGGACGATCGTGCCGGCGATGGCGTCTCAAAACGAGCGCATTGAGGCGCTGTGGAAGCGGTATCCGGAGCGGAGTGGGGAGACGTTGGCGATGGCGGCGCGGCCGGTATCGAGGTCGACGACGGTTTTGAAGCGTGGGGATTGGTTGCAGCCAGGCCGGCGTGTGGAGCCTGGGGTGACGAGCATTT
>Ga0172367_10003086_pt1 | contig 22100 bp, 23 predicted proteins | sample Lak10m_FD_114542 | JGI IMG/M metagenome (GOLD analysis project Ga0172367, IMG submission 114542) | Freshwater microbial communities from Kabuno Bay, South-Kivu, Congo - kab_022012_10m | ecosystem: Environmental > Aquatic > Freshwater > Lake | place: Democratic Republic of the Congo: South-Kivu... | reverse complement strand
TTGTGTTGTGTTGTGTTGTGTTGTGTTGTGTTGTGTTGTGTTGTGTTGTGTTGTGTTGTGTTGTGTTGTGTTGTGTTGTGTTGTGTTGTGTTGTGTTGTGTTGTGTTGTGTTAAACACAGCTTATAAAAAAGTAGACTAACAAAAATCTGTAATACCTTATTGACTTTGATATATAAAACAGATAAGCCTTAACAGGTCATTTACACCCCCTGTGCGCGTGTAGGGTGTATTAAGAAATGTTTTAAAGAAAAATTTTAAACTGGATGCCCAAGAAAATAAACTAAGTTTATTTTCTGGTGCTCGGAGAGACTTACTATAATAATATTTAATTACTATAAATTAACTTAAAGAAATAAACATTATAATAAAATGTAATAATTATATAATGTGAAAAAATTGAAAAATAAACAATATGAACGTAATTATCATTATATAGAATAAGGACTTTGAAAAAGGTTCATACAGCTACTTAAAAAATATAATGAATTATAAGGACTTTGAAAAAGGTTCATGCAGCTACTTTAAAAAACACAATGAATTATAAGGACTTTGAAAAAGGTTCATACAGCTACTTTAAAAAATAAAATTAATTATAAGGACTTTGAAAAAGGTTCATACAGCTACTTAAAAAATATAATGAATTATAAGGACTTTGAAAAAGGTTCAAACAGCTATTATAAAAAATAAAATTAATTATAAGGACTTTGAAAAAGGTTCAAACAGCTATTATAAAAATAAAATTAATTATAAGGACTTTGAAAAAGGTTCAACCAGCTATTATAAAAAATAAAATTAATTATAAGGACTTTGAAAAAGGTTCTTACAGCTATTATAAAAATGCTTTTAATCTATAATTTAAAACATCATTATATTTTCTTGGAATAAGATGAAAATTTAATTTCAACTAATATAATAATATATTACACATTTATACATATTTATATATAAATACATATATACTTGAATATTTCAAGTATATTTATATAATTTACATATAAAAAAAATTGAAATTTAAACTTATTGAAGGGCCTTATAGAATACATAAATCAATCCAGTTCAATTAATAAGTGCTTATACCGATTAATTGACCCCCAATATTGATATGAATAATATTAATATGATTGCTACAGCAACAACTGCTACAACCGCTACAACCGCTATAATGTCCAACCCCATCAATATGAATCATCAGATTTGTAAAGATGAGTGGAAAGAATTGGAAAAATCTCCAGGCAAGGGAACAGAAGCCATTACAAATTGTATGGCAGAATTTGTTTCTAATCTTGTTAATGGGATAGATATTTCACAATCTGGCCAAACTTCTTTTCCAACTACTTACCCAGAAGGTTGGGATGAATATCGCAAAATTATGACAGATAAAAAGAAAAAAATTAAAGGTTTTTCTGATTTATTTGGTGTAATTCCAGATTTAAATATTGAATATGTTTCAAGTGTACCTAATACAAAAAAAACAGATAAAATGAAGCTTGCAAACAGCACAAAGAAATATCAAGATGAACTTAAGACTATTGGAACAGAAGTAAAACAAATTCCTTCTGTTATTGGTTCTGGTTTGGTTGATATTAAAGTTCTTGAGTTGATTTTGTTCATGAATGGATTGATGGGAGTTCCAATTGCTAAAGTTGATAAAAGTAAAGCATATGAGGCTTTTTTTGGAATTGGAAAGATTTTGGAAAACATTTTGACCTTTGATGTTAAGCATCATACAACAGGTAAGGAAATGAAAATTCCAGAAATTATTATCCAACCTCTTAGAACTAAATATGAACTGTTTACAGCTCATTTTGGTTTTGACTTTTCTATTGCTTCTCGTGATTATCCTAAGTTCTTTTACTCAACAGACTTTGATAAAATTTTTCCAGGAATGTCAGCAAAACCCTATGAATCACAAAGACAGATATTGGAATTTGTTAATACTAATATTTCAAATCCATATATTTGTGTGATGAATACTTTGATGGGTATGGGTAAGACTTGGGTTGCTGGATATATTGGGTTGTTAGTTCATCTTAAAAATATCCAGTTTGAAACCCAAAAAGATTACAGAGAAAAAACTTTCATTTATACTTGTCCTGAGACTCTAAAGTCTGTACGTCATATTGTTGGTAGAATTTTACATCATCACCATGTTTCTTTTGCTGTTGCTTTTATTGATGCAGGCAAACTTGTCATTAAAAAGCAAAATGGATGTAAAGGAGACAATAAAAAACCTACAGTAATTTTGGCTGGAGTTCAAGCAACAATTGAACTTTTGAAGAATGATTATAAACACAACAAAAGTAGCGATACTTACATTGTGGAGAAAGTTGATAATATTGTGTTTTTCGATGAACCAACAATGATGATGGATTTAGAACACAGTCCAATGGTTCCATATCTTGCTGAATTCTATCGTAATCTTCCTTCTCAAACAATTCTTTCTTCTGCAACATTGCCTGATATTGAAAACATGTCAAGTTTGAGAGCTTATGCTGTGTCTAAGTATCCTAAAATTTCTTTTAGAACTATTGATTATTCAAAGGTTGTAATTGGAACTCAACTTAATAAGTTGAATGGTGAGATGTTTATTCCTCATTGTGGTTGTACTAATGCTTCTTCAATGATGAGATTCATTGATATCATTGAATCTAATCTAATGTATAAGAAGTTTTACACAATTCCTCTTGTCAGAGCTATGTATGAAAAGATTGTGGAACTTAGATTGAATTTACCAGCTCATTTAGTATTTGATACTTGGATGAGAGAATTGACACATAGAAATCAAGAATCAGTACAAAACTTGGCTGTTGAATATCTTAAATTTATTATTGGTGAAGCAGAAGCAAATCCAGTAATTATTCAAAAATTTAATAGCATTACAAGAACAAATCATTCAATTAATTTTGATGATTTGATTGATTCAGCACGTATTCTTTCTGGTCAAACTTTTATTTCTCATCCTACTCCTGAAGATTTAATTGAATCTAAATTTGGAAATCATTTTAGAGATATTATGAGTAAAATTGGTTCAAAAGATTTTGGGGATTTGATTGATAAATATAAGAAACAAGTTGCTCTTCAAGAAAAGAAAGCTCAATCGGCATCAAAAGTAAAAAATACCAAAGATGATGAAAAAATTTCTCGTTTGGAAAGAGAACGTGCCGCTGCAATTGATACAACAACAACCAATGAAGTTGGAATTCCTGCTCAATATATGTTGAGAACTGGAGGTTCGAGTGTCACAATTGGCAGTGCAAAGTGGGATGAAATTATAGCAAGTGATTTTCTTAAGCTTGCTGCTTTATTTGGTGTATTCGTTTATAGTGAAGAATCTCATCACACTTATCATGACTTTGTGTCAGAAGTTATTTCAAGAGGTTCAGCCATTTATGTCTTTGCTGATTCAACACTCAATTATGGTAATTCTTTTCCATTCAACAATGGAATTATTACTAATGAAATGTCTAATCATTCTGATAAAACACTTCTACAGCTTATGGCTAGAGCAGGAAGACCTGGTGTTTCTCATACAGCTATCATCTATGCTGGTGATGATATTTTGGCTAATATTTCTGATGCTATCTACAATTCTACACATGTTGATTTGGAATACCTCAATCTTGAATATACCATTCAAATGGCAATTCAAGGTGATGTTAATGAAGAACAACGATTGGTAGAAAGAGAAGAACAAATTAGAATTAGAGCAGAACAAGCCAGATTAAAAGCTGAACGTGAAGCCATTCAAGCTAGATTTAGAGCTGAACGTGAAGCTGAAGAAGCCAGATTAAGAGCTGAATGTGAAGCTGAAGAAGTCAGATTAAGAGCTGAATGTGAAGCTGAAGAAGCCAGATTAAGAGAAGAGCAAGATGTACAAATCAATGCTAGATGGGGGAGACAGAAAACAGGATATTCAAGAAGTGAAGGAAGTCAAAGAAATCAAACCAAAACAGGTTATTCAAGTTCTTCAAACTCAGGTTCATTTAATTGGACCAGAAGTCAAAAACTTAATTAAACATACAGATTTTAGTTTATAGTTTATAGTTTATAGTTTTTAGTTTTTAGTTTATGGTTTTTAGTTTTTTTATGCAAATATTTTATTTTTATAATTGTGATTTTATTTATAAAATAAAAATATATATAATTATTTTATTATGGATATTTTACACAAACGCGTTTATCATCAAGATGGTGGTAAAAAAACTTCTAAAAAAACTTCTAAAAAAACTTCTAAAAAAACTTCTAAAAAAACTTCTAAAAGATGTTCTAAAGGTAAAATTTTAAGAAAAGGTTATAAGACAAAAACAGGTAAAAATGTTAAATTAAGTTGTATTAAAGCCCAATCTGCAACAGGAAAAAAAACTTCTAAAATACTTAAAAAATATATTGAAAAAAAAGAATCAAAACAAAAACAATCCAGACTAAAATTTCCCAAAGAAGCTAAAATGAAATGTAAGTCTGGTGAAATTAAAAGAGAAGGTTATTATACAAAATCACATACTTCTCATTCAAAATCTGGTAAAGAAATTAATGTTAAAGGTCATTGGGTTGCTCCTGGATGTATTTCAAGTGTTATGGGTAGAAGTACTAAAGGACCTAAATTAATTACTTTAATGGAAAAAGATGTTCTTAAACCATTTGGATATAAAGATATTGATACTATGAGTAAATCTTCAAGACAAAAAGCACTTAAAAAAGCAATTCAAGTAATTAAACCTTTATCTATTTATAGAAGAATTATTGCTATTGCTACATTAAACAAAAATAAAGATGCTAAATTATACGAAATTTTAAAGAAAGATGCTAATTGGATTAAAACACAACCTGAATATATTAAACAAAAAGCTTCCAAAATCTCATCTAAAAAAGTATCTAAAAAAGTATCTAAAAAAGTATCTAAAAAAGTATCTAAAAAAGTATCAAAAAAATAATATAAAAAAAGCTTATTTAATTTATTTAGTAATGAAATTGTCAAATACAAAATATTCATATATAAATTCAGCAAAAATAATATTGGATAAATTTAATAATTCAATTATAAATAAAAATATGTTATTATTGATTTTATATGTTAAATATGTTAATGTTGATGATATTAGATTTAAACCAATTACAAAATCTATTTCTCCATCAACTAACAAGTTAAATAAAGTTAATAAAAAATTATTTAAATAATTCATTCAAAAATTCATTCAAAAATTCATTCAAAAATTCATTCAAAAATATCATATTGAATATATGATAAAAAATTTTCAAATCCTGAATTTATTGTAGATATAATTGATTTTGTTTGTTCTGTTTTTTTAATTTCATCATTTGATTTATTTTTATTTATTCTAACAAATGTTATCATACCATGAGTTTCATTTATAGTATGAAAATTTTTCCAAACTAATTTAAATTCATTCAAATATTTGTATTTGGATGGAATAATAATTTGTTTTAATTTTTGAGGCAATTGTGTTATTTTTTCTCTAAATCCATTACCTAATTTAATAGTTTGAAGCGATGATGGAAGATTTATCAGTGGATGGACAAATGAATCACCTATACTTAATTCTTCTAAATTTCTTGGAAGATTGGATACAGGATAAGAAAAAGCATTTGATAATGTTAAAATTTTTAATCCTCTTGGTAAATCATCTACTGGACGATTAAAACTTGCTAATAAATATATTTCTTCAACAGATTCAGGCAACATATCAAGTGATTGATTAAAATTCATTCCAAAATATATTATTTTTAAATTCATTGGAAGATTATCCATTTTTTGATTACATTCAAACAAAAAAACTACTTTTGTTAATTCACTTGGTAAATTATCTAATGGATATTCATAATTAACTTCAAATCTAATTGTTTTAATTGTATCAGGCAACCAATATATTTTTTCATTGTAATTATCAATAAAACAAATTTTTTCATATTGGGAAATAATATTTTTTGTTTGAATGTCAAGTATTAGAGAAACATTTTCACTTATACTTAAATATTTAGTATTAGAATCTATTATAAATATATTTTTCATATTGTAATTTATGAATTAAATAATAAATATGTTTTATAAATTATTTATTTTTAACAACCATAACCAAAAAGTATTTTGATAGAAATAAAATAGGTTTATTTACTATTATATAATGACCAATATCTAATATTCATGTTTTGTATTCTGCTTCACAAATAGATAAATAATAATCATATTTTATCATTAGTTCTTCTGGATATTTGATTATAATATGATCTCTTTTCATTATATAAATCTTTTTATTTAGAGTATTGGGTTGTTACTAGTAGCATAAAACTTGATATTTCTTGACAATTTATATATATATAAATTATACTCAATAAATTTAATTAAATGAAAACAATTTAAAGAGATGAATATTATATCTAATTAGAAAGTTATGAAGTTGTGACCATCAACCAATGATTACTTTCTTTATATAAAAACATAAAATATAAAATATATAATAACTTAACAGAAGGTTTTATTGTTTATCCATTGTTAAGTATGGTTTATTATAATATGACTTTAAAATTATATATATAAGTAATGAAAACCAAATTACTTATTTTATTTAATTAAATTATATATTTTTATGGCTTTTTTAGTTTGAATTTTTCTTTTTGAAATTCTATATATGTCTAAAATATAATATTTTAGATAAAAATATTACTTATTGATTTCTATATTATTTAGTTTATTGTATTGTAAAACATAAAGATTGTGAACATCTAATGTTTTTTTATAGTAATTTTTAAATTTAAAAATTTTATCTTTTATTTCATCTTTTATTTCTTCTGTATTGATATCAGAATCTAATGAAATTTTATGATATTCAATCTCATTTTTATAATATTTTAATTTTCCTTTTAGTGCTATAATTTGTTTATTCAATTCTACTTTATCTTTCATATCCATATAAATTGTTCCAGTTATTTCAAATAAACTATTTAATTCTCTATTAACTCTTTTCTTTCCATAAAATGAAATTTTATTATTTACAATTGCTTCTTCTTCTGTTGCTTCTCTATATCCATCAGGAATTTCACCTATCCAATAATATGGTTTTAGTTTTTTTGTTTTTACTGTTTTTACTGTTTTTACTGTTTTTAATGTTTTTGTTGATTTTTTTTTATTCTTATCAATTTCTACTTCCATTAAAATTTCATTATTATCTGTATTGTTTGTATCATTTGTATTATTAACAATTGTAGAAATTGGATTTTGAATTTGTATGGTATCTTGATTATTTTCTTTAGTTTGTTCTACAAGTTCATTAATTAATTCAGTCAAACTGTCTTGAAGATCTAATAAATTATCATATTCTTCATTTAAATCTACCATTTGATTAAATTTATTATCTATTTTATCATATTCTAAATTTAAAAAATCTAAATCACAAGTATTATATGTATGAGATGGATTATATTCTGTATCTAATGTTTTTTGTATCTTTCCGATTTGTTTAATTTTATTATCTAATGTTTCAGATTTGTTCATTTTTTCATCAATATTATTCTTTTTATTATTTGGATATTTTGCCAATAAAATGCTATCTATTTGATTTGTTCCCCATAATAATACTTCTTTGGATTCAAGTGCTTCTTCCATAGATTTTTTTTTAGGTTCATTAGATGCTAATTTTTTTTTTATGGTCTTGTCTTTTTTAAAAATGTTTATATTTTTCTTGACTTTGTTTTTTTTAGTTATTTCATCAGTTTTATTGATAGTTTTATTCTTTGACATATTATTTATATATATAATTTACTGTATTTAATAAAAAAATCAAATTTTTTTCAATATATAAATATACATCTAAATATAAACTATAATATGCTTAAAATAACCGATATTGGACTTAAAAAATTGATACATATTTAATACAAAATGTGCGATGTATGGCATCATTTAGAAGTAATCGTAATTATAAAGATATTAGTATAAAAAACATTGAACCAACAAATAAAGAATTAATTGATTCTAATTATGGATTAAAACAATTTATACACAAAACATATTTATGGACTGGAGGTGGAATTATAGGTTCAACTGGAATTGGCATTTTAGGAAGTGAAATCATTCAAGCAAATAATGTTCTTTTATCAAGTCCTATGCCATTATTGGTTTCAAGTATTGTATTAGCATTTGGTGGAGCATTAGGTATTGGATTCACAAAATATTCTATACATAAAGATATTATTGTCAATAAATCAAATAATCATTCATCACATTCTAAACCCGAAAATTATAAAATATTATATTCAACAAATTCAATTCCAAGAATAATTTCATATGGAAGTATGGTTTCTGGTATGAGTTTGATGATGGTTCCTATGTGTGTTGTAATTCCTGATGCATTAGTTCCAGCAATTGTGGCATCATCATGTGTATTCGAGTGGAGCAAGTTGGTATGTTATGACAAGAAAAGTTGGTGAGTTGGAACCATGGGGTGGAATGTTATACGATGGTCTAACTGGATTAATTAGTGTTAGTTTGGTTGGCTTAAGTTCTAATTGGTTTGAAGATGCTACACACTTAATTAATTTATATGGTGGTATTCCTTTATTTATTGGATTTGTGGCATATAATACACATAAAGCAATTGAATTATACAAATTAGGAGATGCATATCATTTAGCTTGTCGCCCAAGAAAATAAACTTAAGTTTATTTTCTGGCATTCCATAAAATTTTGCAAAATTTTCTTAAGAGTTCTATTGAATTATATTTGGATTTTATGAATTTGTTTGTAAGATTTATGGAAATTATAGCTAAAATACAATCCAACAAAGATTAAATTATTTTATAAAAAATAAGAATACAAGTTTATAATTGAAAATCAATAACAACAGGATCATGGTCTGAATTATATGAATTCCCATCACAACTGTGAGGATAAGCGTGATAAGCAAAAGCATTTGATACCATTGAATACAAGTTTGGTGTCAATAATATATGGTCTATCATAGAAAATTCTGTGGACTGAACTACACAGTCACCATTTTCATCCCAATATTCTGAATATCTTTGATCTTGAGATATTTTATCTCCAATAGATTTTAACACATATTGAGAAGAATAAGCACCTACATTACCTTTTAAAATATCTAGTACTTGCGATATGGGTTTGTTATCATTAGCATCTAAAATTAAATTATCCCAATCATTAAAATCACCAATCATTATAACCTCTAATCCTTCATTTATAAAATTATAAATTTGTTCTTGTAATACCATTACTTGTGCTTCTCTTTTGGCACATCTTTCTGGGTCTGTGGGATAAGCCAATAAGTGGGCAGAAATCATTGCTGTGTTAATTACAGAACCATCATATTTAGTAAATTTAAATTGAGTAATGTAATGTTTTGAAACTCCAGTAGTTCCATTACCCCATGTATATCCACATTGAGAGCCAAAAATTGGATATTCATATTTGGTTTCAACTCTGTATAAATCAATTATTGGATCAATTAAAGTCATCATTCCAACATTTTGTCCTGTTGCTGAATCAGTACCTTTAATTAGATATGGATTGAAAGATGGATTTGTTTTATTGATTAACATTTTGATTTCATCACATCCTTCAATTTCACAAAAATTTATAATATCAGGATTTAGATCATTAATAATATTTGAAACATAATCCATATGAGTTAAAACTTCTGATTGATTAGTCCACACACAAGAATTTCCAGGACAACCTGAATATTCATCATAAAACATCCATTCAACATTATATTGTATCAGTCTAACAACATTTTTATCTGTTCTTCTATCATCAGGTTTATTAGGTGAATAAGAACATTGTGTATCCAATGAATATATATCAGAAATGACAGTTAAAAAAGCAATAAAACTAAGTAATAAATTGGAAAAACCCATTATTATATTAAATAATTATTATATATTTAATTTTTGATATTTAATATAAAAATCAATTTTTATGTCAGTAGTAATATTTGTATTGTAAAAAAAATATTTTTCATTCAATATATTATATAATGATTGAAACACCATATAAATTAGATTTAATATTAAATACACAATATAAACCAAATGTAATTCCAGACAAAATAAATATACAAACACAACAAACACAAAGCAAATATGAAAAACAAGATAATTTAATTATTGATGTTGAAATTAATTCATTTGTCAATAAATTAAAACTAATTATTTTAAATATGGGCTTGAATGATATTTATTGGTTAGAAGCTGATAAAAAAACTGGATTTGATTTAAAAATAGAAATTACAAATAAGGAAAGATTAAATGAAAAAAATTATACTGAATATGTAATGGCTAATGGAATTGTTGGATCAATTAAAATAAATTCTGATTCTAAATTAAGAGATTACATTAATTTTGATACAAATGAGCTGGTTATAAAACCAATTGATTATCAAATTGAGAATATTGATGAATTTATAAACAAATGGAAGGAGGATAAAAAATTTTATCCTGCCAATATTCCAGAAATATATTTTTATGGTATGATTACAAATAATTCAGGAGATTTATTATCTTATTATTATATCACAAAAAAATATCCTAATCATATGGATATTATAAAACATAATGATTTTATTTTTTCTTTGTCATATTTAAAAAAATTACTTGAATTATTTGATAATTTGATATCAAGAAAATATGTTTATAGAAATTTAAATATGTTTGGATTAGGGTATGAATTTATATCCAATTCTACTGATTTTTCAATAATAATACTTGATTATAATATAACAACTTTATTAAATTTGGAAAATAAATTTTTTATACAATTTAAAGTTTCAAGATGTGGAGATAAAAAATGTATTGGAAATTTAACACCGTATTATGTTATTGATGATTATTATAATTTAGAAACTAATTGGCTTTCAAGATTAAACAAATTTTATTCATTAGGATTAGTTGAAATTATTTTGATACTTTTTTATACAAATGATGCAAATTTATCCAAAGTATATGATTTTATTGTTGGTCCATCAGTTTTTGAATCACAACTTCATTATTATCATTTTTATAAAAGATTTAATTCTGATACAAATAATCATAATTTAAATTTGTTGATTAATGAATTAAAGTTAAGATATTGCGATATTAATCCACTTATGGAAACTGAATTAAAATTAATATTAATTAATTTATTAAATAAAAATTATGAAAAAATACACTATCCGCATCAAATTATTGAATTAATTGATAGAATTGAAAAATCAAACAAAGAGTTTGAAATTGAATATTCATCAAAAAAAAATATATATAATCCAAATGATAATAATTATTTAAAAACAAATATTGACGTTAAACAAAAAATTTTATCAGAAGATAATTTGATAGAAAATGAAAAATATTACAAATTATATAAAAAATATAAAAATAAATATTTGAATTTAAAAAATTTTTATTAAGTAAAAAATTGAAATTTATAATTATTGGATTATTTTAATATATATAAACTTAATAATAACAATAACAATGATAACAGACAAAAAACTCATAAAACACATAAAATATATTGATTATTGCTATATCAATAACTATGTTAAAAATAACTTAAAAATTATAAATCATACTGAAAATATGAATGATTGGAAAATATTTTCTGCTTATTCAAATGATGATAAATATAATATTTTATATTTAATTCTAATGCTATATTCTCAAAATGAATTTGATTATCAAATATTTTTATTAAGTATTCGTATTTATAAAAAAATTTGTATTAAATATGCACACGTTATCAATAATTATGTATATTTATTTGGTTCTATTTATATCACTGTGAATAAATTTTGTTGTGATGAATATTTAACTGAAAATTTTTTAGTCAATATTTTTAATTTAGAACGAAAAATAGTTAATGATATGATTCATTGTATAAAAAAATTTTTAATTTACGATGAAAAATATTTTGGTATTGAAGACTAAAAAATTTTTATATTTATTTATTTGATGATAAATTTTTTTCAAATGAATAATAATCAATAAATAATATTTCTGGTATCCTTAATCCTGAACTAAAACCTAAACTAAAAATAATTGAGCCTGAACCCCAAGCATTAATATATTTTTTGGTTTGATGTTTTATTCTTTTTTTAAGATATTGAGTATTTAATCCATAAAAATTTTTAGCATCAATCCAATTTATTTTTTCTCCATTAATCCATAAATCATCTAAAATTAAAAAATCAGGTGTATTTGTTGCTTTTTCTGATTCTTTTATTTGTTCTTGAGCCAATTGTTCTTGTGTTTTATATCTAATACCTAATTTATCTAATATTTTTTGTATTTTTAACTCAAAATCTGATGATTTTTTTAATACTTCATCTTGATTTATCAAAGCATATAAATCATTTGAAACTGCTAAATCAAGCTGAAATATATCTCGTGAAGATAAAATTTTATTACTTTTAATTAGTTGGGTTAATTTTTTTTTATATTTGGAAGTATATACTAATCTTAATATATTCAATGGAGAACCATCATATTTAGTTGATAATTCTAATACTCCCATTCCATTATTATAATCATTAATAATTTTTTTTTCTTGATTTAATACGTTTTTATGATTGTCAATCATATGAGCTCTCATCAAATTTGCTCTTATTGATAAAATAATTTCTGGACAAAAATATTCTGGAAATCTTGTTGATGATGTAGATTTGAATTTTTTTATTACCTTGTTATAAATTTCATCTATTTCTTCATCTGACATTTTTGAATATGATTTATATGGACTTAAATCTAATTTAGAACATATGTATTTTTCTATATTTGAATCTAATGGATTTATATATATATTATAATCAAATTTTGATTTACTCATATAATATTGTAAATGATAAAATATTATTTAATAAAAAATTAAATTCATAAATAATAATAAAATTTTTTTTTGAATATAAATTTAAATAAAATTCATTACATTATGTTATGCGACATATCAATTGACACGTGTTTGTTGATTTTAACAATAAAAATATATATATTAAATAAAATAATTAAAAAATTGAATAATAAATAACATAAAAACCAACATTTAGTATCATATTAAAATATATTTAAAATGAATTATATTACAAAAGAAGATACTGTTATATTTAGTCATGCATTTAATGAAAAAATTGATAATGAATTATTGGCAAATTTTAAAAAAGTAATTTTTAGTAATTACGAATTAACAGACAGTTTGCTTGATAATTATGCCAATAATGATTTAGATAATTTGAAATATATTCATTCTAAATTTAATCAAAAAATAAATTTACCGGAAAATTTAACACATTTAACTTTTGGTTTTAATTTTAATCAAGAAGTAGATTTACCATATAATTTAATTCATTTAACTTTTGATTTCCATTTTGATCAAAAAGTAATTTTACCACAGAATTTAATTCATTTAACTTTTGGTTTCCATTTTGATCAAAAAGTAATTTTACCACAGAATTTAATTCATTTAACTTTTGGTTCTCATTTTAATCAAAAAGTTAATTTACCACCTAATTTAACTCATTTAACTTTTGGTATGTATTTTAATCAAAAAGTCGATTTACCAACGAATTTAACTCATTTAACTTTTGATAAATATTCACGTTTTAATCAAAAAATATATATACCACATAATTTAACCCATTTAACTTTTGGTTCTCATTTTAATCAAAAAGTTAATTTACCACCTAATTTAACTCATTTAACTTTTGGTATGAATTTTAATCAAAAAGTCGATTTACCATGGAATTTAAAATATTTATGTTTATTTTGTGAAGAAACAACAATGGTTGATTATTTGCCTGATAGTTTAGATGAATTGGAATTAGGTGAAGATTTTAATAGTCCATTAGACAATTTACCAACATCTTTACAAATTTTAAAAATAAGTAAAAAATATGATAAAAATAGATTGAAAAATTTACCTAAAAATGTTAAAATAATTTATAATGATTAATTAGTTTTAATTTACCAATTAGTTCTAATTAAAATAAATTTTTTATATTATTATAAGATTAAAATAATATAAAAAATTTATAACAATATATTATAAAACTTGATGAACAATAGTTCAAATATTAAATATTGGAATGATGAAGAAGAAACACAGCTTATTGATGAAATAAATAATTTAACAAATATTGACGAAATATTAAAAAATCATAATAGAAAAATTACAGGAATAATGATTAGAATAGAAAAAATAATTAATGATCCAATTAAATCAGTTAAAATATTTAATAAAAATGAGATAAGAGAAAAATATTTATCAAACACTAAAAATAAATATTTTATTAATTATGAAGAATTATATTCTAATATTCTTAATTATAATTCATTGGATGAAATATCTAATTATTATAATAAATTATCAAATACAAAAATTAAAACAATTTTAAATGATTTTTTAAAAAAAAAAGATATTGAATTGTCAAAAAAATTAAGAATAAAATGTTTATTAAAATCGACAGATGATTTAGATCTTGCAGAAAAAATATTTACAAATCAAATTGATACAAATAATCAAAATAATACAAATAATCAAAATAATCTAAATACAAATATCAATAGTGTTATGATTTCTCTCTTGGAAGAAATTAAATCAATGAAAACTGATATTTTTGATATTAAAAATAGAGTTAAGGTGATTATGGATAAAGTAAATAATATGGATAAAAAAGAAAATTTAAAAAAAAATAATAAATTATTAAATTTAGATATTTATGATATTGGTAATTCAATCAATAATGAAAATAAAATAGATGTAAGTACAAATGACATTGATAACGTTGATATTAATGCCATAACAAATGATAATGAAATTATTAAAATAAAAGAAAAAAAAAAGAAACATAAATTATCCGATATAGATATCAATAAACATGTTAAAAAAATTATATTATCAAATAATGAAAAAATAACTAAATCAAAAACAAATGATGATGATGATATTGATATTGATATTGACAATGAAGATGATGATTATAAATTTGATGAACTTGAAAAAGAATTCAAAAAAATACTTAATTAAACAAAAATTTAATTTAAAATTAAATAATTTAAAATTAAATGAATATCTTTTTTTATAATTACTGAATGGACCATAAAATAGCAAAAGAAATTTACAAAAAAAATAAACTTTCTATTACATATGATGAATTTGTTTCATTGGTAGAACAATTACAAAATTCTTTTCAAACAATTTATTCTGATGATATTGAATATAAAAATAAAAATGAAAATGAAATTGTTGATGCAAATAAATCTTTAAAAATATATGATTTATCATCAATATCAAATGAAATAGAAATTACAGATAATTCTACACTTGAACTTAATTCTAATTCAGATGAATTAAATAAATTATCATATGTGTCTAAATCATCTAAAACAAAAGAAATATCTGAACCTAATTTATTATCTTTTGGAAATAATAAAATAATAAATTATATGGATATAAACGAAGATAATGTATCACAAATATCAATCGAAAATTTATCAGAAAATTCACTGGATAAGTCTTCATCAATAAGTTATCCATCGGAATTTACAAGCGATCATAAATTAAATTTTAACAATGATACATTAATTTCTTATTGTTCAAAACAAATGAAGGAAACACAAAAAAGGTGTAAAACCAAAAATGACATAAGTACAAAAAATAATATAAAAACTAATTCAAATATATATTCAAATTCGTCTGATATAACATTAAATTCATCTGACATAAAGTCAAATTCATCTGACATAAAGTTAAATATATTACCAGAATCTTTTGAATCAACCAAAATATCCAATGAATACAAAAACAATAATATCAATGAAATTTTAACACAATCTATAAAAAAAATTAACATTAAAGTTAATCCAAATATAAAATACAATATTGATATTGATGTTGATACTAATATCAATATTAGTATTAAATGAAAAAATTGAAAAATATATTGTCTGTAATACAATATGGTATAGATAACAATAATATATATATAAATATATAAGATAAATAAAATGGGAAAAAATACTAAAGGTGGTAAGAATTTTAAGAAGCAAAAGAAGTGTCCTTCAAGGGAACGAGAATTGCTTTTTAAAGAAGACGAAGCCGAGCAAGAATATGCAAGAATTATTAAACAACATGGAGATGGAAGATTTGAGTGTCAAATCTTCAATACTGATTCTGAAACAAATATTGTTGGAAAGATTTGTGGTTCTATGAGAAAGAGAGTATGGATTAACATTGGAGATGTTGTTTTGGTTAGCAAAAGAAATTTTGACACATCCAGTTGTGATATCATACACAAATATACTTCAGTTGAAGCTTTAAATCTTCGTTCATTTGGTGAAATTCCTTCAAATGTAAATTTGCAAGCAACAGCTATGGAGTTAGCATCAGGAAATCTTGAATGTAATGAAAATGATATCATGTTTGAAGACATTTAATCTATATTAGTTTTATTGTTTTATATTTTTGATTAAATTGAATTTTGTATAGGCGATACAACTATAAAATATCTGCTTGAATTTCCTGCTGATCTTGTTGAAACAATGTATTGTATATTCATTTCATCAAATAAATTTTTTATTAATTTCAATAAAGTATTTTTATATATATAATCTATTTTTATAAATTTTAATTCATCAGTGATTTTTGTTGTTTCGCCATTCATTTCTATTTCTACAAATAATCCACAATTATAATTTAATTTATCCATAATGTATTTTTTCCATTTAATACACACTGACTTTGCATCTATTATTTCCATAATTATAACAATAATATAAAATAATTATTATTATATATAAAATTCATTTTTTTCCACAAATCATATTATTATTTTTTTATTTTTTTAAGTAAATTAGCAAATGCTTTTTCACTTTCTTCATATTTTCTTTTCAGTCCTGCATTTTCTGTTTTTAGTAATTCAATTTTTTCCACATATTGTAATGAAGATTTTTTAAAATATTCATTTTCTTTTACTAATATTGTATTTACAGTTTGTAAATTTTTGTATTCATAATTAACTGTATCATATTTATCATAAATCTTATCTAATTCCATATCTTTTTCTTTAAATAATTTATCAATCAAATATCTATAATTGGCTTCAATGGCTAAATCTATACAATCCTTTCCTTCACCTTGTTTAAGTTTTATGCTACTAGTAGCGACCCATTTGATGGCAATTCTATTTTTCATGAATTGGTGCTTGACAATAATATTAAATTAACTAAAAAATTAATTGAAGAAAATAAATTTAATTTTGAAATTAAAAATAATAAAAATCAAACATCTCTTGATTTAATTAATTCTCAAGAAATGAGTGTTTTGATGATTAGAGAATTTGTTAAAAAAATATTAATTTTAACAGAAAAATATAATCAAAAAAAATCAAATATAACTACATTATTAGTTAATTTTAATTAAAAAATTGACTATTATGAATCCAGATGAATACAAAAATAAAATTATTATAGATACATCATTTTATGATATTGTGATGGAAAAAACAAAAAAATATAATTTTCTTGTTAAAATATATCTACTATCAATATTTGTTTGTTATATTGCAATGAAAGTGATTTTTTAATTAGTTTAACCAATAATTTTTTGTAAAGAAATATTTTTTCTATCAAAAGTTTTGACTGGTTTAACAACTTCAAATCCATTTGATGTTATTAAACTTAAATCCAAATACCAATCATATTGATTACGCTCAATCCATATAGCATATGCTATATCTATGTGTTCTTTCAATTCTTCTAAATTAAAATTTCTTATCTTCATTAAGTGTGCTTTAATTTGTTCCTCTAATCCATTCATTCTTGAAAATCCATAATGTGTTGTTGAATGACAATTTTTACATAATCCTATAAGTCTGACTAATTTTTGAGTTTGTGTTGTGTAATCATAATTCCAACGCTCATGTGCCTCAATTGGTAATTTATTTTCAATACAATTGATTCCACAACATTCGCAAGTGTAATTTGCTCTTGAATAAACTATTTTACGAATTTTATTCCAATCTTTTGGTTTTACACAATATCTCACATTTGTAAACCAACAAGAACTTGGAATTAAATCAACATATAATGTTGAACCGCCAAAACTTCTATCCTCACTTATAAATTGATGTTCTTGATTCATATATAATTATTATATCATATATATTATTTAAAATAAAAAAAATTGTTTTTATTTTTAGAATAAAATATTTATATTTATTTAATGATATTTTGAAATAAAATTTTTTAATGTAATGTATTTATTTTTATATTCATTATATTTTTTCTTATAATCTATTTTTTTGTTTAATTTACCATATCCACCTGTTAGAACTTGATTTGTATTTGTTTCAATTTTCTTTAATTCTTCTTTGATGACTTTAGGAGTTACCAATTTTTCTATATCTGTTTCAATAACAATTTGTTCTTCTAAATTTGATGAATTCGATGATTGAACTAATTTATCTGGATTAGATTTTTGAACTAATTTATCTGGATGTTCTGGTGGAGAATAAATCGTATATAATTTTAAAGGTTTGGAATTTGATGTATTGGTGATTTCATGTTTAACACCTGCTGGAACAATTATTCCTGTATTATCTACAAGTTTATATGTTGTAATTCCTATTTTTGCTTCTCCTTCTCCTTCTTCTATTCTTATAAATTGGTCGTGATTTTTATGAACTTCCATTTTTATATTATCACTTGGAGGTATTGACATTAACACAAATTGTTGATTCATACCTGTATAAATTACTCTTCTATAATCTTCATTATCTTTTGTTAATTTTTCTATATCTGCAGAATAAAATGGTTCAAGTTCTCCACCACCTGTTTGAACTAAATTCATTTGTTCCAAAATATAAGCATTAGTGTTGGCAACAAAATCAGTTATTGGTAATTTAGTTTCTAATTCTGTTTTTTGTCCTTCATTGATTTTAACATAAGATTCTAATTTATCCAAATTGTTTGATTTAAAATATTCAATTGATTTAGAATCAAATACATTACCTTCTTTTAAACTAACAGATAATTGACCTAAATTATATGCTATTTCAAGCAATCTTATTAAATCTATTTTGGAATTATTTTTTGGGATTTTAATCAATTGTAAAAAAATATTATATTGTTCCCATATATCTTGGTCTAATGATTTTGTTTTTTTATCATCTTCTTCACCAAATATTTTTAATTCATTTTCTTTATCTCCATGAACGTAATTATAAATTTGATTTATATTTGAATTAATGGAAGAACCAATTTTTATATTGATTGACCATCCACTTGAACTTATAATTTTATTTAGTTCTCTCAATCCTTCTGATTGTTCTGGTCTTTGAATAAATGTTTTAATTTTGTTCCAATATTCAAGTTTATCCAAACCATTTGTTCTAACATATATTCCATATACTTTGATGTTTTCAAATAATAACTCTAACATATTTTTATATAATTATCTTATACAAAATATTTTTTTTATATATTTATAAATTGTTTTTTGTCAAATATAATCTTTTATAAATAATCAATTTTTAATAAATAATTTTATTATACATATTGATATTTATTGTCATTGATTAAATTTTATGATAAAAAATTGAAAAAATAAATTAAAATTTAATATTATTTTAAATATATTATTAACATTGTAATATTGATAATATGGAAACAATATTTAATTCTACCATTAATTTAATATTAAATAAAATATCAACATCAAATATGTATAATACGATAAAAGAAAAAATAAATACAATAAATAAAATCAATAATTATAAAAATATGAATTTATTAATGAATATTTATGAAAATCCAGACACATGGAAATTAATCTATGATAAATTAGAAAATGAATATAAAAATAATGAAATGTATATTGAAGCTGTTGAAATGAATAAACATTACAAGAAATTAATAAATAATGAACCTATGATATATTTTAAAATTACAACCAGTTCAGATTATTCAAAAGGATATCAATATGATTTGGGTTTAAATGTTGATAAATATAAATTTAAACCTCATGGATGTTGTTCTGGAGGTGGATTATATTTTTGTGAATTAAAAGATTTACATAATTTTTTAAGATATGGAACATATTTAACTCCATTAATAGTTCCAAAAAATATACCAATATATAAAGAAATACATAAAGAAGATTGTCATTGTGGAATAATTAATGAAAATTTTAATAAATATAAAGCACCTTGTGTTTTTACTTTACCACGTATAAAATTAAATAATGAAAAAATAAATAAATTAATATCAAATTCTTCACCTTCAAATAAAATTTTTGAATATTTATTATTATGTAAATCAAATCAATGTTTTGATTTGGCTAAATATATTCATTTTATTGAAATAAATTCTATGGAAAAAATGTGGAAAATTGAATATTTAATTTGTAAAATTAAATATGATTATATGTTAAATAAACTTATTTTACCAAATAATATTAAAATAGTGACTAATTTTAATCGAATCATCAGTGAAATTATTATTAAAAAAAATATTGTGTGTTTAGATTATATGATTAATATTTATTATCCACATATTGTCAATAAATATAATGAAAAATATTCAAAAAATATTTTGTCTGATTTTAATTTTGAAATCATTAATTCATCGTCTAATATCAATAATTTTTTGAATTTAATTCCTCATCAATTAAAATCAATATTTGAAATTTGTAAAACAAGTGTTGCAGGTTCATTTGTTCTTAAGTATATTACTAATTTTAAATTTCGCAATAATGATATTGATATATATATTAATATAAATTATATTCAAATTTTTATGGATTATTGTAAACAAAATTTATATTCATATTATAGACAATTTGATGTTGAGGAATATTCTAATAATCAATACAATATGATGAATATTAAAAAAATTTATACATTTACTGATTATTATAATAAAAAATATCAAATTATTGTTGTTGATTGTGAACCGGATGAATTTATTAAAAATAATTTTGATTTTGATTTATGCTCCATTAGTTTTAATTTTGAAAAAAATAAATTTGTCAATATTGTTGAAAAAAATAATTATAATACTTTAACTATTCAAAAATCATATATTAATAAAATTATTGGTGATAATAAAGATTCATATTCAACATATAGAGCTTATAAAACTGCTTCTAGAATTATTAAATATATTAAAAGAGGTTTTGAAATTGATAATTGGAATATGTTTTTAATATTACTTAAAAATAATATGGAATTTACAAAAACATCAATACAATAAATAAATTTATATAATACATTTTTATATAATAATATACTTATTTACTGTTTTATGGTTTCTTATAATCTATTTATTTTTATTATATACAAATTATTAAATCATAACTTTAGGTGAAGATTTTAATCAAAAAGTTGATTTACTTTAACATTGAGTAAAAAATATTGGCAATAAAAATAGATTAAATAATTTGCCTAAAAACGTCCTAGTAATTTATTATTAAAAAATTGATTTATTTATATAATATTAACAATAAAATATATTCAAAATGAATTATATAACAAAAGAACACACTATTATATTTAGTCCATATTTTGATAAAAAAAAAATAAAAAATTATTATTAAATTATAAAAAAGTAATTTTTAGTAATTGTGAATTAATTGATGATTTATTTGATAATTATGAAAATGATGATTTTGAAAATTTAATGTACATTGGTTCTTGGTTTAATCAAAAAGTAGATTTACCACATAATTTAACACATTTGACTTTTGGTAGAAATTTTGTTGTAAAAGTTGATTTACCGCATAATTTAACACATTTAACTTTTGATTTATATTCATATTTTAATCAAAAAATAGATTTATCATCAAATTAAACTCATTTAACTTTTGGTGATAAATTTAATCAAAAAGTAAAAATACCATAGAATATAAACCATTTAATTTTTTGTGATCAGTTTAATCAAAAAATAGATCATTTACCTAACAGTTTAGAAGAATTAGAATTAGGTTATCGATTTAATGGTTCATTGGATGATTTACCTACATCTTTAAAAATTTTGAAAATACATGATAAATATAATAAAAACAAATTATTAAAATTTACCTGGAAATGTTCAAGTAATT
>Ga0172367_10003084_pt1 | contig 22108 bp, 19 predicted proteins | sample Lak10m_FD_114542 | JGI IMG/M metagenome (GOLD analysis project Ga0172367, IMG submission 114542) | Freshwater microbial communities from Kabuno Bay, South-Kivu, Congo - kab_022012_10m | ecosystem: Environmental > Aquatic > Freshwater > Lake | place: Democratic Republic of the Congo: South-Kivu... | reverse complement strand
TCTGCGGAATCTTCACGTCAATGGAATCCGAAAAAACAGCAAGGCCAAGGTCGTTTCGCTGGATGCTCCGACCCACTCCAACAACCAATCGGTCGGTTCGGCTGTTTCTCATCCCGAATCCCTGGATGGCTATTCCGATGAGCTTATCTATACGCTGAGCGATAAAGTCTATGACGCCCTGAATTCTATTGGCGGCAAGTATAGAGAGGTTTTTATCTTAGCTGATTTGGAGGATCTCAAATACGAAGAGATTGCCGAAATCATGAACACACCCGTAGGTACCGTGCGCTCCCGGCTGAACCGCAGCCGATCCATGCTACGGAAAAAGCTGCAAGAGTACGGAAAAGCACATGGATATATTATTTGAACCATTATTTTGTAACAAAATGGAATTGCCTTCATTTTAAACAACAGGTTATGCCAAAATTGACCAACCAATCGCCCGCCGACGTATCGCCTACTCTCCATACTCAGATGCAGGAGCTGTTTTCAAAAGTACTCGATTCACTGGATAGAACAATCGATGAAGAACGAAGTCAGGAACAGAACGTAACCCTAAATCACTACCTAGCTTTTGATGCAGAGTTTTCCATAAAGCCCGAAGCCCACCTCTCTAACCAACTATTCTTTAAACGCCTGCCCAAAATCGATGACGTCCCCGAAAGGAGGAACCATTATATGAACGAACTATCCATCCGGGATTTATTCGATCAAGCGGAAGAACCGCAACCTCTCTACAAAGTATTGCTAAAAACCAGACTGGAAAGAACGAATCCACCCCAGGAACTACAAGATTTTTTGCTCAATATCGGCAAATGAATCGGAACCCTACAGAGGGGATACATGGTGCGCTCGTCTGACTTCTGTTGTGAGCACGCATAAATAATAGCGGCTGACTCTTTTCAAACGGCCCGACATCTGGTGGATACTACGGCGAATACCGTCGCGAAAGTCCTCCCCTTTACCTTCTTAAAACCCAGCCCAGGCCATTATGTCTCCGATTGGCATCGGTTGGTCCTCCTTGTTATCGACCATACTCTCCTTCCTCTCCTATGAAAGCCGCGTTCGCTCGGTAGCCCTGTACCCTATAGTACCAACCCGCGAACAAACCGAATACAAACCCGCCGATGTGCGCCCAATAGGCAATTCCACCACCCTCTACGGATTGCTCCAGCACGCCCATGCCACTCTGGAATTGTAGATATATCCAGATGCCCAAAAACAAAAAGGCAGGAAGGTAAAAGGGGAAAATCAAAAACAATACCCGCACCCGCGAGGCGGGATACATGACCATATACGCTCCCATAACACCAGAAATAGCCCCGCTAGCCCCAATCGTGGGAACCGTACTGTACGGGTCAAAATAGATGTGCCCCGCCTGTGCAGCTAACCCCGCCAACAGATAGAATATAAGAAAGCGCCGACTCCCAATCGTCGCTTCTATGTTGTCGGCAAATATCCACAAAAACAACATATTGCCCAGTAAGTGCCCCAGCCCCCCGTGCAAAAACATACTGGTTAACAGCGTGTGCCACTGCTCCCCGTGTACGATGGCCGCAGGAATGGCTCCATATTGGTATAGGAAGGCCTCCTGCTGTGCGCCTTGCATGCCCTGATATATAAAGGCCAGTACGTTCAGCGCGATGAGGCCGTAGCTAAAAAGCGGGAAGTGCCCCCCCTTAATATTGTCATCTCCAATCGGAAAAAGCATGGTCGTAGTTGATTAGGTTAAGGTATAGCTTATCAATCCTCCCTAGAACAACCGCTGGCTTGTTAGGGTTCAGCAGATCCTTATGCCGCATAAGCCAATCGCCCTGTATTGGCTTATATCGGCCCCTTTCAGCCCACCGGGTGGAAAAGACCCAGGATTCGCCGGATATTTGTACAGAGACCGCAAACGGATACACGCACTACCGTACGAACCCAAGTGTGAATTGTTTCTGACAAACAAAACCCCTTATGTATCGAATACTCGCATGCTGTTTTCTCTTCTGTTCGCTCACAGAAGGATTAGCTCAGATGAACCAGCCGGGCGGAATAGCCTTTGGTCCGGAGTGGATAGACCCCCACAGACACTATTATAAGCTATGGATAAGTGCCGATGGCCTATACCGTATTTCATACCAACAACTGGCCGAATCCGGCCTGCCCGTGGATGAGATTCCCGGTTCTTCCTGGCAACTCTTCAGCCGAGGCCAGGAAGAACCGCTGTTTGTTTCCTCTGCGGAACATCCGTTGTCTCCCGGCGACTTTTTAGAGTTTTATGCCTTGAAAAACCGGGGCGAATTGGATCAGCACCTATTCCGGTTTCCAGAAAAGGAGCAACACAATCCGGCACATAGTATGTTTACCGACACCGCGGCGTACTTTCTTTCCTGGGGTGGCAGCCGCCCCGCGAAGCGGGTGTACAACGCAGATAGTGCCAGTCTGTCGAATACACCCCGTCCTCGCCCAGCCGTGTATCGAATCCAGGCATCCTGGATAGAGACGGGTGCTTCCTGCCAGCTTCCCGATTTCGGTACCTATGCCCTGTATGGAAGCTATACGACCGGGGAGGGGTTTGGTTCCTACCGATCTTTGCGCTATGAAAATGTGTTTCCGCTGGACTCGCCCGAATTGGGTTCTACCGCTGATTTGCAGATTCGATGGAGCACCTGGCCAGGCGAGCACCGCACCCAGTTTTCCGTGAATGGCCGATTCGTATTGGATACCCTGATCAATGGGCCGGCTACGGGCTGGATACATCTGCCCTGCGAGTTGAGCAGTGATTCCCTGCGCTTGTCGGTACAGTCCACTGGTTTTCTATCTATAGCCATCGTTCAGTTGAACTATATCCAACAGGCTGCCTACAGGCTGCCTACACCAACGCCTTTTTATGTGGCCACCTCCTGCGATACGTTGTTTGGACAGCAGCAAGGGGTGTTGTACAATCTGTCGAGGGGCGTGCGTATGCCTGGGAGTGCCCTGGGGGGCGGCGTTGTTTTTTGCACTCGTACCGCCCAAGTCGATGATCGGCTCGTGTTTATTCCGCAAAACGATATAAGGCAAGTGACCCATCTGAATCCACTGCCATCCGTTGATTTTACCAAGGTTCAGACAGATTATCTACTGCTCACACCTCGCTTTATGGCGGAAGACGGAGCCAGGGCGTACGCCGCCTATCGGGCGAGCCCGGCAGGAGGAGGGTATCAGCCCCTGGTGTTGGATATGGAACTCGTGCAGGACTACTTTGCCTATGGCATCCCGCTGCATCCGTTGGGGGTTCGCAACCTCCTGCACTATTTCCAATCCCGACATATATCCCTCCAAGGGGTTTTTATTATCGGAAAAGGCTTGGAATATCCTGCTTTTCGTGCTCTGCCGCAACGACCCGCCTGGTTAATCCCGGCTTTTGGAGTACCTGCCTCAGACAATCTCTACGCCATGCTTCCAACGGATACGGCACCACATACGCCTATCGGCAGGTTGGCGGCCACCAATTCGGAACAAGTGTATGCCTATTTGTCGAAGGTGATGGAGCTGGAGGCAGCTGCTACGAGTAGTGCAATGGTCGATTGGCCCAAGCGCATGCTGCATTTGAGTGGCGGCTTGCGCCCGGAAGAAAAACAGGCTATTCGCTACTACCTGGATTCGGCCGCTGCGATTATCTCCCGGCCGCCGCTGGGTTTAGGTGTTAGCTCTTTTTATAAAACCGCGATTAGCGGGGTTTCTCCTGGCTCCGGGGATGCCATCCGTCAGGCTCTGGAAGAAGGGGTTAGTCTGCTGACTTTCTTTGGCCATTCCGGAACAAATACCCTCGATTACAGTATCAACCAGCCTTCAGAGATAAAAAATCGGGGAAAATATCCGGTAATGGTAGCGCTGGGGTGTAGCGCGGGGCAGATTTTTGGCACCCATCGTTCGCTGAGCGAGGACTATCTATTGCAGCCATCCGGCGGCGCAGTTGGATTTTTAGGCACCTCTACGGCTGGTGATTTGTTTTCTATGGGTGATTTTTTACAGGATTTTTATAGAAGTATCAACCAGGCGGAGCCGGAATTCCGATTGGGGGTTTGGCTCCGCGATGCGCTGGCGGCGTTTTCGGTGCGTGTTTCGATATTGGAGCGGGCGTTGATACAGACGCTGGTATTACACGGCGATCCCATGTTGCACCTGCCTTTCCGGACAGCCCCCGACGTAGTTGGGGTGCCGGAGTCTGTCTTAATGACTCCGGCCGGTGGCTTTTTGACGGCCGATACGGCACAGGTATCCGTTGTATTGCGGAATTTGGGACGTGCCAGCATCGATTCCCTGGATGTGTTGTTGGTGGTACAAGCAAAGGACACATCCGTCTGGGAGCAGTGGTTGCGTGTATCCTTTCCCGTCTGGGAAGATACCTTGATTGTTCGTATTCCTATCCGCGAACTGCCTGGCGCGGGGGACTATTCCCTGCTGTTGAAGCTGGATCCACATCAAAAAATAGAAGAATGGCCCTATCCCTCGGCTGAGCAAAACAATAGCCTCTTACTTAAAACCAGTGGGGATAGTATCAGTTTGCATGTATGGGATAGGGTGGTTACACCGATTTATCCCCCGGCCTACGGGGTAGTCGATACGTTGGGGTGGTCTCTGCGGGCTATGGCGGAAGCTGGGTTTGCTGCGGATCGGGGTCGTTTTTGTATGGAGCTGGATACCAGTGGTGGATTTAGCCACCCGTTTTGGCAGGATACATTATCGGCCGATAGTGCAGGAATATTGTATGGGCTGCCTGATGTTTCGTTGGATATCGGCCGAACCTATTTTTGGAGATGCCGATCGCTGGAATCTCCTTCCCGTATATTTTTTGTCCGCAGCTTCACCTGTGCCCCACACACTACGGCTAATTGGTTGATGCGGCACTTTGATCAGTTTAAGGATGGTCAGTTTCACCATATAGAAGTCGATGAAAATTTGCGGATAGTGCGTTTTGCCCGGCAGCAGTTTATAGTACAGGCGCTGAGCGGAAGGTATCCGGATGTTGCGCGCCCGGAAATATCCATCAACCACCTGCCATCGCGTTTCTTTCCCTATAACATTCCGCGTTTTGATGCAGGGATGTATGTGGCTGTTTTTGACAGTCGAAGTGGACAGCCATGGAAAAATGCGCTGGGAGGGTTGTTTGGCAGTCTGTTACAGTTGGAACCCCATCCGGCGATACAGGATTTTTATGTATTCCCTTTTCCGACGGGCAGTAGGGAGGAACGGCTTAGTCTGCTGCGTTTTCTGGACACGATTCCTTCAGGTAGCTATGTATTGCTGATATCTGTTTCAGACCAGGGTCAATCGCTTTGGGCATCGGAGTGGGCATCGGATGCGGTGGGCACAGAATCTACTATTTTTGATGTATTGGAAGCGCAGGGAGCTCGGAGGGTACTACAATTACAGGAGGCACCTTATTTGCCGTACCTCTTTTTTTTTCAAAAAGACCGACCTGAGTTTGCTCCCTTTGAGTGTATTGCGGGAGAGGCAGGGGAATGTGCGGGTACTTTTATCGTGGAGGGGTCCGCTCCACAAGGTAGCTTGCGCAGTCCGAGGATAGGTCCGGCTGCTCGCTGGGAGGCGTTCGAGTGGAATTTGCTGGATACTACCCAGCGAGGGAAGGCGTGGGTTCGGATTTGGGGAGCCGATTGGACCGGGCAGGAAACCTTGCTCATGGACTCACTATCGATAGGACGGGTTGATTTACAAAAAATAGACCCTATGCTCTTTCCTTTTTTACGGATAGAGGAGGAGATGATAGACAACGCAACGGCGATGCCTGCGATGCCTGCTTATTGGTCGGTGCATTATCAGGCGATGCCGGAGCTGTATATGCAGCTGCCCTTTGGGGTGAAGCAAGGGGGGAAGCCTATTCAGGTGGGTGAGCCATTGTGTGTGGTGCTGGACGTAGGCAACAGAGGTGCTGCTGCTACTGATTCCGCCGAACTGAGGGGTAGAATTATTCGGGGGGAGGAAGTGCTGAAAGAGCAGCTTCAATATTTGGCTATTCCGAAGGAAAAAACACGGATAGCATTCTTTTTTTCCGGACTACCTCCCGGCAGTTATCGCTTTGAGGGGGTATTGAATAGCCGGCGCGCTATGGTGGAAGCTTCCTGTTGTGATTATCGGGTGGAACAAAAATTTGAGGTAGAACCGGATAGAACGCCTCCTGTATTATCGGTGCGGGTTGATGGAAGAGCCATATCGGCAGGGGACCTCGTCGGCATCCATCCCGAAATAGCGGTGGCGTTGAGCGACGACCCTTTTTCCGCTTTATTGGCAGATACCACCTTGTTGGAGCTATACTTTCGCCGGCCGGATTTTTCTGCATTTGAGCGGCTTTCATTTGATAGGGATCTCTTGTTTTATCCGGCATTACCGGGCAATAATACGGCGCGGGTAGTATTTCGTCCGGCACTAAGGGTGGCAGGAAGCTATGGATTCGTGGCACGAGGGAGGGATGTAGCAGGGAATAAGGCGCCGGATCAGGAGCTTGCTTTTGAGGTGTTGCCGGATGCTCAGCTTCTTCACTGGGCGGCCTTTCCCAACCCATTTAGGGAAGAGGTTCGGTTTCGGTTTTTTCTAAGTGGAACACAGCATCCGGTGGATTTCAGGGTGCATGTTTTTGCATCGGACGGTCGGCGGGTACGGAGCCTGGGCACGGCAGATCTGGGCTCTGTACACTTGGGTATGAACGAAACGACTGGAGGCTGGGACGGAACAGATGACCGCGGCAACCCGCTGCCTGGAGGGGTTTATTTCTGTGTGCCGGAGCTGCCGGGCCAGCAAACAGTCATTCGTCCGATTATGGCTCGCGTTGTTTTATTGCATTGAGATATTGTTGTGCGATAGCAAAGGGATGGAGTTCTGGGCGGGGCGGCGGTGTCCAGGTAGGATGCGCAATCAGCCAAGTCAAAAATCGGTTAAGCTGGAGGGCTGCTTTGGGGAAGTAGGATATATCCGGAATCAATAGGCTACAATAGCAGGGTTCATTGTCAAGAAACGGGAGAACGGGATCCCCCATATGGGTGGCTATGTGCAGAATGGGTCGCTGGCTACCTATGTATTCCATCAGTTTCATGGGAAGCATATAGGGCTGAGAATAGCCTAGGCTGAGGAGAATCTGGCTCTCGCCCATTTTTGCCAGCGATGCTGTATGGGAAAGCTGGCGGATATATCCCCAAACCGGTGAGGGGGGTAGTGGACCATAGAATGCCGGTTGGAGCTGATGTTTCCAATGGGGAAATTGCTGTTGGAAGTATGCGAGAAAATGGAAAAAAGCCGAAGGGTCTCGGCCTTCTGTAAAAAGGCTTCCAAAGTAGGTAAACGTGATGGGGAGGGTCTGGGAAATGGCGGATGGTTTCGAAGGATATCGGGTTAGCGCTGGGTGTGCGATGATGTCTAGCTGATTAGTCAGGTTTGCCTGTCTGTGGTAATAGGCTGCCAATGCAGGGGTATTGACAAAGTGGTGATTCGCGTGGCGTAGGATGGCTTTTTCGGCGCGGCAGTTCAGCCGGTGATAGAGGGTATGGTTGTTTTGGGGCAGGAGGTTTTTTAACGAAAATGGATCGCCGTGGTCTGCTATCCAGTATAGAGAGGGGTGTTTGATTTTGATGTTAAGGGCTACCAGGTGGGCTACGAAGGGCAGCGATATGGAAATTATCCCATCCAGGGCATGCTGTTGGATGTAGCGGCGGGCAGCGCGAGTGGCGGGAAGGAACCAGAAAAGAGAAGAATCCGGCCACCATAGTTTTTTCCAGACACGATGTCTGACATGCTGCATACGCCTTACTACCCATCCGATGGGAGAGGACTTGGATAGCAGTGGCCTCCATTTTTCTTCCAGCAAAGGCCATCCGACACGATAAATATGGATATGGTGTAGTTGCACCTCATCCGGTAGGCCATGCACTCTTCGGGCGATAATGGTTATCTGGTGCCCTTCCTGTGCCATAGCTGCTACAATGGGCCACCATCGGTTGGCACGAGGGTTTTCTTCCGGAAAAAAGGTAGTGCTAAGGATTAACAGGTGCATGTACGCTCAGGCAATATTTGTAAAGTTCGGAGAGTAGCTTTCGGCTTTGCTGGGCGGTGTGTGACTGCACGACTTTTTTTCTGGCTGCGCGGGCAAACGAGGTGTATTGGCTTTGGGACATCTTCGCAAAGCATATGATAGCACGCTGTAGGCATGGGATGTCCCCTTCTGGGCATACTATACCATTTTTATAGGTCGTGACGATGAATGGGATGTCGCAGTGGGAGGTTGTGATTATAGGCAAACCGGTAGCCATAGCATCCAGTAATACGACTGGGGCACCGCCTTCCTGGTCGCCGGATGGGGTGTGCTGGCTTGGGTGAATAAAAGCGTGGTAATGCAAGAGCGTCTGATGAAGTTGGGTGGCCGGGAGCGCCGGATAGACCGAAACAACGGATTGGAGCTGAAGCGCTGCTATGCGTTTTCGCAATCGCCGGGCATAGGCAGGATCGCGTTCGGGACCATAAAAATCGAGCCGGATGGTTGGGTCGTAGCAGCGTGCTGCCCGGTAGGCTTCGAGTGCAGTTAGTTGGCCTTTGTAGGGTGCGATAGCCGCTATTTGTACTAAGCGGAGATATGGTTGTTTGGTACGCTCGACGAAAGGAATGGAGCTGGTCTCGACCCCCAATGGTAGCAGGTGTATTTTGGAGAGTGGGCAGCCAAGATTGGCCAGGGTCTGGCAAGCATGGGGGCCTTCTCCGGTTATCGCATCTGCGAGGTGGAACATCCGCTGATACCGCTGATGATAGATAGGTTTTTGGAGTAAAATCCGCTGATAGTCGAATCCGTAAAAAGAAACGACCACCGGTATCCCACATCGTTTGCCCAGCTGGGCATAGTCGGCTCCAGTCGGGCCAAAATGCAGGTGGAGAAGCTCAATACGGGCATCTTGGATATACCGGGTCAGGGCACGGTCGTATGTTTTAGTGATTCGAAACCAACGATGTGCAAGTGGCCGTAGCCGGCGGGGAACCTTGTCTGTAGGGTTTGGCCAAAAAATAAAACCGGACGATGGAAAATCATTCGGCAGGTATTGTAGCGCGGCAATGTGGGTGGTGGTTTGGGGTATTTGACGCAGGAGGGTATGTGCCCAGACCATGGTGCCTGGAAGGTATTCGGGAAAGAGATGAAGGATGCGCATAGGAAAGAAGGGGGGTTAGTAGCCAAAGGCATGGATGCCTTCTGCACAGATGGATTCAATGTGTTGCAGGTTTTTTGAGCCAAAAAAATCAATCCAGTTGGCGCGATAGGCTGACCGAGGCTGGAATGGGTATTCGAGCCAGGAACGAATGGGGTGGCTGGTTCCGGGGGCGAGTAGGGTACCAAGGGTATCGATGGTGGTCGTTTTATTTTTGAGGAAGTCTTCATAGCGGAGCAGCAGGTATTTATCAGGCGCTTTGAGGTAAAAGGAGGTGGTATATGCCCAGCGGCTGGCGAGGGAGGTGATGTAGTTCTCCGCCGGAAGGTGTAGCCAGGAGTTGTCGAGTATATGCTGCCACTCGCTGCTTTTTGGGATAAACATAGGCAGCAGGTCGTCGAGATTTCCTGGTATTTCCAGGTAGTTGAGTATGCTGCGGATATTGTCGCGTGGGTCGCGTACGATGAAGACGGTTGGAGCGTGCGGGTATAGCTCGTGGAGTTCGTCCAGGAATAAGGTGAGGTTACATTCCTTGATGACCGATCGGGAAAACTCAATTTTCCCATAGTGCCAAATGGCATCCCGAAGGGGTATCTTTTTATCCTGAATCTGCTGCAATAGCTGCTGGGAGAACCCCGGCAGCCAGGTAGCACAGGACTTTCCGGTATGTATGGCAAAAAGCCGGCTAATAGCTGTCGTGCCTGATTTTTGATTCCCTACAAAAAAAATGGGATGGGGGTGTAGCCGGAAAAAAGGGTACAGCAGGGAGCGCGTCCAGGGGCGACGCCAGCTCAAATGGGTAAACAGGTGTTGGTTCATGCCAGGTGAAGGTTTAGTAGCCATTGATTTAGTTGCTTGGTTTCTAGTATATTTTCCCAGTGTAGGTCGGTGACATCCGGCGTTTGAAATGGAAAGTCCAGCAGCTCGCGCCAGGTACATCGGGCAGGCTGGGCGGGTAGGAAGAAAAAACGGGCATTTCTGTCTTTTTCAAATGCCCGTGCCCAGGGTATATCGGAAGAGATAATCCGAAGGCCCCTGGCGCAGTATTCGAGTAGCTTTAGGCTGGGTAAGGATCGGAAAGGCGCTCGGTTGGGAATGAGGTTGAGCCCGTATTCCGCGGTCGAAAGCAGTGCAGGTACTTCGGATGGCGGCACGCGCCCACTGAAGGTCAGGTCATTTCGAAAGGCACGCCGGATAGCCGGGTCCGGTTCGCCAACCAGTAGCAATCGGCAGCCGGGAAAGGAAGTCAGCACTTGTCGGAGGCTATCGTGTAGCCGACGCACAGGAGCCATACTGCCACAATACACGAAATCAAAGGATTTAGATGGCTTGGCAGGAGGGCTAAAAAATGCGGCGGCTACGCCAGGAGGCCGAAAATAGACCGGGCGGTTATCAGCAAATCGCAGGTGGGCAGCTACGGCGGGGTGAGCAAATACCCGGCCATGTGGGGTCGGACCGTTGATTCGTTTTATGAGGTCTTTCACCGAAGAAAAAGGGGGTACCGAAGGGGAGATGTATTCATGGATAAGTGTTTGGTGTTTGGAGGGAGCGCAGCAGTCAAGCCCCATCAGGTGCCAGCGCACCTCGTAGGCACCTAGTTCCCGGCAGGTGGCATGGGTCAGTATTTGGACTTCCCATCCTTTGGATCTAAAATAACGGGCATACAGGTCGGTTTCAGGCAGTAGGGCACGATGTGGGTGCACCAGGGCAATAGTGGCTAAGGACATGGCTGGAGTGGTTTGGTGATGGGTGCAGGTATGGGCGTACGCGCTGTAGGAACGCATCGGTGACGCGCTCCTGGGCATAGGTGCTCAAAATGAATTGGCGGGCGGTCTGGCCGAGCCGGATTCGATCCGCTTGGGAGAGTTGTATAAAGTGCTGCATGGTTTGTATGAGGCTATGATAATTGGCCGGCGTACATAAAAACCCTGTTTCCCCCTCCACTACTACCTGCCGGCAGCCGGCTACATCACTGCTTATTACGGGTATTCCCATGCTGCCGGCCTCGAGTAATACCCTGGAAAGGCCTTCGCTATGAGAGGGCAGTACCAGTGCGTCGGCCGACGCCAGATAAGGGCGTATGTCGGAGATCGAACCCCAATAGCGAATGAGGTCTTCTTGCTCCCAGCGCGTCAGTAGTGCGGAGGACACCGCATCTGGATGCTGCTCCCCGGGCACACCTATAATTTCGAAGTACACCGGAAGCCCTCTGTCGCGGAAATAGGATGCTGCCTTGCTGAGTTCGTTCAATCCCTTGCTCCACAGGAGCCGCCCAATAAACAGAAAATGCACCGTACCCGCTGTGGGGCTGTTCGTCTGCGGATAGGGGCTGAAGTATCCGGTGTCAATCCCTTCACCCGGTAGTACAAAGGTTTGTTGGGGGCGGCATATTTTTTTTCTAAGAAAAAAGGATCGGTCATCTTCGTTTAAAAACCATACTTCCCGGCTACTTCGAAGAGCCAGCCGATATAAAGCGCGTAGGATGCGACCCGATAAACGGTGCTCCCTATGTCGCAGAATACCCAACCCGGTGGTGATGGCGATACAGGGTGTTTGCGTGCAGGCCGCCACCATCGTCCCGTAAATATTGGCCTTGATGGTGTAGTGAAGGCAAAGGTGGAAAGATTCCCGCCGATAAATCTGCCAGAGCTGGTATAGCCAGCAACCCTCGTTCTGCAATCCGTGGAAATATGGCCGCGCGCGGATGGGAAGGAGCTGAAATCCTTCCGCGGCAAGCGCCTGACAGGCCTCCTGCTCCGTTTTGGATTCGGGCGCAATTACGTAGAGAAGGAAACCTTGGTCGCGCAGCGCACGCATAAAAGGCAAGCGGAAGTGCCAGGCGTACCAAAAAGAGTTTTGAACGAAGGCGATTTTTTGTACCAGGGGCATAGAGGGTATGTTTTACACCTCCCAAGGTACAGCTTACGGGTAGATAACAAAAGACAAAAAAACCGATTTTTGCCCTCTTTAAAATGGGAATAAAATGCTCGTTTTTATTTTAAATAATTGATTATAAGATTTTTATACTTTTAAATATCGAATTATTATGTCGATTATCGCTTGTCTATGCGCAGCGGGTAGATGCTTTTTTGGGATAGCGTGGGGTATGGGGTCTAATTCCGGTTGCCAGGACGACCTGGGCGTTGCAGGCTTTCAACCAGTCTTTTGTTAAAATCGCCTTCTGCCTTGATGAGCAAGGCGCGTTTTTTAGCGGAAAGAAAGGGCTCCAGGCGGGTAAAAAAGGTGCGCCGTATCCGGGCGAGTTGCTCTTCGGATTCCAGGTAGGTCGTGACGAATCGTTCATATTCCGGCGCAGACATTTCGGATAGGGGTTTGTGGTTGAGCTGTTTGTCTCGCAGTCTGCGCTGGTCGTCTTCCAGTTGCCGGTATAGAGGCCAGAATTTTTGGGCTTCGTCGGGGGTAAGTCCGACGCGGTCCGTGATGAAAGCGATTTTCATAGACCGAACCCGTTGTTGTAGTTCGGGAGAAGGTTGAGCCAGGGCATGCAATCCGATGAGCAGGCAGGCAATGGTCCAGATGGTAGTTTTCATATTATTGCTTGTTTAGTCGCTTATTGTATGGCGGGTTTCCGCTTAGTTAGTAGCTTGTAACAGTTCTTCCAGTTCTTCGGGGTGTAGGGTATAGACGGCGTGTTGTAGCGCGTCATCGAAGTCGGCGGCTCCTTCGACACTTTCTGAGAAATAGCTGGTCTCGGGGATAGTACCGGCTTCGAGTAGGGTATAGCTGTCGAATTGTTGAATATGGTCGTTTATGTAGGCCTGTATTTCAACTGATTGGAGGCAGGTCGGGTCCAGGCACTCCGTCGCTGGTTGGTTGAGCCAGCGCACCCCGATGAAAAGTAGTACGGCAGCGGCAGCCAGGAGGGGGTAGATAGCTCGTTTCAGGCGCAGGGTACGGCGGGTGGCTGCGGGGGGTCGGCTTGTTGGCTGGCTAGGGAGGAGCTGCACGCTAAGCTGCTCGAAATAATCATCAGGGACGCGCAATCCGTCGGGCTGCTGCTGAAGTTTGGCCAGCAGAGGAGAAAGTGCTTCCAGCTCTTGTCGGAGGGCATTTTTATCCGGCATATAGGCTCTTTTTAGGTAAATAGAATATCAATCTACTATGTTTTCAAGGAGGTATCGCTCAATTTTTTTTACCGCGTGGTGAAAAGAGGCTTTTAAGGCCCCTTCGGAGGTATCGAGGGTATGGGCGATTTCTCTATAGCTCATTTCTTCGTAATAGCGCAGCAAGAAGACCTGTCGTTGTTTGTCGGGGAGCGCTTGCAGGGCTATTTGCAGTTTTTCCTGGAGTTCATTGCCATCGAAGTAAGGGTCGGAGGGTAGGGTGGTCACAAGAAACGCCTGGGGTTCTTCGAGGGATATCCCCATTTGCTTTCGGCGTTGTTGAAGGAAGGTAATGGCTTCGTTGGAGGCGATGCGAAACAGCCAGGAGTACAGCGAGGCTCTCTCCTCAAACTGGTCGATAAAGCGAAATACCTTAATGAGGCAGTTTTGCAGCACATCGTTGGCATCCTCGTGGGAAAACACCATACGCCGGATATGCCAGTACAACCGCTCCTGGTATTTTTCCAGTAGGGCACGGAATCCGGCTTCCCTGGATGCATCGTTGCGCAGGCAGGTAAGGATTTGTTCGTCGCTTTGCGGATGATCCGGCATAAAGGATTTTTTCAGAACCGTCTCAGGATGGTTTTTACTTTAGACGATGCGGGTGGGCAAAGGTTTAATCTAGAAATAAAGAAGCTAGTTGCCTGGGGCGTATAACGTTGGGACGGGGTATTTTTTATGCGGTTAAAAATTATTTTTGTAAAAACGAAAGCAAATGAAGCAAAAGATTGCGCGTTGGGTGATGTTCAACTGGTGGGGATGGAAAATAGAGGGAACGCTTCCCGATTTGCCCAAGTACATCATTGCAGTGGCACCGCACACTTCGTGGAAGGATTTTCCGCTGGCTATTCTGCTCCGGGCTGCCCTGGGGTTAAAGGCGAGCTACATCGGTAAAGAATCGCTGTTCAAAGGCCCGTTTGGCTGGTTATTCCGACTTACCGGAGGCTATCCGGTAGATCGGAGTAAGCGGAGCAACTTTGTAGATGCCGTAGTGGACATGATTCATTCCAGAGACACCTGCATCATCGGGCTTGCACCGGAGGGCACCCGGAAGCGCGTAAGCCAGTTCCGGACCGGGTTTTACTATATGGCCTTGGGGGCACAGGTGCCGATAGTGCTTGCCCGCCTCGACGCAGAACATAGAACCATCGGGCTGTCAGCTCCTTTCTATCCCACGGGTAACCTGGAATTGGATATGGAACAAATGGTACAGTACTTTCGGGAGGCCAAAGGATTTAGGCCGGAACGCAGTATTTTTTTCTGACCTATCCGGCGGCCAACTGGAGAAACTGCATATCGTACAGTTGTTTGTAATGCCCGTTTTCCAGTTTTAGTAGCTCCTCCTCGGTACCGTATTCCTGTACTTTCCCCTGGTGCATCACCAGAATATGGTCGGCGTGTCGTATGGTGGACAATCGGTGTGCAATGATGATGGAGGTTCGGCGGGCAATCAATGTTTCGATAGCAAACTGAATAACTTCTTCCGTTTCTGGGTCAATGGACGAAGTGGCTTCGTCGAGTATGAGGATATCGGGGTCAAAGACCAAGGCGCGCACAAAAGAAATAAGCTGGCGTTGCCCCATGGAAAGGGTGGCGCCGCGTTCCATCACTTCATAGTCGTAGCCACCGGGTAGTCGTTCGATGAAGGCATCTGCTCCAATCATTTTGGCTGCACTAATCACTTGCTCCCGCGTAATGGCGCTATCTCGCAAGGTGATATTTTCGAGTACCGATCCGGAAAATAGAAAAACATCCTGGAGAACCAGGGCGATACGCCGACGATAGGCCGCCAGCTCATAGGTTTTTATTTCGTGGCCATCTACATATATTTTTCCATCCTGGTAGTCGTAAAACCGATTGAGCAGCCCGATAGTCGTACTTTTCCCAGAGCCGGTAGCTCCCACGATGGCGAGGGTCTGTCCGGCTTCGACCCGAAAACTTACGTCTTTTAATACAGGGTCCGTTCCATTATATGAAAAGGTGACGTGTTCGAATGCAATTTCTCCGCGCAGGCGATCCGGGGCGCACTGACCGGAGTTTTCTACGTGCTCGGGCATATCGAGTAAGGCATATACGCGGTCGGCAGCTACCAGACCCATTTGCAGCGTATTGAACTTATCCGCGATAGTCCGAATAGGGTTAAACAACATATTGAGGTAGATGGGGAAGGCAACCAGCGCTCCCAACGTCACTTCGTGGTGGAGCACCCCGCGGGATCCCCACCAAACCATGAGCCCAAGGGATGCGGCAGAAATAATCTCCACCACGGGATAAAAAACGGCGTAGTGAAATACAGAATCGAGGTTGGCCGTGGTGTATTCGCGGTTGATGATTCGGAATTTTTCAGCTTCCTGGGCCTCGGCATGAAAAATTTGCACAATCCGCATGCCGGAGATATGCTCTTGCAAGAAGGCGTTCATACGGCCTACCTGCGTGCGCACTTTCTGGAAGGCTTCCTTCACCCGCTCTTTGAAAATATAACTGGCCAGTATGATAAACGGAAGGGTCGCCAGGCAGATAAGGGTGAGCTTCCAACTGGTTACAAACATGATGGCCAAAACGACGAGCAGCGTCAGTATGTCGGCCAGAATGGTGATAATACCTTGGGAAAAAACGGTGTTGATGGTCTCCATGTCGTTGATGGTGCGGGTCGTGGAGTTGCCAATGGGGGTGCGGTCGAAGTAAGACAGGCGCAGGGAAATGATGTGGCTGAATATCTCGCTGCGCAAGTCTTGTACGACGACTTGACCCAGCCAGTTGGTCAGGTATATGAAAGCGTATTGCAGGGCGGCATGTAGGAAGAGCACCAGCAAGAAGACCAGCGCGAGGCGGGTAAGACCAGATATATCGTAGAAAAAAATATGTTCATCTACCATCTGCTGGATGAGATAAGGCCGCAAGGTGGCCAGCGGAGCGAGCAGTACAGCAATCAGCGCAGAGATCCAAAGGCTGTACCGATAGGGTCTGGCCTGGCGCATAATGCGGCTCAATAGGTGTATATCCAGCTTTTTCGAGTTCGGATTTGACAAAGCAGCAACTTATTTTATTAGGGAATACAGCGCAAAGGTACACTGGTATCCAGAGGAATTCGGTGTATTAACACATTTTCAATAAAATCGTTTTACTGCTAGAAGTATAAACCGAACGAAGCCAAAAGGGGAATCGGCTAAACACAAGTGGCTTCCTTAGATAGATGGCGCGGGCGAAGACCCTTCCATACGCCATCGGCAGTGCATTCAGAAAAGCAGTTGGTAAAATTCAGGACAGCAGCCCTTCGTCGGCAAAGCTGTAATACCCTCGTTCGGAGATAATCAGGTGGTCTAGTACCGCTATGTCCAGGGATTCACCGGCACTTTTCAGTCGACGGGTAAGTTCGATATCTGCTTTGCTCGGGTTGAGATTCCCACTGGGGTGGTTGTGGCTTAGAATAATAGAGCTGGACGAATATTCCAGCGCCCGGCGGAAAACGAGTTTGGGATCCACCACTGTACCGGCTATGCCACCCGAACTGATGCGCTCTTTGCCGATGATGCAGTTGGCTCGGTTGAGCAAGAGCACCCAAAATTCTTCATGGGGAAGATCTACGAGCTGGGGGAGAATGTTTTGATACGCATCTCGGCTGGATCGCACTTGCGGTCGGTGCGGCAAATTGTGGAGCTGGCGGCGTTGACCCAGCTCCAGCGCTGCGGCGATTAGCGTGGCTTTGGTGGAGCCGATGCCCTTGAATCGCATCAGCTCGGTTACAGTACACCGTCCCAGGTGGTTGAGGTCGTGGCCTACCGAATGGAGGATTCGCTGAGCCAGCGAAACGGCGTTTTCATCGCGGGAACCGGAGCCAAGCACGATGGCCAGTAGCTCTGCATCGGTAAGTTCTTTTTTGCCCCGGCTGAGGAATTTTTCTCTCGGGCGGTCTTCTTTGGCTAGGTTTTTCAGATTCAGCTTTTCTTTGGGGTATTCTTCCATGGCGTTTAGTATTTAGGGCGCGGGGTAGCGCGGATTGAGGTTAGTTCCCGGGATTATCAAAATTTTATAATCCCAACGGGCATCCGGTTTGTTATTGATAAAAATAGTCCTTTCCTTCGTAGGTATGAAAAAAAATGAACAAATGCCGGGTTTTGGCTTCCCGAAAAGTGAGCGGCTAAAGAGCCGGAAAGAAATCGGAACGCTCTTTAAATCAGGTAGTTCAATCGGTGTGTACCCTTTAAGGGCGGTATGGAAAGTGGGGCAGGATATCGAAAAAATGGGGGCATTACAGGTGGCAGTGAGTGTTCCCAAGAAAAAATTTCGGAGAGCGGTGGATCGCAATCGGCTGCGCCGGCAGGTGCGGGAGTCGTATCGACTGCGGCGGGGTCAATTGAATATGCAGGTGATTCCACCTGTTTCGCTGATGATTCTATATACAGGCGTGGAGGCATTGCCATATACCGTGATTGATGCAGCGATGAACCGCATGTTGCGCAAGCTACAGGCCGCCTGGCAGGAATCGAACTAATTTTTTTCAACCAATGTACTACAGGAGCTATGATGCGCACTTTTCTGTTCTCCTTCGTGATGATGCTGGGATTTTTGACCTTGAACGGCCAGACGGTTTTGCAGATTGAGCGCAGCGGCAGCTCCCATACGGTCAAATTATCGCCCGGTGTGATGCTCCAGTTTCGCCTTAAAAACGACCCGGTATGGTATTCCGGTGAGCTGGTGCGGCTGATTCCGGAAGATAGCCTGGTGGTATTTCACAACCGCTACGTGCGGCTTGACCAAATAGAGGCGTTTCGTCGTTCGCTCTACTGGCCCACTCGACTGGGCCGCAACCTATTTTGGTTTGGGGTGGGCTGGTCTGGTTTTGCTTTGGTAGGCACTGCTACCGATGGTATTCCCGAAACGACCTATGAATGGTCGGATGTGGTGGTGAGCAGCACCGCTGTCGCTACTTCCTGGTTGTTGCCCCGGATAGTCAAACATAAGGTAACCCGATTTGGAAAAAAGAGGCGGTTGCGGATATTGGATCTAAGCCCGGTAGAGCGCAACTAATCCCGGATGTTCAGGCGGGAAATTCTGGAATAATACTCAATCGTCGATAGCACGGTGAGCTGTTTTTGTTGCTGTATGCGCTCTTGCTTCTTCACGAGGTAAAGCTCATAGCTGCCGGCAGGTATGTCGGCCAAATCGAGGGGAGTGAGCGGGATGCGAGTGGCAGAAGGCCCTTTTTTTTGAATGGAAAAAGTGTTGCCGGCATCGTCGGTAAAGAGTACCAGCAGTTGCTCTGCTTCCTGGAGCGGGCTGTCTTTTAATAAAAGGGTGGCGCCTTTGGTTTTGAAAAAAGTACCTCCTTCGCTGTAATTTTCAACCGTATAGTTGGCCAGCGGCTCCATGTGAATGGTCAGTGCCCGTTGTTGTTCGTCATCCAGCACAAATGAAAAAATGTGGTCTGCCTGATAGGGGCCGGCCTGGAGTTTTTCATATCGGGCGGTATAGCCTTCGATAGTGCGTGCTTCCATGGGGTTTTGCTGAAACAACACCTGGTTTTTTGCACGGACGGGCAGGGCATGCTGCATACTGCTTCCCTTGAAAAAGGAAATTTGTGTTTTGTACTCATTTTCCGGGGCGAGAAAACGCACCAGCACTTCGGCATAGTAGGTAGCCTCCGATGCTTGGGATGCCTGTTTTTTGCAGGCCATGGCGACAAGCAGCAGGAAGCAAACCGGTAGGTAGTTATTCAGCCGCCTCATCGGGTATTGGATAGTTCGTTTGTACATAGTGGCTGAAGGCGAGTAGATGGGCTTCCTGTCCTTGCGCAGCCATGAACTGGATGCCCAGCGGCAGTCCGTTGGGGTGCTTGCCCGCAGGTATGGATATTGCCGGGATACCCGCCATATTGGCTTGTACGGTAAAGATATCGGCGAGGTACATCGCTACGGGGTCTTCCATGCTCTCCCCTAAATTCCAGGCGGTACCTGGTGCCGCGGGCATGAGGATGAAATCATACTTGCTCAGGATCTCGGCGCTGCGCTCAAACACGAGGCGCCGAACTTTCTGCGCCCGGCTGTAGTACGCGTCGTAGTAACCGGAGCTAAGTACAAACGTGCCCAGCATAATGCGCTTTTTGACCTCGTGCCCAAATCCTTCGGTCCGGGACTTTTTATAGGTCGATTCGAGGGAGTGCGCGTCTTGGCTGCGGTATCCGTAGCGTACTCCATCGTAGCGCGATAGGTTGGAGGATGCTTCGGCGGTAGTGAGTACATAATACGCTGGAATCATATAATCCAGGTACTCGAAATCTACTTGTTCGGTGGTATGGCCGTTGGCTTGAAGCCAGGCGAGCAGGTGCGTACAACGGGCCTGTACCGCAGGATCCAGCTGAGGGTGTCGGATAGCAGCATCCATCCAAGCTACGCGCACCGGGCGATCGAGTTGCAGTAAGTGGGAATAGGATTCCGGCGTACGCTGAATAGCGGTGCTGTCGAAGTCGTCGGGACCTGCAATGCATTCCAGGGTAAGGGCCACATCGCGTACCTCCCGGCCAAAAATACCTATCTGGTCGAAGGAGGAGCCATATGCCAGCAAGCCATAGCGGGAAATACGCCCATAGGTAGGCTTCAGTCCTACCAGCCCACAGAATGCAGCGGGCTGACGCACCGACCCCCCCGTGTCAGAACCCAGAGAGAGCAGGCAGGTATCCGCCTGTACAGATACGGCCGAAGCACCAGATGAACCACCGGGTATTTTGGAAGGGTCGGCCGCATTGCGCGTTGGACCATACGCAGACGTTTCATTGGTGGATCCCATGGCAAACTCGTCGCAGTTGACCCGCCCTAGTATGATGGCTCCGGCCGATACCAGTCGATCGACCGCCGTAGCAGAGTAGAGTGAGGTAAACCCTTCGAGGATACGCGAGCCGCCGCTGACAGGATGTCCGGCATAGCACAGCACATCTTTAATCGACACTACCGCTCCGTGGAGCGGACCAGCGTTGTCCGGGTTTTCGGCGTAGCGGGCATCCAGGGCGCGGGCTCTTTGCAGGGCTTCCTCCGCAAACACCTCGATGTAGATGTTCAAATCCCGCGTCGCTTCGATGCGGTGGAGATAATCCCTTACAAGCCCTTCGAGCGAACAGGCACCGGATTTAAGGTCTTCCTGTATGGCCTGGAGGCTGTGGTATCTTTTCATGCGGATACGCCTTAGTGGTTGAAAAATTCGATGAGCGCCTCAATCGACATCGTTTCCTGTATGCCGAGTTCCATATTTTTGAGGGCGATGGTACCTTCCTGCAGCTCGGTTTCTCCGGCGATAGCGACAAACGGGATATTCCGATCATTCGCGTACTTGAGCTGTTTTTTCAGTTTGACAGGATCCGGGTAAATTTCGGAGGCGATACCGGCGGCGCGGAGGCGGGTCAGGCAGCGAAAAGCATACGCGTGGGTGGCCGCGTCGAATCCGACAAACAGCACTTTGAGCTGGTCGCTGGCGTCGGCAGGGAACAGGTTGAGTTCTTCAAGTACGTCATAGATGCGCTCTGCGCCAAACGAAACACCTACACCAGGTACTCCGGCGAGGCCAAATACGCCGGTGAGGTTGTCGTAGCGTCCGCCACCTCCCAGGCTGCCCATTTGAGCGGTCGTAGCCTGTACTTCAAAAATACAACCGGTATAGTAGTTGAGCCCTCGTGCCAGGGTAGGGTCGAATACAACGGCATGCGCCGTAGGCCCTTCGTGTAAGTAGCTGAATAGGGCGCGTAGCTCCGCGATGCCCGTAGTACCCTGTGGATTACCCTGGAGCAGGTTTTCTATATCTTCCAGTGTGCGGGCCTGCAGTACCTGTTCGATAAACTCCACGGCAGTGGCGGGGATTCCGCGTTCCTGCATCTCCCGTCGCACTCCTTCGAGGCCTATTTTGTCGAGCTTGTCGATGGCTACGGTCATGTCCACTAGCAAATCCGGCACACCGGCTACTTCTGCGATAGCCGCGAGGATTTTTCGGTTGTTCACTTTTATGACTACCGGCAGGCGAAGCCGGGTGAACACCTCGTCGTAAATTTGCACCAGCTCGGCTTCATAGACCAGGGATTCGGAGCCTACGACATCTACGTCGCATTGGTAGAACTCCTGGTAGCGGCCTTTGGCCGGGCGATCACCTCTCCAGACCGGCTGAATCTGGTAGCGTTTGAACGGCATAGGCAGTTCGTTGAGGTGCATGACGACAAAGCGGGCAAAAGGCACCGTGAGGTCATAGCGCAGGCCGCGTTTGGAAATGGAAGGGGTGAGCCGCCGCACATCGCGCGCCGCGAGTGCTTGCTCATCCGCTTCTGCCAGGTAATCGCCATTGTTGAGTACCTTGAAAAGCAGGCGGTCGCCCTCTTCTCCGTACTTGCCGGTGAGGGTGGACAGGTTCTCCATTACCGGTGTTTCAATAGGCTGGTAGCCATATTTGACAAACACGGACTTGATGGTTTGAAAGAGGTAGTTGCGCTTATACACCTGTTCGGGCGTAAAATCGCGGGTTCCCTTGGGTATGCTGGGTTTCATGAATGCGTGGTATAAGCCTTTAGAGCGCGGAGCCGAATTGCCGGAGGAAGCGCGTATCATTTTCAAAAAGAAGCCGGATATCGGTAATGGTGTAGAGCATCATGGCCTGTCGTTCGATACCCATACCGAATGCAAATCCGCTGTACACGTCGGGGTCGATGCCGCAGTTTTGAAGCACCTGTGGGTCCACCATGCCGCAGCCTAGGATTTCCACCCAGCCAGAATGCTTGCATACATTACATCCACTTCCGTTGCAGATGAAGCAGGACACGTCCATTTCGGCGCTGGGCTCGGT
>Ga0172367_10003083_pt1 | contig 22113 bp, 36 predicted proteins | sample Lak10m_FD_114542 | JGI IMG/M metagenome (GOLD analysis project Ga0172367, IMG submission 114542) | Freshwater microbial communities from Kabuno Bay, South-Kivu, Congo - kab_022012_10m | ecosystem: Environmental > Aquatic > Freshwater > Lake | place: Democratic Republic of the Congo: South-Kivu... | reverse complement strand
TGTCTGAATTAAACACTCTTTTTACATAACATTAATCTATCCAAACCGATCGCAAATCCAGATCCACCTTCATATTCACCACCACCACAGATTTGTTTTTGAGCTCCCAACTCTGGACAAGCAATCTCGAAACCCTTTCCACCTTTGTAATAATCTAATCCGCGAGTTGCATCTAAATTTATTTCATAATTAGTAGTCATAGTTTCAATCATCTTCTTAGCAATCTCTAACAATTCATCAGAGTAATCTTTAGAAGGATTAAGAACCTCAACACCAAATTGAGTGAATTGGCGGTAGCGGCCAGATTGAGGTCTCTCACCTCTGAAACATTCTCCAATATAAAAGAGTTTAACATCTTTTACATATTTGAATTTTTCTTTTCCAACCAACTGAACCACAGCGGTATATTCTGGAGCTAAACACAAATCTCTATCACCAGCATCTTTGAAGTTGTACATCATATTTTGATTTTCTTCACCAACTTTTTTAGAAAAGGTTTCAGATTTTTGAATCACTGGTATCATCATTTCTTCATAACCATATGATTCTAATATATCAATCATTTTATTGATTAATTCTCTTTTTAATTTCGCAGTTTCTTTGAAAAGGATGCGAGTACCTTTGTAACATTCAGTCTTTATTTCCATTTTGTTTAATTTTTTTCATTTATTAAAAATAAAAAACCCAGTCGGATAAATCGGACTGGGTTGAGGTTTGCATACGTGCAATAGTATATTTATCAACCCATTACTGGGTGATGATGGACATTAAATGATGTGTTTATTGATTTCATATTACAAATATAAAAAACTTTTTTAAAAGTTCAAAATTATTTATCTTTTTTTCTGACATCAACAAGAGCTCCTAATTTATCAATATCCTGTCTTCCAAGAATCATTTTATATTTCATTTGACTTCTATCAAATACATTTAGTTCAGAAGATATTTTAATTCCTTTAGCAATTATATCAATTTCATAAACTTCTCTTTTTTCTTCACCATGTACATTTCTTACGATTCTGTTTTTAATAACTTCTTCATCAAGATTTAAGTTTTTGAAAAATGTCTCATCAATCGAAGAACTAAAAGCACCAGTATCAACTTTAGCTAAAATATCAACATCACCATCAGGTGTTACAATTGAAACAATTACATTTCTACCAATTACCATAATAGGTATATATTAAGAAATAAATTACACGATTAAATGTTTTTTATTACCATCAATATCCTCCAAAAGAGCCGACTCACCTAGTTCAGATTTAACTGTTTGAATCCAGGACTTTGTTTTTATCTTCATTTTAAAGGTATCACTTTTTTCAATGCCTTTAGCAATTACACCTATCAAAAACCCCTCTTTTTGAGGGGTTCTTTTAGTTTATTTCAATAGTTCTTGACTTACTCACAATTTTCTCTTGTTTAGGAATATTAATATAAAGAATACCATCTTCATATTTAGCCACAATTTCTTCTGTCTTCAAATTGTCTGGTAGATAAAAACTTCTTTTGAAAGAAGATTGTCTAAACTCTTTACGAAACCATTTTTCATTCTCATTTGTTTTTTCTTCTTTGAATTGATTTGAAATAGTTAGCACATTTTCATCAATATCAATTTTGAAGTTTTCTTTCTTATAACCAGGAGCGGATACTTGAATCTGATGAATAGTATCAGTTTCTTTCACATTAATACTTGGATCTGAAATCATGTCAGTTGTTTGTGGAAAATCTGAAAACATTTCATCAAAGATATCCGATATTCTTGAAGGAAAGAAACTAAAATCGTTTAGCCTGTTAGCAAGAGGACTTACACTTCTACGAGTAAGATTGTTATTTTTTTCCATATTTGATAATTATTTTTAATAACTATATTATCAAAAAGTGTGCCAAAAGTTTAGCGGAAGGCAGAGAGCCCGAGTCCCAGTCAGTTAACCGACCCAATCGCTTTCCAAGCGACGCCAATACCCCGATTGGTTTACCTTCCCTTTGTGATTCCATCCAGATTTGAACTGACATCTCTTGGTTCGTATCCAAGTGTCCTATCCATTGGACGATGAAACCATTAGTTCTTCTGGCGGAGAGCAGTGAACTCGAATCACACTCGTTTACCGAGCCACTCGCTTAGCAGGCGGTGGTAGCACCCTGATACTTTACTCTCCCTTTATTTTATAATATAACTTTTAGCGGAGAGGTGAGGTATCGATCCCCATACCAGAAGGTACGAATAGTTTTCAAGACTATCTTTAGCGCCAGCTAAATTACCCCTCCAAATATTACGGTGTCATTCGCCTATTATGATACTACGTGTAGCTATCTCACGCGGTAGGATTCGAACCCACATCTACCTTGTCCTCTCAGAGGGATTCGAACCCCCATTTTTCATTATCCGTTACGGTACTCCTGCTTCGAAGGCAAGGCCGATATGAGAGGATATAAAAACAAAAAACCTCGAACAGATTTAATCAGTTCGAGGTCATTTATTTACTCTTTATTTATTTCATTTAGAGCAATTGAATAACACCTCGAACAAGGTTCGATGAACGACTACGACTTGAAGACGAAAGTGTTAAAGTTCTCATTTTATTATTTTAATTTAAATGTTTTTGTTTTAAAAAAAGAGTGAAGAGTTTCTAACTCTCGTGAAGTACTGCTTCAATACCGAGTTATTATTCTCAACACCTCTTCTCTTATATATTACAAATATAAAGCCTGTTTTTGATTTTCCAAAATATTTTTAAATATTTAAGTTATTTTTGTTTATTAAATAGTTTTTCAAACATTAGATTATGATTTGTTTACAAATGTAAGTACCTTTTTTCTAACCTGCAAAATTTATATATAATCTCATGTTTACAGTCAAGAGATTTAAAGATGGAGTTGATATTTATCATTATGATTGGAAAAATAATTTACCAAAGTCAATCTCTATAATTCAAAGAGGTAAAGAAGTAAAATTTGAAAGGGGTAATGTAATGATGCACTTTGATATGGTTCAATGTACTTATGAAAATCATGAATGGGGATTTCCAGATACATTAGAATTTGATTTTTATTTTCTGAAAGATGTAACTAAAAAGAATTTCAAAATTGATATTGATATTACTTTAGGAGATGCAATGGTTTGTGAATTTTCTTTAGAAGTTCCGAATAAAGTAAGTGTTATTCAATATACCTCTTTGAGAAGTCAAACCGATCCGAGTAATACTGTTTTTGCACTAAAAGATAAGAGTTTACAAGATTTTGTTAATTTTTTGAATAAATTCACTGGTTTCTTTTTAAAAATGAGTGATTTCAAATTTTTAGATAAATATGATAATTATCACCCAGAATAGTAAAAAGTGAATTTAATAATCTAATATATAATCTAATGAATGAAATAAAAAGCATTCATAGAAAAACAAAAAAATGTAAAATGAAAATTACACTTACAAATCCAAAGAAAGTGGTTTTACAAGAAGAAAAAAGTAAAACCGTATCAACACTAACAGTTCAAAGAGTTGTTGACTTGCCTGCGAAAAAAGTGGTTAGAGTTTTTGTACAAGAACTTGACGAGCCAGTTGTATTATGGGAAGGAGCATCTTACGAAGCAATTGGTCAATGGACTGATGCTGATGTAGAAGCTAGATTAGCTGAACTTTACGCTGCTTAATCGAGTTTGATATAAGCTTTCAAAAGGGTCAATTTCATAAAAATTGACCCTTTTTTATTTTAAACAGAGGTGTGATTATTTAATATAATAAATAAAAAATAATTTAATGTACTCAATTTTTCACATTGAGGGTGGCATCGGAAAGAATATTTTAGCAACAGCTGTTGTATCTTCTCTTAAATCTACTGACCCTGAAAGGAGCATTATTGTGGTTTCAGCCTGGCCACAAGTGTGGTTCAATAATCCAAATGTTCATCAAATTTTCCCAATTGGACAATCTGCTAATTTCTACAAAAATTTTATTAAAGATAAAGATGTAAAAATCTTTAGAATGGATCCTTACCACACTGAAGATTATATACTAAATAAGAGACATCTTATTGATATTTGGTGTGATTTAGTTGGTGCTCAAAACAACGGTATTGGTCCAAAATTATTCTTTTCACCTCTTGAGTTACAATCAATTCAAAGTAAAATCTTAAGCGGTGTTACAAAACCAATATTCTTATTACACACTAATGGTGGTGGAGTGGGTCCTCATTCAAGGCCTTACTCTTGGTATCGTGACTTACCAATTCAAAATGCTCAAGATGTAGTTGAATATTTTAAAAATGATTATCATATATATCAATTAGGTTATGAAGGTCAAGTTAAATTACCAGGAACGAATCCTCTCAAATTGGATACAAGAGAAGTTCTTGCAACTCCTATTTTCTGTCGTAAGAGATTATTAATTGATTCTTTCTCACAACATGCGGCAAGAGCTTTTGGTCAGAAATCTGTTGTTTGTTGGATTGGAAATAAACCAGAAGTTCTTGGATATGATTTTCATATCAATGTTAAACCAAATGTAGAACCAGTTTTTGATACTTTACATTCATCTTATTTAGATGATGCTGATATTGGTGGAAATCCGATTCAGTTTCCTTATGATAGACTAAAGATATTCGATTCAAATGAAATAATAAACAATTTAATAAATCTATGAGAAAATTCTATTACATCGGTGGTTTGCCAAGATCAGGTTCCACACTATTAACAAATATCCTACTCCAGAACCCAAGGTTCGGAACTACTGCTACTTCTTCTCTACTTGATTTCATGGTCCAAGTACGCGACAATTGGATGAAACTCGATGGTCATAAAGTTTATGAGGAAGGTCAAGATAAGTGGGGAGTTATTCGTGCTATTATGCAAGCTTATCATAAAACTGATAAAGAAATAATTTTTGACAAAAATCGTGGTTGGTCAAATCACATTGAATTTGTTGAAAAGGTAACTGGAGAAAAAGTTGAAATTATTGCTTGTGTTAGAAACTTAGAAGATATTTGTTCATCTTTTGAAAAGCTTTTCAGAAAGAATAGAGCTGATGGTGAAATTCATGGTGAATTTAATAATCCACAGATGAAAACAATTGATGGTCGTGTTGGTGTTTGGACATCTGATGAAGGTGTAATTGGAAGACCGTATGTATCTATGTTAGATACTATTCAAAGGGGTTTGGGTGATAGAATACTTTTCTTTCCATATGAAGCTTGGACAACTAATCCTGATATGTGGTTTAGGCAACTTTATTCATTCATCGGAGAAGAATATTTCCAACACGATTTCAATAACATTGAACAGATAATTCGTGAAAATGATGCTGGTTATGGTTGGGGTCCTGATTTACATGAAATTAAAAAGGGGAAATTATTACCTGCTAAATCTGATGCAGCTTCTATTTTAGGACAGCACTGGTATCAGAAGTTACATGATACAGAGTTCTGGAAGAAAAAGAAGAAATAAAAAACCACTCTCAATTATTGAGAGTGGTTTTTATTTTAACGACTTAAATTTCCCCATTTAAACCAAGCTCTTTCATGTAAGAAGTAGAGAACCATTTTAGTAAGAACCTCTGTTCCACCTATAGCCAAACCCAGTTTTAAATTTCCAGTTATCAACCATCCTAACATCATAGTATCAATTGTTCCGATCATTCTCCAACTGATTGTTTTTGCTAAGTGTCTTGCAATTGCATTATCAGGTCTTTTAGGTTTTATATAAGCATTACCATCCTTAACTTCAAGATAACCAGTGGCTGTGATATGCCACTTATCTCCTAAACCTTCGATATAATCTTTAGTGGTATAAGTTTGCGCATCAATATAAATATTGGATACCAAAGTTTCTTCACCATCGCTTATTAATCTCCAACGAGTAGAATCTTCAGTAGAATGTGTATTAAATCTGATTTGATAAGTTTTAGCTTGCATAAAATTTTGTTAATTTTTTTTCTATATCTGAAAAGTTATTATCGATTATTAAATTATAATCAAATATTTTTTCACAAGTTTGTTTTTTTATTATGTTTACTTTTTCAGCTTTATTCCAAAAATATGAAGATTTTATTTCAAAAAGAATATCGGTTTCTTTTAGTTTGAAATCTACAAAATAAGAATGTTCAACATCTTCAAAAAAATAAGATACACGAGGGCCTCTTTCGATTTTATCCAAAAGATTACATCCTTCAATAAATTTCAAAAAATTCAACTCATATGTTCCTTGATACGGAATACCTTTATATTTTTTGATTTTTATATTTGAATATCCTTTACTGACTTTCCATCTACCCTCCTTATAAGCGGATAAAGCTATTAGGCTTTTTTTCTCTCTAGTTTCTTTGCTTATTTTTCTTCCACGATTTTTCTTTGCGGCTTTTTCCACAGACTCAGCTTTCTTTTCTTTTAATTTTTCTTTAACATATTCCCAAGTGAATGGATTTCCATGTTCATCAAAAAAATCTCTTAAAGCTTTTTTAGTATTCTCATTCATTTCTTTACCAAACATCGGATTTCTATCACCCAACTTGGAGCACTTTTTACAAATGTCAATTTCCTTTTTTATATATCTTCTTATTGGTCTGTGATAAATGTTATCACATTCATCACATTTCAATTTTATTTTCATATCTCTATATTTTGTTCCAATAAGTAGAGTCCAGTGAACTTTGAATGATTCTCCTATTTGAATTTCTTTTTCAGATTTATTTTTCCAATAATTTAATTTTTTTATGTCATTTACAGTTATCTCTAAGAATTCTTCTACAATCATCTGATTTTTTATTTTTATATATTAAAAATCAGGTCCTTCCTTTACATAGTGGTCAAGATAATAGTTTATATAAATCCTCATGTATAGATTCACTAACAAATTCCTTCCAAGAATCATCACCACTTCTTACTTTGTATCGGATTTCAGTTGCAGAGATGTTGGAAATATTTGAATCTACTTCAATTTCAAGAACTTTATATCCAACCGATCTTCCATAATTGACAGAAGCAATATCAGGTATAATCATTACTTTAACTAATCCAATTTCGATTTCTTTTTTATAAATAATCTCCCACAATGACTTCACTTCTTCTGAGGTGAAGGGATTTTTATCATCAGTTGGAACGTCTCTTATCATAATAAGAACAGGTTCATTTTCAATTAAATATTTTGAAAATATTGTTTGGTGTCCTTTGTGTGGGCATTGGTATCTACCAATGAAACAGTTAAATGGTTTATTCATATAAGGTTTTTATTTTGTAGATGTGAAATGATGATTTTTACATTAGAATCTAAATCACTTTCAACATTATTTTTTAACACAATAGCATTTTCGGGAAATTCAAAAGGTGAAGAAATACCAGTAAAATCTTTAATTTCACCTAGCCTTGCTTTTTTATAAAGTCCTTTTGGGTCTCTTTCTTCACAAACTGATAGATCAGTATCAACAAAGAATTCAATGAAGTTTTTTCCAATGATTTCTTTTGCTAATTGACGGTTCTTTTCAAAAGGTGAGATAAAAGAACAGATAACAATCAATCCAGCATCATTCATTAATTTACATACTTCAGCAACTCTTCTTAGGTTTTCATTTCTATCTTCTTCTGAAAATCCGAGTCCCTTGTTTAAACCAAGTCGAGTGTTATCACCATCAAGTATATAAGTGTGATTGTTAAAGGAGTAAAGTGTAGTTTCTAAGGAATTGGCAATAGTAGATTTTCCTGAGCCAGATAGCCCAGACATCCAAATTGTACATCCCTTTTGATTTTTAATTTTTTCTCTATCAGATTTGGTAATTTTAAAATTGTGTGCAGTAATATTCATACTTAATATAGAGAGAAAGAAGAATAAGTTTTAAAGAAAAAACTCAAACTTTTAGTTGGGTTTTTCCATAATCACTCTCTTACAACCGAAACACACTACCTTAATAACTTCTGGTGTTTTGATAACTTGTCGGTCACATTTGCCTTCACAAAACTTTGTGCCAATTGGTGCGAATTTTTCAATATCAATTTTATCCATGTGACAAATATACGAATAATTTTACAATATGATACCTGATAAACATCCATTTCTAAATGTTTCTATCAAGTTTTCAATTTCAGCCACTTCATATCCTAATTCTCCATCAGTTCTAAAATTTCTAAAGTTTTTTACTTCTTGAAATTTAATTCCATATCCAAGGTAGAATCCTCCATCTTTTAGTCTATCTCTTGTATAAAATAAAGTGAAACAGAAGTTTACTCTACCAGAATTCGAAGCATCTACCCGAATAGATCTGTATTCAGGGCTTAATCTTTCTGAAAGTAGTCCTGTAATAATCTTAGAGTGGTATCAAACGAAGTTGAACGACCTGTAAATCGGGAATAAATTGGATTGATTTCCATATTGTTTAATTTTTTCAGTGGACCTGGTGGGACTCGCCCGGTAACGATCCGGTTCAGATCGGGCTTCAACCGATTGAACTACCTAGTTAGCTTTTGCATAAGTCAAGAGAATCGAACTCTTTCCGAACATGGTTTTGGAGGCCAGTTGCATACCATTATGCTGACTTACATTTATCCGTCTGTAAGAGGAATTACGATATCCCATCTCCAGGTTCACAACCTGGTGTCCTTCCTTTGGACGACCTACAGCATGTATATAAAACAAAAAACCCGAATCGACTTTCGTTGATCCGGGTTGTGTGTTTACAGTTGAATAATCTTTACATAGAATTACTCATATCTAATAATGACATATCAAACCCGGAGTGACTAAAATGCCACTTAAATTTAAAAGATTTGCTATGTACGTTTACTACTGACATGATTTCTATGTTTTTATTTCTTTGTTATATATTAAAAGTTTTTTGTTCCTTTTTTGTTTTACAATACAAATATAGAAAACTTTTCTAAATCTGCCAAATTTTTTTCAAAAAATTTTAAAAAGAAATCTCAACGGTGGGATTCGAACCCCAAAGAATCTGACTAATTCACCCTCCTGTACGTCCTAACCAAAGTAACTTACTTCGTTGAGATTTAAAATTTTCAGGGAAAGTAGTCAAACTTTCTAGTACAGGTACTCCTGAAACTTTTACAAATATAAGGTGTTATTTTGAATCTACCAAATTAAAAATAAAATATATTCATAAAAATCTTGTTTGACTTCTTCTAATATAATAAATAAAAGAAAACGAAACAAGTGAAAATTGCTCAAATTTATGGTGTTGATAATCCAACGATAAAAGAAAAAGTTTTAAACTTCTGGATATCTGAAGGATGTATGCCTGAAGCAGAATCTCATCAAAGAATTCATCAAGCTTTAGCGGCTGTTTTGGATAATGATAATAATGTTATAGCAGTTTGTTCTGGAAAACCTCTTTTTGTTGAACAATTAAAAGATTGGTTTATTTATTATAGAGCTTATACTAAACCGGAATATAGAAATTTAGATATAACTAAGTTTCTTCTTAATTCAGTTTTTCAATTTCTTAATAAATCCGAAACTAAAACACTAGAAGGAGTTGAAGTAAAGGGAATTTATATTATTTTCGAAAATGAGATTTTGAATAAATTTGTTAGACAATTTGTTCACACTGATACAAAATTGACCTTAATTGGTTGGAATGATAAGAATCAGCAAATAAGAGTTTCTTATTTTGATAATGCTCAAATGAAATAATATGACATATATTTTCTGGATGATTCTTTCGATGATTAAATACCAATTTTGTTTGATAACTGCTACAGTTACTCAATCCTGGTTTCTCTTACTTTTGACTATGATTGGTGGTATCATAGGTATTATTATTTTTACTCAGATTGGATTGGATTTAGAAAAATGGTTAGTTAAGAAATTTCCAAAATGGTTTAAGAGATTTACACTTAAAAATCGAATCTTAGTTAAACTAAGAAGAAATTTCGGTATTTGGGGTATTTCTTTTTTAACACCAATTCTACTTGGAATACCAGTTGGAGTTGCTCTTTGTTTGACCTTAACAACAGATAAAAGAAAGATTATTAAACCAATGATTTTTTCATTAGTTGTTTGGACTTCAATCTTCTTACTACTCGTTCTTTTAATAGATAGTTGATTTTTATATCTCTAGTTTCACACTTTGACATATCATCATAATCTTTTAAAAGATTTATTATTTTGACATCACCTTTTGAAATTGAGTGTGTGGTATAATTCTTGAGTAGATTTATCTTAAATTCTGATACATTACTCCCCTCAGATAATTCCGGATACTTTCGAAGAAATTCTAATTTAGTCATTCTTTACTAACTTGAATTTTGAATCGAAACTCCATTTATCAGAACTATCACGAAATACAATTACTGAACTGCCTCTTTTGACATAGTAATCGCTCAAACCTGATTCATATGGAGAATAAGCAGTTAATGTGAAGATTAAACCAGAATCCTGATATGTTGGAACTACTTTGAATTGGTCACCTTTGTGTATATCAAAATCACCCTTTAAAGTGATATTGTTCATTCTGCCACTTAGATGATATTTACACTTTTTATAGTTGACTCTATTTGCAGTCAAAGTCATTTTATCTATTTTAGCACAAGATGAAAATGTGAGAATGGATAAAAGTATTACAATTTTATTCATAATTTATTTTTTACAAACACCAATACAAACATTCTTTTCAGTTATTTTTTCATTAGAACCCCAAACATCACTTGTAATCATATGACAAGAATGTTTATGGTTTTGAATTTTTCCAACTGAATTCATTTTTTCAACATAGGTTCGAAAATTCAAACTATGTTGATTTTGATTTTTCCAAGGACATTCTTTACATTGTTTTCTTTTACTTTCCATATCCTAAATCATCAGGTAAATTTTTCTGAGCTGAAGCTGTTGTGGCTAAAATATCACATCGATTATTTAACTCATTATCAGCATGTCCTTTAATCCAGACAAAATTAATCCTATTTAATTTATACAAAGATACAAATCTTTTCCAAAGATCCATGTTCTTAGCATCTTTTTTATTTGTTCTAATCCAATTAAATACCCATCCTTTAGTTACGGAATTTACAACATATTGAGAGTCGGAATAGATAGTAATGTCATTTCCATTTGTTTTTAGCGCTTCAAGTGCGGAGATAACCGATAAGAGTTCCATTCTATTGTTGGTGGTGAATTTAAAACCGCCAGAAATTTCTTTTCTATGGACACCACTAATCAAGATAGCAGCAAATCCACCTCTCCCAGGATTTCCTCGACTACTACCATCAGTCCAGATTTCAATCTTAGCCATTGAGTAATTCTTCCAATTTAAGTTCTCTTAAATCCTGTTTTGTTGCAATACGGTAACGGGTTTCTTTGAACTCATATGGAACTCCGATTCCAACTTTGGAGAATTCAGAGTCACCATGTGAAGAGTAATAACCTTCCATTACTATGGTCACATTTTCTTCAAAAAAGTCGATAGCTATAATCCATTCATTACCATCACCCCAGTTAATTTCCCAACAGGTTTTGAATTTATTTCCTTGGAAGTCGGTTTTTATGGCTTGCCACTCATATTCGAAATAGTATCGACTAAACCATTCAACATCATTGGTTTTGATTTTTTCGAGTAGTTCTTCTCTTGTTAATTTTTCCATATTATATTTTTATTTAGTTAAGTAAATCGTCAATTCTCATGTCACGAATTTCATCCAGTGTTGCCGGACGATATCTAGTTTCAGTATGTTGGTATGGAACCGCCAAATCCACCTTTTGAAATCTACTCTCATCATAAGATGAATAATACCCTTTCATATGAACGGTGATTCCTTCATCTGGAAAGTCTATAGCCACGAATAAATCGTTGCCATCACCCCAATTAAGTTCCCAAACTTGTTCATATCGGTTTTCAGGTTCTTCACCACCCCAATATTCATTGTAGAAGTTTTGAAAGAATTCAGTGTCGTTTTTATTAATTCTCTCGATTAATTGCTGTCTTGTATATTTCATAATAGTTTATTTTAGGTGTCCAAAAAAAGTCTTTCCAATTAAGTATTACCCAATCTGCTAACCAAATTGGATGTAGTCTAGTTACTAGAGCTTGTTGGGATTTATTATATGCAATTCTGAAAGGAAGTTTATCGTAAAATCGTTCAATTGCGATGACATAAGCTTCTTCAAAACAAATATTGTTTTTATCTACTACCGATAGTGAATTGAATTTTTCTTTATCCGGTTTTACACCATCAACAACTAACTGGTATGATGGATTTGGATTGATGATTTTATGTAAATCATCATGTGGTATTTTTCTTTTTACGGCGTCTTTAAAAAACATTTCTTCTTCGGTGTCGAAGTCACATCTTTTTTTTGTAATGTGAACCGACTCCCAATGTTTTCTTAATTCAGATAAAAATTCAGGTATAATTTGACATCCTTTCATTTGAAAGAAACGGATATCGGACATGGTTTTTTGCCAGTGAATATCATAAATGGCATGAGAAACTTTAAGTGTGTAAAGTTCATCAGCAGTCATTTCACGATTAGGTGAGCAAGGAATAAAATGTATCTCGGTTCCGGGTCCAATCTTGTTGATTTGACTTTGATACTCATTTATATCATTCGTGACAAAGTCAGTATCTTTTGGATTCCGAAAATCGGGAAATAGTTTTTTGACGAGTTTTGATCCGTATATAAACATTAAAACAAAGATAAGGATTATTTCTTAAATTTTCGTTTCTTTTTGATTTTTAATTTTGTTTCAATTTTATTTGACTTGATTAATTGAGAAGAATCGACTTTAGGTTGTTTTATTTGTGGTAAGATTATTTCTTCTTTTTGACAGGATGAAAGTAATATCACAATCAAAAAATATAATAAGTTTCTCATAATCTATTTATTAAAGTATTCTTTGCTAAAATATGGAAATTATTTTGTTATTAAACTAGATATATAAAAGAAAAAATTATATATGGATTTAAACAAATTAAAAGGACACTTACCTGATTCTGTAATCGCACAATTACCGGATACAATGACTAAATTTGAACTAAACACACCTCTTCGTTTATCTCACTTTTTAGCACAAGCTGGACACGAATCTGGAGGATTTAAAGCTGTGACTGAAAACTTGAATTATGGTGCTAAGGGACTTAGAGGAATTTTTGGAAAGTATTTTCCAACAGATGCTAAAGCTCTTGAATATGAAAGAAAACCTGAAAAAATTGCTAACCTTGTTTATGGTAATAGAATGGGAAATGGTGCTGAATCAACAGGCGAAGGTTTCAAATTTAGAGGAAGAGGTTATATTCAATTGACTGGTAAGGCAAACTATGAGGCTTTTGATAAAGTTGTATCAGAAGATTTAATTTCAAACCCAGATTTAGTAGCAACTAAATACCCTCTTCTTTCAGCGGCTTGGTTTTTCCACAAAAATGGGTTGCATAAAATTGCTGATGAAGGAGCTACGGAAGCAGTTGTTACAAAAGTAACTAAAAGAGTCAACGGTGGAACTATTGGTCTGGATCAGAGAATAAAAGAATTTAAAATATTTTTTAATTTACTATCATAAAAGCCAAATAATTCAAGTAAATTTTACAATCTTGGTAGAGGTAGTATGAATGTTGATGATTTTAAAAAGTTTTTAATAAATAACAATCTTTTGATTTCTAAACACTTTAATGAATAACTTATTAAAGTAATTAAAAAACCGAACTGAAAAAGTTCGGTTTTTTTAATTACTTTAATTTGGTAAATTCACTTTCTTGATATTTGTAAATTGACCATTTACCATCTTGATATTCTAAACTTGTTAAATTCTCAACCCAATCACCACTATTCATATAAATTACTTGACCTTCATTGTTTGTGAAAGTTCTTATACTTGGTTGATGAATATGTCCATTTACCACATAATCGTATCCTTGTTTAATTGCATGTTCACATGACATTTCTTCATAGTTTCTAACGTAAATAACTGCCTTTTTAACCGAATCTTTTACTTTCTTACTTAAAGAATAAGGACTTCTACCGATTAGTTTCAAAAACTTATTAATCCACTTGTTGATGTAAATTAACAAATCATAAGCTTGTCCTCCAATTTTAGCAACAATCTTACCAATATTACCTTGCATTGATATATCAAAAACATCACCATGAAAAAACCAATAGTTTTTACCATCAATAGTTAATACTAATTTATCTAATTTATGAAGATTTAACATTGACATTTCATCAAAGTTTCTCATAAAGTCGTCATGGTTACCGGAAATATAGTAAAGCTGCTTTCCGTCTTTGATAAACTTTAAAAATGTTCTGATTAATTTCACATGATCAGTTTTAAAATTTTTATTACTGAAATTCCACGCATCAAAGATGTCACCATTTAAAATTAAAATTTTTGGATTTATAGATTTTAAATAATTGTTCAATTCCTCAGCATGACAACCATAACTGCCAATATGCACATCCGATATAACACATATTTCTATGTCTCTCTTTTTCATTTTTTGTTTCTTTATTTTAATTATATATTAAAATTATAATAGTTCTAAATGGAGATATGTTAGGATAATATATACAATAAAAATATTGATGTCAATAATAAATAAAGAGTTTAATTGTGAAGTATGTGGTAAATCCAGGATTTTCAAATATTCCGAAAATCTTCAAAAGATTTATGGCTATAAATCGAAGTGTAGATCTTGCAATCTTACTGAGTATAATAAGAAGTTTAATCATTCTAAGAGAAAGTATGAAATTAAAGAATCTTTTGAAAAAATAGATAATAGTGAAAAGGCTTATATTTTTGGATTTCTCTGGGCGGATGGTCATCTAAGTAGTATTAGAAGAAAAGATCACAATTTGAATTCACTCCGATGTATTTTGAATTCAAAAGATAGAGAGGTTTTGGAGTTTATTCAGAATATAATAGGTGGTGTAATACATGACTCATCAGTTTTTGATAAAAGAACAAATAAGATTTATAATAGGTCGACATGGATTATGAATTCAAAACAAGTAGTAATAAATTTTAAAAAATTAAATTTTCGAATTAATTTAGATTTTGTACCAAATGAATTTCATAAAGATTTTCTTAGGGGACTAATAGATGGTGATGGAAGTTTTGGATATTATGACAATGATATAAAAATAAAAATTACCTCAAATTACCAAGATGATTTTGATTATTTAAACAATATGAGTTTATTAAAAAATAACTTTTCAATTAATAAGTATATAGGAAAAAAAGGTAAATCGACAAACCTAATAATTCTGGGTTCAAATATTGATAAGCTAAATTTACTTTCGGATATTTACAAAGATGGATTTTCCATAACTCGAAAATTAGATAAATTAAATAAAATCATAGAAGAATTCAATAACAGACCAATAAAATATAATATAAAATCAAGACCTATGTCCTAAAATTCTCTCTGAAAGAGTTTTCATTTCATCGATGTAATTTAATTTAACAGAATAATCATTTTGAAAAAAATCATCGAATAATGGAACCTCAAGGTTATCAGAGGAAATGACTCCAAATTTTGCCAAAGTTCTTGTATTATAAACCTGTTCAATTTGGTGTTTGATTGGAACAACTAATAATTTTTTCCCTAAAAATAAACATTCAGAGGTCAATTGAAATCCGGTATGACATATAACTCCCTTACAACGCATTAATTTATTGGTGAAATGTACTCTATCAATTGGTCTTAATCTGATATTCTCAAAGTCAGAAGCTTCTTTTATATCATTATGAAAAATATAAAAAGTTTGATTTGGAAACAGGTTGAAGAACTTTATTTGTTCATCAGAGGTTATAGAAGATAGATAACAGATATAAAAATCTTCTTGTGATGGTTGATTTCTTCTCAACACTTTGCGAATAATCGGAAAAAAATCATTTTCAGTATCTTTAAGATACTCAAAAGCAATATACTTATTGACTGGTGATACTAGTTTAGTTATTAACTTATTATAGAAATAATTAGGACTTAGATTATTAAGAAACTTTTTATTAGATAAAAACTTATAGTGATTACCTACACCAAGTATTTTTTTTCTACGAATTATTCCAGCCCAACAAGTAACTGGTTCAAAGTCAGAAATTATTATATCGTATGAACTGATTTGAGGTATGAAAATCGATTTAAAAAAATCTATCAGTTTAAGTTCCAAGATTGTCTTCCAAATAGAAATCTGTCCATTATCAACATTAAAACCAAGCCCATCAAATTTGTATTTTACATTTAAATCTGTGGTGTCTATCTGAGAAAAATTTCCTGAGAGACAAACATCTATTGTTTCGATTCTATCGGGATAATTATCTTGGAGGTATTTAATAATTTCCTTTGACCTACTTAAATGACCGTTACCGGTACATTGTATTCCATACAATATTTTTAATTTCTTCATGATACACTTCTAAATCCTTCAAATGTTTGAATATAACGTTTATTCATCATATCCAAAAGTCCCATTATAAGATTTATAACAGTAATTTGGCTTTTGTTTAATTGTCGATTGGCTTTCAAGCTATCTACAATGTATTTAGTTTCTTCGTAATATTTTTTTCTAAACTTATCGGAAGCTGAAAAGTGATCAGAAAGATTTTGTAATCTATCACATAATTTAACTGTTAGTGCATCATCTGACATAGTAGCCATTTTATCAAGAAGATACTCTGCTTTACCCATCACATCTATCAAATCTTCTTTTGAAGTTAACTCTTTAACTATATCAGCAACTTCTTTCCCAAAGTTATCTACTAATATATCATAAGTAACTTGTGGACAATCCTCTAGAACATCGTGAAGTAGAGCAGCAGCTCCAAGTGTTTCACGAGTATCAACTTTCTTAACTAGTTCAAAAACTTTTCTAACGTGTTCGAAATAAGGATCACTAGAGAATTTACGAGTTACACCTTTGTGAGCATCTTGAGCGAAGACCCAAGCCTTTTGTTCTAATTCAGTCAAAGGATATTTTTTTGGCATATTCAAATACACAACATTTTTTTTATCTTTGTATATATTAAGATTAAGAAAATGAGTTTATACTTAACTAAGGTAAAATGGAAATTTCGGGGATCGACTTTTCCAACTCCACAAGATTTATTGAATATTGATTTATTTACTGAATACAAACATTTAGATTGTAAATTATCGGTGCTTGAATTAAATCGGCTGTTCAAAGATGAACCATTTAAAATGAATGGTAATGATATACAAGCGATAAGTTATAAAGGATTCACAGTTCTTTGGCATCAATCTATGACTTATTGGCTTCTTATTGATATGGATAGTCCATCCTTAGTTGATTTTAAGAGAGAGTTCAAACTCCGACAAATTTTAGGTAATATAGATGCAAAACTAAATGAAGAACCACCTATATAAAAATCATGAAAGAATTACATGGTAACTCAGAAAAGGATCCAGTTTATGGATATTTAGAAAATCCAAGAGAACTAATCTTCATTGATATGGATGGTGTTCTCGTTGATATGGAAAAGGGTATGGAACTATGGAGTCATAAACTTGGTATTTCAACTAAAGATTTATTTGATAAAGATTTTTATCATATACCACACTTTTATAGGCATCTTCCTGTTTTTCCAGGTGCTCAAGAAGCATTCAATCGTATTTGTGATAAATATGAAGTTTATATACTAACTGCTCCATCTTGGGAAAATCCATCTTGCTACATGGATAAAAGATTGTGGGTTGAAGAATACTTAGGTGAAAAGGCTTACAAGCGATTAATCATATCCAATGATAAATCTTTATTTACTGGTAAGGCTTTAATTGATGATAGAACCAAATATGGTGTAACCAAATTCAGAGGTGAACACATTCACTTCAATACTGAAAAATTTCCTGATTGGAATTCAGTTTTAGATTACTTAGGTTGTTAGTGTTTTTAAAAAAATCTTTTTTTGTTTCCGTTACGATCGATAATACAAGTTCTTCCATCTTTCATTCTTAAAATTACATCTAAACTACTAGAATCGAATCTGGCTTCAAATCCCTCCTTAGAAAGAATTCTTACTTTATTTCCATTTATATCCAACAATTCGACAATACCATCGAATTTAGTTATAAGAAAAAGTGATTTCACATCATCAAAAGTGGCAAAATTAACATTGGTTGATATTAATCGATTAGGATTTCCCCATTTATCACATCTCCAAAGAGATTTATTTACAATTTTGTAAAACATATTTATTATATATAAATAATATGATATTAGATTTTAAAGAGTTCAAAGGAAGAATTAAAAACAATTTAGAAAAGGAAGAGGTGATAGAATTAGTTAATTTAATTACTAATTTGAAACCAAACATACCTTCAGAATTAAGTACAAGTAACGTATCCAAACTAGTTGATAATATAAATTATTATGTTTCGGAATGTGGAAATTATAAAATAACTGTTATTTTTAGAGAAAGTGATAAATATTACAATAAGGATGGTTCAATAACTTATGGAAATTATAGGTCCTTATTTAAGGTAACTATAGCTAGTGAGTTCAAATTAAAAATTAAACATCTTAAAGAGTATATTTTATTAACATCAGATATAGTCAGTAAAGTTTATGAGAATTCTGAAATAATGGTAAAATTTAATGATTCTAAAGTTAGAATAAAAGAATTTGAAAAAGTCGGTGATGATCAAGAGATAGATAAATTATCATTGATCATACGAATAAAATAAGATTCAATAAATTTACTTTACAAAAAAAAGTAATAATATATAAATTATGTTATTTAGATGGAATAATTTTTTAGAATCTATTAATAAAATAAACACTTCTAATATTGTAACAAAACAATATCCGAATTTTCTATTGATAATCGGTAATAAATCGTCTGATATGTTTGATTTTTTTGGAGTAGAAGAACTTCACGGTCTAAAAAAATCTGAATGTTACGATAATTCAGACAATGCTTACATTGCTGGGTTTTGTAATCAATATCCAGATAATCCAAAAAAAATATATTTATTCTTAAATAAATTTAGGTTAGGTAATGGATATAAAGATGTTTTGTTGATAATGCACGAAACTTTACATCTCTCATTAGAGATTCATGGACACAACTTAGAAGATGGTGAATTGGAAGAAAAAGTAATAACTTGGGCTGAAGAAACAGCAGATGAAATTTACAATTTTGTACGTAATATATAAGGTATGATATCAAATTGGAATAATTTTTTAGAGTCAGTGAAAATAAAGGGACTCAGAAAAGCAAGAAAAAAAGAAGAGAAGTTTGACGATATTCATATTGAATTAAAAGAAGGTGGTCGAAACTTAAAAGAAGTTATGACTAAAGTTGCTGAGGCTCTAAACATCAAAGGAACCTTAAAATCACACAAAGCTGGATCTTTTGGTTTAACTTTCTTATGGGGTAATAAAACTCTTAAAATGACAACTTCCAAATCAGAAGCCCAAATGATTTCTGAAATAATTCAAAAACAAGTTAATTTAGGAATTAAAAGTATTATCAAATATGATGAGGTGTTCAAATTAAAATTAAAAAATTTTGACGGAGATAAAGATCACGAAGGTTATTATATAATTTTAATGGACCAAGTAAGGCCACTCGAATTAAATGAATGTAGAGATGTTGATAAATTTTATCAAAAATATTTAGAAGATAAATTCTCGTTTAAGGATACTGAAAAGGATTTTCAGAGAAAAAAGAGAGAAATTTTGAAACAAATAAAACTCACTCAATTTTCTGACTTTGATAACTATATCGATGACATGATTAACATCATTAAGGATTACCAAAAATTAGGATTAGATAATACAGATATACACTCTGGAAACTTGGGTATAGATGATGATGGGCATTTAGTTTCTTTCGATCCGATGGGTGTGAGTAAAAAAAGTAAAGATATAAAATTAAAGAAATTGAAAATATGATAGAGATTTTATCTAATATTTATCATTATATCTTACACAATTTTGTTTTTGTGACTGGAGTTTTAGCTGGTATGAAATGGGTTTATGAGTATTCTCAAAGTCGTAAATTTGAAAAGAATAAATTCTTATATGATAAGATAACTAAATTTGACGATTTAGAAAATACTAAATTTGTTAAAAAGATGCTTGACTGGAATAAATTAAAAATTAAAGATGGTTTAGATATACACTTTATAACTGATGATATTCTAATCGAAGCATTAACAACTCATGATAAAAAGAATCAATTTAATCCGACAGAGGTTTGGATCAGAGCACAATTTGATGAATGGTTAGATAATATAAATGAGTTTATAATTCTTTCTGAATGTGGATTGATTGATAAGAAGAATCTTAAAAAGATGTTAAAATATTGGATAGATATTTTAAACGGCACTAAAAAAGTTAAAAGAAAAGAATTTTCGGTACAAATCCAAAACTATTTATCATATTATGGATATCATGATGTTGCAGCTTTTATTAAGATTTAACTCTTTTTAATAAATATGCTGACTGGTATTTTATCGTTTTTCTAAGAACATTAATTACCGAATAATTTGTTTAAAATTGATTTTGATTTGTCTTCAGATTTAGTTTCATCGCCAAGAATTGCATCAATTCTCTGGTCTCTTTTATGTTGTTTGGTGAAAATATTAGATAAAATACTTTTATAAGTATCATCTTCATTTTTTTGAGGAGTAGTTTTTATATATTTTTCATAAACCGCCAATCCAAGTTCTTTTATTTCTTTACATTCACTTTCAAGAAAGATTTTGTTACCATTTACTAAATCTTGATTTTTGATATGAAAATTGGATTCTCTGTATTTAAAATCGTTACTCAAATAAATCTGTATTTTAAATTCTGTCAGTCCATCTACTGATATAGTTTGAAAGTATCTTTGAGTGTCTGAATTAAAAAGGCTATTAGATAGTTTCCATTCAATATCATTATTGACGGTACCTTCTGTTAAAGTTTTGATTATTTCTTTGACTAATGACATTTACCTTCGTGTTTTAATTTTACGATACATAATTAGTATTCTAAAAATGTTTATTAGTTTAGTCTTTTTTTACAAACTTCAAAGTATTTTTCATCTAATTCACATCCTATCCAATTTCTATTCAATTCTTTAGCCGCCACTAAAGTTGAACCACTACCTGAAAAAGGATCAAATACTATCTCACCTGGATTGGAAGAAAGTGAAATCATATCTTTTAAACAAGAAACATTTTTTTGATTTGGATGTAATCTATCATGATTAAATTCAGAAGCTTTAGTCCAATACCAATAATCTGGAAGTCGATAAAGCCATTCTTTAGCTTGGTATCGCTTATCCTTTAAATATCCTTCTGATGGTCTTAAAATTTGTGTTTGGTTGAATTTTCTACCTTCATCTTTACTACCAAGAGTGGCAAAGATACAATATTCAAATTGTTGTTGAAAGATTCTCTCCCCGCCATTACCTTTAATTGTTCTTGGAATGCAAAGAAGATTTCTAACTTTCCAATATTTTCTGATCTCAACTAAGAAATCCGATGACATTTCAAAATCACAGAAGCAATAAAGGTGAGAACCTTTTTTCATAACTCTGGATAATTCTTTGAAGAATGGTTCGACCCATAAATTATTATCATCATTCTTTATTACTTTTGAATTAGTTCTGAATGATGAGTAATTGATAAGATAAGGAGGGTCGGTCACAGTTAGGTCTATAAACTCATTAGGAAGAGTTTTCATAAAATCTATACAATCTTGATGATGAATTTGATTAATCATGTTAAATTCAATTCTTTTTCGATTATATCATTTCTACCAGTTCCACAACTAACAATTCCAACCGAAATATTTGTTTCAAACTCAATTAGAGAAACAAAGTGTTCGAATTCATTCGAGTTCACACTATTCCAACCTTTGATATTTTTATATTCACCATTAGAATAAATTTTAATTTCGTTAAACCCGTTTAATACATCTGATTTAGTAATAACTAATTTATCGACTCCACAAATCATAGCATTATATTTAATTTCATCTAAATTTAACCAACCACATCTTCTTTTTCTACCAGTGGTCGATCCAAACTCATTTCCTATTTTACAAATTTCTTCGCCAACTTCGTCAAACAATTCTGTAATAAAAGGTCCATTTCCTACTCTTGTAGTATATGATTTTATAAGACCAAAAACAGTTCCGATTCGTTTTGGTGATACTCCTAATCCTTGACAAACTCCAGCAGT
>Ga0172367_10003080_pt1 | contig 22117 bp, 27 predicted proteins | sample Lak10m_FD_114542 | JGI IMG/M metagenome (GOLD analysis project Ga0172367, IMG submission 114542) | Freshwater microbial communities from Kabuno Bay, South-Kivu, Congo - kab_022012_10m | ecosystem: Environmental > Aquatic > Freshwater > Lake | place: Democratic Republic of the Congo: South-Kivu... | reverse complement strand
TGGTCAACTGCAACTGAAACAAATAATAATGGTTTCGAAGTACAAAGAAAATCTGGTGAGGAATTTGTAACGATAGGTTTTATAAGAGGGAATGGAACAACAACTGAAATACAAAACTATTCATATACAGATTCTAAATTACCTATTGGAAGTTACTCATACAGACTTAAGCAAGTTGATTTCGATGGTTCATTCGAATACTCTAATGTTGTTAATGTTGATTTAACAGCACCAACTGTATTTGCTTTGGATCAGAATTATCCAAATCCATTCAATCCATCTACTATGATAAGTTACAGCATTCCACAGAATTCATTCGTAACATTAAAAGTATATGATATTATTGGAAATGAAGTTGCAACTCTCGTTAATCAAACTCAATCTGCTGGAAAATATGATATTAGATTTGATGCGTCAAGTTTAAGCAACGGTGTTTATTTATACTCGATTAAAACTGATAACTTTACTTCTACCAAGAAGATGATCCTGATGAAGTAATATTCAATTAAAAATCCGTCACGACGGACAACACACAATTAAGGCACGAGCAATCGTGCCTTTTTATTTTAAGTTTTACTGATAGTTTTTTCCTTAGTAATTTATTATGTGAAAAAACTAAAAGCTCTGTTTAGCTTAATAAGATTTGAGCTTCCGCTTGCGGCGGGAATTTGTGTTATACTCGGACAGCTTTTTGCGCTCGGTTACTTTGCCTCACTTGCATTAACATTATCTGCGGCACTTTCTGTTTTCTTTATCTCTGCCTCAATACTTGTTTCAAACGATTACTTTGATATTGAAACCGATAAAATAAATGCACCGCATAGACCAATACCATCCGGACTTGTTAGTTCTGCACAGGCACTTGCGCTTGCAGTATTTTTATTGCTTGCGGGATTACTCCTAAGCTTAACGATAAGCATATCTGCCCTGTTGTTCTCAATAGGCTTAACAATAATTGGACTGCTTTATAATAGAAAATTCAAAAAGCACGGGCTGCTTGGCAACCTTATGGTAAGTTTTTCAGTTGGAATGACTTTCGTATTCGGCGGTCTATCGGTTGGGTTGCCGTTTAACAAGGTTGTGTTGTTCTTTGCTGTTATTGCCGCACTAGTAGATCTTGGTGAAGAGATAGCTGCAGATTCAATGGATGTTAAGGGGGATAAACTGATCGATTCAAAATCAATTGCCATAAAACACGGAAAAGAAAAAGCTTTAAGAGTAAGCGCATTTATTTTTGTTATGGTTATTCTTTTAAGTCTTATCCCGTTTTTACTTCAGTGGTTTAACGTTGCATATCTTTTCCCAATTGCAGTAATGGATATTTTTATCGGGTACTCAACTTTTCGTCTTATCAAATCAAAAGATGAAGAAGGAAGAAAGTACATTCGTTTGCTTTATCTTGGTGCAACGTTTGGACTGCTGGTGTTTTTAGTTATGCGGATGATGGGATTATAGTTTATCTATCTTTTCTTAAATTTCCTTAAAGAAAGATGCCATCTTTGAACAAACAAATTACGTTGCAAAATTTAATAATATGAACCCATACAAAGGATTAAAAGATTTACCGCATGATATGTGGGCTTTGTTTTTTACTTCGCTCATAAACAGATCGGGGACAATGGTTATCCCATTTCTTGCACTTTATCTTACAAAAAAAATTGGCGTAACCCCTACAGAAGCAGGAACTGCATTACTCGTTTATGGAGCGGCTGCATTTATCGCTGCGCCGATAACAGGAAAGCTTTCTGATAAACTTGGCGCACTTAAAATTATGAAGTTTGCTTTATTCGGATCGGGATTGCTTTTCTTTGCATACTCATTTATTGAAAATTATAATTGGATACTTGTTGCAACATTTGTACTTGCCGCTGTTAACGAGGCATTTCGTCCTGCAAATCTTTCGTTGATTATGGAGATTGTTGCGCCACCACAACGCCGAATGGCTTTTGCGTTAAATCGTCTTGCAATAAACGCCGGAATGAGCATTGGTCCTGTTATCGGCGGATTTTTAACGCTGATCGATTACCATTATTTGTTTTATGCCAATGCAATAGCCTCGATTGCCGCTGGAATTTATTTCAGTTCAGTTAAATGGTCTTCGCTGTCATCAGAAAAAGCAGTAGAACCCATTGAAGATAAATTGCGTGTAAAGTTTGCAATCTTAAATGATAAATATTTTCTTTTCTTTCTCCTGGCAGTTGTTCCTGCAAATCTTGTTTTCTTCCAGCATCTCGGTGCGCTTCCTCTTTATATAGTCGATGATCTTGGTTATACAACGGCAGCCTTTGGATTGTTTGGTTCGATAAATACTATTTTAATCATCATTGTAGAAGTTCCTCTCAACAATTGGATGAATAATGTGTCTTACAAAAAAACTTTAATGCTTGGGGCTTTGTTTGCAGGTATTGGTTTCGGCGGATTTGCAATTGCAACAACCACAATTCCGCTTATTATTGCGATTATAGTTTTTACATTTGGAGAAATGATCTTCTTTCCCGTTACTGCAGCCTACACTTCGGAGATTGCACCGGCAGACAGGCGCGGCGAATATATGGGATACTATCAAATGACATTCAGCTTTGCTTTTTCTGCCGGTCCGTGGCTGGGAACTGTTGTTTATCAAAACTATGGCTCTGTAATTTTGTGGAGCGGTGCCTTGGTTTTTGGTTTGATAACAGCGGCATTAATGTTTTTTGTCCGCGAGAGATAAACAAATAATTTATGAATGAAATTGTAAGCTGGATAAAATTAACTTCATGAAACTTTGTGTCTTGGTGACTTCGTGGCAAAAAGGGTTTTATGTTTAAAGTATCAAAGAGCAGAAAAAGAATTTTTGCATTAACAAACCTTTAGTAATTTTGTACAACAAATTAATTATTGGTTAACAAAATGGACTTAAAAGAACTACTCAAAACTCAAAGCTCAGAAATTTTAGAAAACGCATTGCAATCTTTAAACTGCGCACATCTTAAATCTTACTCAAAATCATCTCAGGGCGAAAACAAAAAAAGATTACTCAATCTTTTAACGCTGACAGAAAAATGTGTTGTTGAGAAAAAACTTCTACCTATGAAAGAGTATGCTGCACAAATTGCAAAAGAAAGATTTGATGCCGGATTTGACTTGCACGAAGTCCACACAGCATTTAATGCTCTCGAAGAAGAACTCTGGAATAGAGTAACAAAAAACATCGAACCAGAAAATCTTGGCGAAGCTTTAGGCTTGGTTAGCACTGTGCTTGGAGCGGGAAAAGAAGAGCTCGCATTAACTTATGTTTCCCTGGCGAGCAAAACTAAAACTACAACCCTTAACCTTACAGAACTTTTCGGGAGGAATTAGAAAAAGCTTACTGTTTGTCATTCCCACGCAAGTGGGAATCTACTTTCTGGTTATTAGATTACCGTTTTCACAGGAATGACATTGGGAAATAATTAAAAGTTATCTAAGCACCAATGTATCTGGTCCTTCAACTTTATTGATATGGCATTTACATTTATCCGTGTTGAATAGAAACTCTCCGGCAGCAACACTATTTCCATCAGTTGCTGCAAAATAAATTTTTTCCGGCGTTGTACAAGCACAAAACATTTGTGTAAAAGAATCATTCAATACAGTATATTTCCCCGAGCCAAAAGCATACGATTCCTGCACGACATCCAATTCGTCTCCGTCTTTATCCTTAATTATTACATCTAACGAATCAACTGGAATACCTATCGTATCTACAACTGTTACCAAGAAGAAGCGGTACTCTTCGGTGCACATACAATCTTCATCAGCAGTTGAACAGGAAACAACTGAAATAATTAATAAAGATGACAATAAGAATATCTTCATAACACCAATAATTGAGTTTAGGATTTACAAACAATAATGTAATTTGTAATTAAACTTAAACTTATTTTTGTGATAAATCCATAAACTAATTTGTGATATTAAATGGCAAAAACATGTGTGCTTTTAATTAATCTTGGAACTCCTGATAGTCCTTCAGTAAAAGATGTAAGAAAATATTTATTTGAGTTTCTTAACGATCCACGAGTAATTGATATAAATCCCATTGGAAGATTTTTTCTTGTAAACTTTATTATTGTTCCTTTTCGTGCACCCAAATCTGCAAAGATTTATAAAGAACTCTGGACAAAAGATGGATCACCGATAATGATATACGGAAACTCTGTTAAATATAAATTACAAAAAGAACTTGGTAATGATTTTGATGTTGAGATTGCAATGCGTTATCAGAACCCGAGCCTTAATGAGGTTTGTGCAAGAATGCAAAAGAAGGGCTATGAGAAAATTATAATCTTACCTTTATTCCCGCAATACGCTTCTGCAAGCACTGGATCAGCTATTGAAAAAGCAATGAGGTTAATATGCAAGTGGTGGGTAATTCCGGAAATAAAAATCATCTCACAATTTTATGATAACGAAGATTATCTGAACTGCGTAATTGAACAATCAAAAATATATAATCTAAGCGATTACGATCATATTCTTTTCAGTTATCACGGATTACCGGAAAGACAGGTTGATAAGGTTTATTCAGATGGCAAACCATGCAAAGATCACAAATGTGAAGATGAAATAAACGAAGACAATAAGTACTGTTATAAGGCAACTTGCTACGCAACAACAAGAATGCTTGCGGAAAAATTAAATCTACCCAAAGAAAGATATACTGTTTGTTTTCAATCAAGATTGGATAAAGATTGGCTTGAGCCATTTTCAGATAAAGTGGTTGAAGAATTGGCTAAGAAAGGGGCTAAGAGACTTCTTGTGTTTAGCCCTGCTTTTGTTGCCGATTGTCTTGAAACTACTGTAGAAATTGGAATTGAATATCAAAATATATTTAAAGAACATGGCGGTGAAAAAATACAGCTTGTAGAAAGTTTAAATGATCATCCGATGTGGATTGATACTTTGAAGAAAATGGTTTTAAATAATCTCTGAGAAAATTATGCTTGATAACACCGGCAAAAAAATTAAACACCAAACAAAAAAGCAATTAAGAAAAGTTGTACGGCTTATTAAAAATAAACCAAAAAAAATTGGTCTCGATCCTGGTTCTCTTGTTTATGTGGGAGATAAAGAAAAACAGCCTGTAAGTATTAAATTATTTGATTACAAAGCAGATCACTTTATTGAAAAAAATGTTTTAGCCGTAGAAGATTTGCTCGCTTACAAACAATCTGAAACAATAAGCTGGATAAATATTGATGGCGTGCACGAAGTTGAAATTTTAGAAAAAATCGGAAAGCATTTTGATATACATTCATTAACATTAGAAGACATACTAAACACAAATCAAAGACCAAAGTTAGATGAGTATCCAAATTATCTTTACATTGTTTTAAGAATGTTTTACTTGGATGAAAAAGATAAATCATTAAGGAATGAACAAGTAAGTTTAATTCTAACTAAAAATTATGTTATTACTTTTTTAGAAGATGCCGGCGATGTTTTTGATCCTGTTAGAGAACGAATAAGAAAATCTGCAACTCGGTTAAGAGAAAATGGAACGGATTACCTTGCTTATGCACTGATTGATTCTATTGTCGACAGCTATTTTCATATTCTTGAAAAAATTGGCGAAGATGTAGAGGGACTTGAAGATAACCTTGTTATTGAACCAAACAAAAATGATCTTCAAACAATTCATTTATTAAGAAGAGAAATGATTTTACTTCGCCGTGCTATCTGGCCATTGCGTGAAGTTATTTCTGCTATGCAAAGAAACGAAAATGAATTTATCGAAACAAAGACGAGAGTTTACCTGCGAGATGTATACGATCACACAATTCAAGTAATTGATACAATTGAATCTTATCGGGAAATGGTTGTAGGAATGCTGGATACATATTTATCAAGTACAAGCAACAAACTAAATGAAGTGATGAAGGTGTTGACAGTTATTTCTACTTTGTTTATTCCTCTTACTTTTCTTGCAGGAGTTTATGGGATGAACTTCAAAAATTTTCCGGAACTCGAAATGAATTGGATGTACCCCTGGGGCTTTTGGATTATAACTCTTCTGGTTATTGCGGGAATGGCTGTTTTCTTTAAAAGAAAAAAGTGGTTTTAAAAATTTTCTTCTGTGTCCTTTAAAAATGCTTGCTATTCTTCTCAAAAAGTTTATATTATAATCAGTGTATAATTTATCTCAATAAAAAAACAATTATTGAGATGGATAATATGTGATTGAAACCGGAGAACGGTTTTAACTTAAATTTATTTTCAACTTCTTTTTTTCATTCCGCTCTTTTGAGTTAACAACCTTTCAAATATTCCGGTTTCAAAAATACACTGCATAAATATGAATATTTGTTTGAAAGGACTTGATGATGGAAAAATATCAAATTGTAATCGCCGGAAATGGAGAGCCTGCACTTGTATGCACTCTTTCTGCCCGAAACACCTATACTGATAAAAACATTGCAATCATTAAAACCGATAAACAGAATTCTATTATCGAAGAGATACTTTCTTCAATCGCTGGTCGCTTTAGCAATGGCTTAAATATTTTTTATGATGATATAGCAAGCCGAGATCATAATGTTCTTCATCTAAGTGGCGGCGGTAAGATTGAATATGAAAAACTTGTGCTGGCAACAGGCTCGCGTGCAATTGAGCCCCCGATTGATGGAATACAACGAGATGGTGTAATACTTATTAATCAGGATCCGGAGCAAATTCGCAAAATAAAAACCGAAGCACTGGATGCAGAAATCGTTGTAATTTATGGCGGCGGGTATCTTGGTGTTGAGTTGTGTGATGAGCTTTTAAGAGCAGGAAAACAGGTTACCATTATAGAAAAATCCAAGCGATTAATGCCTTCATCATTTGATGCTGATACAAGCAATAAAGTAAAAGAAGTAATTGAAAATTTGGGTGGTAAAGTAATCCTTGATGTAAAAATAAAAAGTGTTCTCGGGATTGATGCCGTAACAGGTATAAAGCTTAGTTCCGATGATATAATAGATTGTGATTTTCTAATGATTTGTTGCGGCTCAAGACCGAATGTTGAAATGGCTGAAAAACTTGGAATCATATTCGATCGTGATAGGGGAATATTGGTAGATGAGTATTTCAGAACATCCGATAAAAGTATTTATGCGGTTGGCGATTGCGCCGCAAAGCATGATTTTTTTGCAAGCGATCTTTCAAACGTTTTAAACTATACTTCTAAAATGGAAGAAGCAAAATTACTTGGGGCAAACTTATACTCTGTTATTTTTAATCGCGGTAAAATGATTAATTATCTTTCTGAAAAAAGAAGTTTAAAAGATCGAATAAGAACCGAACTTAAAAAACTGGAGATATCAAATGCCACAAAAGATTTTATTTCTTTGCCAAGATTGTAATTCCGAGTGGGAAGTAGACATAAATTCAATACCGGCAAGCTGCAGTGTTTGTGGAAGCAGTAAAATTTATAGAAGTCATCACCATAAAAGAGCAGCTAAAAAAATGCGCAGCAAAGAAAGATGGTCCTATAGAGTAAAATAGTTTTATAAACTTTTTATTTTAATCATTAGCCTCTCTATATTTGTCCCGCACAACAATAAATTTTCATATTAATTTCTAAAAAATCTTTCGGATAAAACTAGATGGCAGATAACAAACGACCTACCTGGGATGAATATTTTTTAAAACTTGCAATGTTAGCTTCCGAGCGAGCAACCTGCCCGCGTATGCATTGCGGATGTGTTCTTGTAAAAGACAGATTTGTACTTGCAACAGGCTATAACGGTTCGCTGCCCGGTCAGCCGCACTGTGAAGATGATGGGTGTTTAATTGTTGATAATCATTGTGTGCGTACAAATCATGCTGAGATTAACGCGCTGGTGCAGGCAACAAAACACGGCGTTAACATTGTTGGATCAACAGCATACATTACAAATATGTCTTGTACAAACTGTGCAAAGGCACTTATTGCGGCAGGAATAAAACGCGTAGTAGTATTTTCTGATTTTCACGATACTCTTGCAACACAGTTCTATTCAGATGCCGGGGTGGAAATTGTGAAGATGGATATACCAAGTAAAGAAATTAATTATGACCTTAAGAATTACTCATCAGCAAAGAAAACAGAAAATTCTAAGTGAAAAATGTCACATTGAGCGAAGTCGAAATGTGACTATCATTAGAGTTAACACTTAATTTTCATCCTTCGTCTGTGCCCAGGATGACGCTATTGCCATATAATAATATCATCAAAACAAAATCATATATATTCTGGCTGCCGCTTTTAGCAATCATCTTCTGGGGCGCATCATTCATTGCAACAAAATATTTGCTTGATGAACTAACTCCCGAAACCATAATCTCAATGAGATTAATTCTTGCTATTTCTCTTTTATTGATAATCGCAATTCTACAAAAAAGAGACTTCTCAATTAATCTTAAAAGTCATGGTTACATTTTACTTCTTGCATTGATAGCAGTTTTTCATTTATGGATTCAAGTAACAGGGTTAAAATTTACCACTGCATCAAATACAGGATGGATAATTGGAACCGCGCCAATATTTATGGCTCTACTTGGATTGTTTTTCTTTAAAGAAAAACTAAATGTTTTAAAGGTAACTGGAATTATTATCTCAACATTTGGTTTGTTAATGCTTGTTGGAAATGGAAATCCCGCAAACATTGATCTTATTAAAAACAAGGGTGATTTACTTGTACTAGCCAGTGCGTTTACATGGGGAATTTATTCTATGGTGAATAAAAAGATTTCACTTAATTATTCACCAGTCATGACAATACTTTATCTTTTTATAATGATGGCAATTATCATAGTTCCATTTACAATTAATGATAGTAGTATTAAATCAGTAATAAATCTTTCCGCCGTTGGATGGGTTGCAATATTATTTTTAGGTTTGCTTTGCAGTGGAGTCGCTTACGTTATCTGGGCTTATGCTTTGCGTGAAATGGAATCAGCAAAAGTTGGTGCTTATCTATATTTTGAACCATTCGTAACAGTGATTGCTGCCTGGATATTGCTTAAAGAAGATATTACTTTGTATATGATATTAAGTGGACTGATAATTACCGCCGGTGTTTTTTTAGTTAATAAAGATTAATCATTGTGCTTTATTCCTGCAGTGGCTAGGATCCAACAATTATATTTGAGTTTACAAAGGAGATTCCCGCTCCGGCCTAACGTCAGGCAGGTTCGCGGTATAACAGACATAAAATGCTTTTAAATTCTAACAGCAAAAAACCAATTATAAAATATCCTTGCGATTGGCATTACAAAGTAATCGGAACGAATGCCCGTGAAATCATAAAAGCAATAGAGCTTGCTGTTGAAGGAATGGACTATAAAATTTCTCCTTCCAACGTAAGCTCTAAAGGAAATTATTTTAGTTTAAACTTAAAAGTATTTGTTACGTCAGAAGTAATTCGTGATATAATTTTTGCAAAGCTTAAAGACAATGAGTTTGTAAAGATGGTGTTGTAATTTTTATAAACAAAAAAAGGGGGCTGTCTCATAAGTATGAATTTGTAAACCTGTTCGCCACGGCGAATTGTTTCAGGTTCTAATTTCAATTAAAAATCAAATCATTAGATTCCGAAATAAATTCGGAATGACAGTTATTAGACAACCTCTTAAATTATTTTTAGTAAACGATTTTTTAATCTTTAAATATTTTAATTACCTAATCTACCTTTTGCAAAACCATTTTAGTTTTTCCACTTACGATTGTAAGTTTCATTTTGTCTATGCTGTAAGTAACCGTTTTTTGATTCAAGGCTTCAATAACTGCTCGTTCGACTTTCATATTAGGACAGGACATTAGTGTGCCCACTAAATTTCCAAAAGTAATTTTATTTCCGATTACAGTTATGCCGCCATTAATTTGATTGCAGCCTGCATGCCCGCTAAAGTTCATCTCTGTTAAATTAAATTCAAATTGCGGTCTGCCTTTCATTAACTTTTCTTTTTTAACATTAAATCCAGTCATCTCTTCCATAACATAAATATCATACAAGCGCATATCGTATAAAAATCTACCACAGCCTTCAAATGTATTATAGCTGGAGTCTGCAGGACTTTTAGCTTCAACTCTAACTTTGTAAGAAAAATTTTCTCCAGACATGTTATCCTGACATTTATCTTTGATAACAGTAATTACTAATTCGCCGCTGTCTGTTTTTGCTGTGTACAAAGTAACATCAGAATCCTGTGCTTTTATTCCTTCAACCGCAGGAGTTTTTACTTTTAGATCATACATCGTAGCAAAGCTCATTGATTTTTCGAGATCAATTTCCAGAGTCCAGTTAGGTTCATTCCCCCTTGCTATAAAATCAACCCCGCTTAAAAACTTTTCCTGATAATAATTCAAATTCATTTCCACAACTTCTTCAACAGGTTTAACTGGCACTATCTCTTTTACCGTACCATCATCTTTACTTAAATGATACCTTTCTTCAAATGACGATTCAATTTTATTTCCATCCTGATCGAGCATAACTAAGTGGTTTTGCTGGATGAGAAACATCTTATAGTCCTCATTTCCGGATATAGCGATAACTGAATCTGAAACAAAACCCCACCTGCCTTCATCAATTAATATCTCTTCAGATTTGCCTTTATAAACTGATTTTTGTTTAAAAGTATAATCGTTTTTTAAATTAATCTGATAATCAATTCCTTCACAATCAGCGCAGGGAAGCATGCCAAGCCAGATTCCGTTGGTTAGAAAAGTAACGCTCTTTGGATCAGGAACAAACTCAGGTGCGGATGAACATCCAATTATTATCAGAAAGATAATTGTTGACAAGATTAATATTTTTCTCATAATAGATTCCTTAAACTTAATTCTTAATCATTATGTTAGTTCCCTACAAAGGTTTCAAATAATACATAATTTTTCAAAAATTATACCGTCATAAATTGCCCAAGTAATGATAAAATAGTTGAATTATCGAATAAAATTTCTATTTTTTCATAGTGCCTCGGTGAATATGGCAGAAAATTTTTACTTGTTGATAAAATTTGAGGTACTCCTGTTTTTGAACCCGTAAAGTGTTAAAAAATAATTGATGAAATTTTCTAACCGAACAATTTAAAAGAAAAAACGCATCCCGTTACCGGAATGCGCTCATTCATTGGGGCTTATGAAAAAAAGTTTAAGAAACAGTAACTAATAATTCTTTATCAATAGCTTGCTTTATTGATTCTTTAGGAAGCGCACCAACAGCCATCTTCGGTTGTCCCTCTATAGGAACAAAAAGAATTGATGGAATGCTTCTTATTCCAAAAACGGAACCAAGTTCCTGTTCTTCATCTGTGTTAACTTTATAAATATTAATTTTCCCCTTATACTCTTCGGACAATTCTTCAAGAACCGGTCCAACCATTCTGCAAGGTCCACACCAGGGAGCCCAAAAATCTATTATTGCTGGAAGCTCGCCATTGAATTTCCAATCCTTATTTTTTTCGTAATCAAAAACTTTAGTTAAAAAAGTTTCTTTTGTTAATTGTTCGGTCATTTGTTTGCCTTTCTTATGATTTTTTTATTATCCCATTTGTCATTCCGGGCTTGACCCGGAATCTATTTATATAATTTATTTTGTGGATTCCCGCCCCTGCCTAACGTCGGGCAGGTTCGCAGGAATGACATAACTAAACTGATTCTAACACTCTTTGTAATTTATTCTTTACTTCTTCTGCAACTGGTTTCATCTCGGAATTTTCAATTACCAAAGTCATTACTCTCGGATCAAAAATGGAAACAACCGTTTTATCATTTTTTTCATAAACAATTACATTGCATGGTAATAGTAAACCTAATTCTTCTTCAACTTGTAATGCGCTGTGTGCAAGTTTTGGATTACAGGCGCCGAGTATTGTGTACTTCTTAAAATCAACATCGATCTTTTTCTTTAAAGTATCTTTAACATCAATAGTAGAAAGAATGCCGAATCCTTCTTTTTTAAGTTCCTCGGTTACTTTTTCAATTGCTTGTTCAAATGTATAATCTGTTATTTTTGTAAATCCGTACTTCATTAATCGTTATCCCTTATTTCATCTTTTTTATTTTTGTTAAAAATAGATTTCCAGTCAATAAAAAGAAATCCTGCAAAAGCCCCATAGGCCGTACTAATATATGGATTACCCGATATTGGACAGCTTCCGTTACATCCTATATAATAATAATATGAATATCCGGCAATCGCACCGCCAACAACTGGCAAAATACGTTTAGCCCATTTTAATATTATCTCAAACCAGATGCGTTCCAACGAATCATTCCTCCACTTAGGTTACTTGCATTAAATCCCATTTTCTTAAGTTTAGATGCTGCTGTAAGGCTACGGCTGCCAGTATGGCAGTAACAAATTATTTCTGCATCTTTAAACTTTTTTAATTCCTGCTCTCTATCTTTAATATCCGTTACCGGAATATGATAAGAGCCTTTAATAACGCTTTGCTTTCTTTCCTTTTCAGTTCGAACATCAAGAAATACTACATTTCTTTCTTTCTTAACTTTTGCCAAAGCATCTGCAGGTGAATATTGTTTTATTGATTTAATTAAATAAATCTTTTTACCTACGTAATAGATTATAAGAGCAAGAAGCGCGTAAAGTAATATTTGTTCTGTTGTCATAAGCCTAAAATTTTGTAATTGATATGATATGCAATTTAAGAAAAGGATTCACAGTTTATTGTGACATGGATTTGAGGTATTTTGAACCTTGGTGATTTAGCGGCGGAAAACAAACCCGCAAAACCACCAAACCTAAAGTAGAAAATTAAACTTCCTTAACGTGCAAAAATTTGTTATAGATCCACATTAATACCGCACCGGTAACTCCAACTAATCCAATTACCAGAAAAACCATTTCTGGCTGCTTTTCTGTTGTTGCAAATGTTTGATAAAGCCATCCGCCAAAAGTACCTCCGACTAACCATGCGATTGCAATTGGAAGAAAAGCAAATCCCTGAAATAATGCTGCTTGACCTTTCGGTGCAAGATCCGCAAGATATTCATAAAATCTTGGAGCCTGTGTCTGCTCACCAACAGAAAAAATAAATATTGTCGCAATTATTAATCCGATGCCAACGGTAATTCCGGCTATTTGTGAAAAGTACAATAAGAACCAGCTTAAAGCAGCAAATACAAACCCTATCATAATTGCCGTAGGAGTGGGAATGTTTTTTGTAAATCTATTAATAGGAATTTGCAAAAGTATAATTGTCCATGCACCAACAGAAAGAATTAATTCAATTGGAGCATCCGGAGAAATATAATCTGAAACATAAAATGGTATAACTATAAAAAACTCCCAGAACACTATCCAATAAAGAGCAAACAGCATCAGGAAAAACATAAACTTAATATTCTTTACTACAGTAACTAAATTTTTTGCAACGGTAATAATGTCTTCTCTTTTTTCCGCTACTTTAGCTGCGGGTTCTTTAAAAATAATAAGTGTTGTAAAAAACATTAATGTGCAGCTTGCGGCAGAAACCAGATAAACAAATTCAATTCCAAATGCGTCTCTAACAAAATATGCCAATAGCGGACCGATAGCTGCGCCAATGTTTACAAGCCAGTAATAAATTGCGTAACCAAGAGACTTTGTTTCAGGGGTCGTGGTTAAAGCAACTGTTCCAAGAACACTTGGTTTTATAAAAGATCCGCCAATTGCTGTAAAGATTAATATTATGGAAAGAATTAAGAAAAGATTTGTATCAGAATACCAGCTTGAAAATGCTGCAATTCCGGTAGAGCCAATTAAAAAATACCCTATTGCAAGAACAAAAAACGCAAATGAAAAAGCTTTTTTGAAACCGAATTTATCAGCAAGTGCGCCGGCAAAGATTGGAAGAAAATAAATCAATCCGCCAAAAATTGAGGAAAGCTGCCCAGCCTCTACTTCATCAAACTTAAGATGATCGCGAAGAAAAACGCTAAGGATAGTTGCCTGTCCATAGTAAGCTAATCGTTCAAACAATTCCATTCCATTTGCAATCCAGAATGAATGCTGAAAACCTGTTTTTAGTTTTTGCATTGTTCCTGTTTGTTCCACAATCTATCCTTTCAAAAAATATTGCGCGCAATTTAGTTATGATGAATTTGAGTATCAAAGAATTTCCCTGTTATCATCATTTGGGTAAATCCAACCTGTGTTCAGAGCTTTAAGGCAATTAGTGGTTGTTCTGTCCAATAATTACCACACAGTAATATCCGAAACTAATCAGAAGCTTAATCAAAATGCTTATTTTAAAGCAGTTAAAGATTCTTTTTTCGGAATGATTGTTGTATAAATTAACATCGGCAATAATTATTTAAATTGAATCTTAATTGAATAATTTTTAAACATACAAAAGCAATAAAATAAATTTACATGCAAGGATAATAAAAAGATGAAAACATATCTGAGAACATTTCTGATGATTGTGTTAAGCACAGTAATTTTTTCTCAAAATAAAAATGCGGTTATGTCCGAAGTAAAAAACAACGAAGTAACTATTAAACTACATAGGTTAATTGAGTTTAATGACTCGGATGCCAAAAGCGGTAATAAGTTTTTAGTTGCGGATATTACAATTGAAAATATTTCAGGTAAGAATGTTGCAATAGGTACTGATTATACAATGACTATTACTATAAAAGATTCAAAGGGAAATGAATATCGTTCCGGTTTAAAGGGCGAAGGAATTGTTTCAACTTATCTAACCAGAAGCGGCAGCGAACAGCAGGATTCAAAAGCCCACAACCTTTGCTTTACGGATACTTTCCCCGCAAAAACAAAAGCAAGATCTCTTCTTTGCGGATTTGAAATTCCCAAAGACGCCAAGATTGTTTCATTTGGCTTGAAGAAGAAAAATTTGTGGAGCGCGGTTAAGTAAAATTATTAGCAAGGGACTGAAATCAAAAACCACAGACCCAATATAATCCATATAAGATTATCATTAATATTCTTTGCCTTCTATTTGTACAAGTCTATTAAAGTTGAGAATACTCGTAATTCATAATTTAATATTTGTTTAGAGGGAGAAAACTATGCAAAAGTTAAAAATTTATTTTGTAATGCTATTTTTGTTTTCTTTTTTTGTGAGTTGCACAGATACTGTAGCGCCAGTTCTTACAGGAAGTATTTCGGGGTTTGTCAATCTCTACGAGGAAAACGGCGCACAAATTAAAAACAGAGCAGTGGTTAAGGTTTATATTGAGGACAGAAATAATTTTGCCTATACAAATACTGATGGAAGATATTTATTAGAAAATGTAGAGGCTGGTATTTTTAATATTGTCTATGAAAAAGAAAGCTTTGGGCTCAATAAAAGAATAGCCTACGAATTTGTTGGTGGTGGAGAAGCCTATTTATATAATATCGAATTAATGAAATTGCCCTCTTTTAATGTTACGTCAATAAATATAACTAAACTCACCTCTCAGCCTCCATATTTGAGTATTCGTGGAAATCTATCTGACGCCCGTAATTATTCAAGAAGTGTCATTCTGTTTTTTGGGAAAAACGAAATGGTTTCGAATGATCCTAAAAATTATCTGCTTGTAAATTCAATTTATGTTTACTCAGACTCTTCGTCTTTTGGTTATTCCTTCAATGACTATAATCATTACTTTTTAGATGCAGGCTTTAGCTCAGGTGAAACCGTATTTGTTGCCGCATATTCCGTATCAAACTATTACTGGGGTAGTACACCAGATCCGGAAACCGGAAGGTATTATTTTTACAATGTTGGTACATCACCTGTAAAATCAAGCTTTGTTCTAGATTAATTTAAATGTATTAATTGTAAGGACGAGCCAGTAGCTCGTCTATTTTTTACCACACTTAGAGTAAGTTTCGTTCTCTAAATAATTATACAACCAGGCACCTGGTGGTCTTTACGAAACCAATACATTTTAATACAATTTGCTATTAGTAAGCTTTAACTCTTCTTTTTCTTTTATAAGAAAACCATACAGAAGTTTATACTCTATTTATTCTTTTTATCGATAAAAAAAAAATTGCCGTTTTCAATTTTATTCTGAATTAATTTTCGTACAACATCTCCAATTATAAAAACATTTTTAATTTCAAAATAAATCAAAACGGAATTTGTGCACAAGAAAGCAATTTCTATATATTACCAATAGTAATAACTAATTCTAATAAAAAATCATTTAAGGAGGCGCTATGAAATATGTTTCATTGGTTCGTTTTGCTATTGTGATCTTTATCTCTGCAAGTCTTGTAAGGGCAACCGGGGATCAACCTGTTTTTGTAACTGAGTTTATAGGACAGATGGATTTTGTTAAAGGCAGATTATTGCAGCTTGCAGACGCAATGCCGGAAGATAAATATAATTGGAGTCCCGCTGAGGGAGTAAGAAGTGTCGGAGAGGTTTATTCCCACGATGCAGAAGCAAATTTTTATCTTGTTACTGTTATTAAGGGAACAAAGCCCGATATGAATCAGGAGAAAAGTTCAATCGATAAAACGTCAGCTTTAGCAATGCTTGAGAAATCTATTGAGGCTGTAAAGGAAGCGGCAAGCAAATTAACAGAAGCCGATTTGAATAAAGAAGTGGATGCCTTTGGGATGAAATTTTCTTTAAGAAATTTTATGATAACAATTCTAAACCATAATCACGAGCATCTCGGTCAATCTATTGCTTATGCACGTATGAATGGCGTTGTTCCTCCCTGGAGTATGAAGGGTGAGTAGTGCCAAGTAAAGTTAAGAAGAGCACTTATTTAAGTGCTCTTTTATTTTGAATTAATTAATGAGGGAATGTTTATTCCACTAACTTTTAAAATGCTAATCAATAAAACAGCAGCTCCAATCCATTGAACCGGAGAGAGAATGTTGCCGTGAACAAAGTATTCAAGAACAACGGCTGTTAATGGAAACGCAAGTTCACAAATAGACGCAACTGAAGCAGAAATTCTTTTTAATCCATAATAATAAAGAAATATTGCAGCACCGCCGGTGGTAAATGCAATTATTAAAAAGATTATTATCTGTTTAGTTGTGATTTCAGTTAAACTTAAAATATCTCCGGTTGTTGTTGCGATTATAAACATAATAATCGTTGCAAATAAAAATCTTAGATATGTTCCCATTTCATAATCAACATTTCTTAATGCACGTTTACTAAGCACAGTAGAAGAACTAAAACTGAATGCAGCAAGCAGTGCAAACAAAGCCGCAATTGTTGTTTTATCTCCAGTAGAAAAATTTGGAGAAGAAAATCCGAATGTCATGAAGTATGCTCCCAAAATTGCCAATCCCGCCCACAGAAAAAATTCTTTTGGTAATTTTTCTTTCAAGAAAATTGTTGCTAATGAAATTGCGAAAACCGGTTGAAGTTTTTGTAGAAGAATAACGACAGATAGATTTATAAAATTAACATAAAAAAGAGCTTTGGTAATTGCCATTGTGCCAACTGCACCACCAAGCAAGGCAACACCAAAGAATGCCAGCCAATCCTTTTTCTTTAACTGCTTTAATGATGATAATCTTTTAATAAAAAAGGGGGAGAGTAATATTGCAACGACGGCACTTTCAACAAAAACAACAAGAGGAACAGGTAAACTATAAAGCGATGGACGTAAAACAATTCCATCAACCGCCCAAAGAGATGCTGCAATTACCACTAATAATGGAGCCAATAATTTTGAACTGCCTTCTTTTTTGTTTTTTTCAATCAAGATTTATCCCTGTTATCTTTTTTAGATGGCAGTACGTCCAATTTAAGTTTAGCAATTATAATGTAAATTGCAATTAATATCGTAACAGCATTAGCCAAAATAATTGGATACGAACGCAGTAAAATTCCGTACCATAGCCAGAGAATAAATCCTGCAATAAGCAGAGAAAACATTCCCAAAGAAATGTCTTTAGTGTGCTTTGATTTATAAACTTTTACAGCTTGCGGAATAAATGCAACCGTGGTACAAAAAGCCGCAAAATAACCTAAGTAAGATTCCATATTTCTTTGTATAATTTGAGCGGTAAACTTATGAATAAATGCAGAATTATTTGTTGATTTATTGCCAATTGAAACCCTTTGGATTAAAAATGGCTAAGATAATTGAGGTAAAAATTACCCAAAATTGCTGAAACCTTACTTTTTTTTCTCGCTGCACTTAGAAAATCTTTCAGAATCACAATAGTAAAATGGAATAATAATTGCATAAATCAGCTCAAAACAGAAATATCGCATTTGGTGAAATGAAAGAATATCAAATAATTCAGAGTATTTTATCAAATGTTTTTTAATAAACCAATTTGAGGTAGTTAAGTGCAAGATCAGCTAACAAAAGAAACCGTTTCCGGTAAATTTACCGAGGATTTTGATTTAGAGATTGAAAAAACAATCAATAAAAATATCATTCCAACCGAATTACCAAATTGGAATAAGGCAGAACTATCTTTACAAAACAAACTTCAGTTTGTATTAAGAAGAGTTAATCTTTCAAAATCATTTTTAGATGATGATATTTCAAAATGGGTAAATGCATCAAATGAGCCATATGAACTTTCGTCCTTGCGAACTTATCTTCTTTTAAGTTGTGTTAATATGATCGGAGAAATTAGCCGAACAGATACACCGATGACATTTTTATCTTGGCTCGACACTTCAAACTCAGTAACCACTAGAAGCATTCGAGAAGAATCAATCAACAAAGCAATTAATTCTGTTGGTGTTGTTGATGATCAAAAGAAAGCTGTTAAACTTATAAAATCAGTTTTTGCACAATACAGATTAACCAATTCGGTTGATTCAAATTATTTTTCTTTCTTTACTGATGCGCTTGATACTGAAACCCAAAATTGGATTGCATCAAATAGCTGGATATATCAGGATAATCCTTTAGAGAAATGGGCTAATCTTCAAAACGTTAAAGAAGGTTATGCAAATTTAACTTCTGCAGAAAATAAAAGATTAACAAACTCACGTAAAAGATGGGATGGATTAGATAACAATCAAAAATTATTTGAAGTATCACAGTTCTTAGAATTTTTGTTTAACCAGTATAATTTGTGTCAGGTAAATCCTCCGGTTAAGATGGATAAAGATCCTGTTGCAAAAGTCTGGAAAGATATTGATCAGGCAGTAAGTGAATATAAAGTTAATTACTTGTCCAATTCTTTATTTAATCACATGGGAGCAGATGGTCAGAAATTTAAATTCAATGAAGTTCGATGTGTATTTAAAGAAGAAGAGTTAATAGTGTTTGAAGGTGATGTTAGAGAAAAAGACAGAGAACTCTGGTTAAAGAGACTTTCGGAGTGGGTAAAAACAAAAATTGATTCGGAAAATGCAGTTGGTGAAACCATCTTTTTAGCACCTAAAAATCAGGCTCTAGTGCTATCTGGTGAAAATCTTGCACCCCTACTTGAAAAATGGATTGATAAAGCAGTAAAGAATATTTTAAATAAAAAATAAACTTTAAGTACAGCTATTAACAAAAAAAACCATGGTGATGCCATGGTTTTTTTATTTTAAATATAATTAGCAGTTAACTTTCCGCTAATCGAATTGATAATCTTTTTGTCGCGGTAAAGGTAGTATTAAAAACTGTAGATGCTGATTTGGGAATATGAACATCAATTGATGGTTCTTTATATAAAAATTCAAGACTTAATTGGTTTGGATTTTCTTGTGAGAGTTTTTTAGATTTTTTCTTTTTCATATCTGAAAGTGCTAAGAAAAATTTTTATTGTATTACAAAATTTGTGGTCGTAAAGTAAAAATATTAATCTATAAAAAGAAGGAACATGAAAAATTAATAATTTATTTTTCATCGAAAGAAAAATTTTTTCAATAAACTGTAATAAGTCTTTACATGTTTTCGGATCACAGCAGATAAATCGTCAACAAGATTTTTATCAAACAAACGTTTTTATATTTTTTTGATGATAATTTATTGCTGCTATTATTCCCAAATCAAAACTGTTCTCTTGAATTCAAAAGACAAAAAAAATTCAAATGATCATCATCCAATAAAATTACTTTCCATCATATTCAACACTTTTTAAGTAATGGGCTGGATCCATATTTCTTAGCATAACTGGATTTGTTGTAAAGTTCTTTTCTTCCCCGGGTTCAAGTTGATCAATTTTTGCAGTAGATGGTTGAGCATCAATCAAATAATTTAAAACGATGTTTGTTAGTTTTTCATCACTTATATTTTTAATTGTTCCCTCATAATGCGAGAAATCTCTTGGTTGAATTGACGGGGCATCAAGACTTACCGATTCTCTTGATTTATTATAGGATGCATTTATCTCAACAACTTCCTTTTCTTTTAGAAAATTGTCGTAAGCAAAATACCCCGCTACAATTAGAATGATGAAGATTAAGAACTTTTTCATATTCACTCCAGAATAATTTTGAAATACCAATTAGACTATTTAATTATTAACATATAAAAATAACCGCTGGTGTAAAAATATTGATAGCTAAAAACTATTGCCTGTATTTTTCCGACCGTTATTTTTATAACAAATAATAAACCATCATAAATATTTAACAAAAAGGAGGCTTTATGTTAAATAAATCAATTTATTTTACATATGCTATGTTAGCTGTTCTTACTTTGGTTGTACTTTTAACCGCTTGTGATCAAAACCAACCGGAAAAGAAGGTACTATCTGAAAAAGAGATGATAGAAAGAGGAAAATATCTTGTAACTGCTGGCGGTTGTCACGACTGCCACTCGCCTAAAGTTTTTGGACCAGAGGGGCCAAAAATAGATGAGACAAAAATCTTATCCGGTCATCCTGCAGAAATGAAATTAGCAGAATTTGACCCTGCTATTTTAGAGCCGGGTAAATACCTATTATTTACTCAGGATGTAACTGCTGCAATTGGACCGTGGGGCGCTTCATTTGCAGCTAATCTTACGCCGGATAACGAAACAGGAATTGGTACCTGGCAATCGGAGATGTTTATTAATGCTCTAAGAACAGGAAAACATCTTGGTGCTGGCAGACCAATTCTTCCGCCAATGCCCTGGCAAATGATAGGAAAGCTTACTGATGAAGATCTGCAAGCAATGTTTGCATATTTAAAATCTATTCCGCCTATTAAAAACAAAGTACCGGATCCAAAACCATTGGATCAATTGCTATCATCCAAATGATTTATAATCCCTGCTCAAAATGTGGCAGGGATTACTTTTTGCTTCATTTCCAAACATCTTCTTTGGGGCAACTCTGTCCGATTCATTTCAAATACGTTCCCAAATTCGTCTATTTATTAACAATTTTAAGGCATTATGTGTTTGGCTTTGTATTTGTATGATGTCCTTTAATTATTTATAACTAATATTGGTAAGAAAATGATAACAGAAATTCCAACGACTTATGAAGGAGTAAAAGTGGATTTTGAAGATTTTACAAGAGAAGTCTTAGGAGATGTTTTAATTGAAAAGGTTAACTTCACTAGGGCTACCTTTAAAGAGGCTCAGGAATTTAAGGATAGACTTGTTTATGACATTCTAATGAACAATGAAAAAATTATAATTGATCTTAGCAGTTGTGAATATATAGATTCTACTTTTCTTGGAGCCTTGGTTGTGATTCTTAAGAAAATGGCTGAACGAAGCGGAGAGATAAAATATGTCATTCCTCAACCATCAGCATTATATCTTTTTAAGATAACGGGTTTATATGGTGTACTTAATCTATATAGAAACAGAGAAGAGGCTATTCAAAGTTTTGCGTAATTGCTTTTTTGTTTTATTAATTGATAAAATAATAAGAACGATTTATTTATGGAAATAATAATTTTAGCTATAGTATTTGTTGTGATATTTGGGTTCTGCTATTCGTTATGGAAATTGGCAATTAACGAAGAGAAAAAAGAAATAAAAAAATTGTTTCATTGATCTTGAATTTATAAACCATTTGCTTTTTTGACCGCACTAGTTGCGGTCTTTATATTTTAAACCCTTTAATAACAACTTATCCAGCACCAAACTTTGAGAAACTACGGCTTTTCGTTATTTTTACATCGCATCCGTAGCTCAGTTGGTAGAGCAGTAGACTCTTAATCTATTGGTCGGGGGTTCGAGTCCCCCCGGGTGTACTAAAGAAAGTTTAACATCTTTTATGTAAAAATACCCTCTTAAAACGAG
>Ga0172367_10003078_pt1 | contig 22128 bp, 17 predicted proteins | sample Lak10m_FD_114542 | JGI IMG/M metagenome (GOLD analysis project Ga0172367, IMG submission 114542) | Freshwater microbial communities from Kabuno Bay, South-Kivu, Congo - kab_022012_10m | ecosystem: Environmental > Aquatic > Freshwater > Lake | place: Democratic Republic of the Congo: South-Kivu... | reverse complement strand
TGGTTCCACTGCTTCGCCGGCACCGCGGGCGACATGACGATGGCGTCGCTGGTGCACGCCGGGGCCGATCCGGTGGAGGTGGCCGCGGTACTCGCGGGCCTCGAGCTCGACGGGTATGCGCTCAGCTTCGAGCCGGTGTTGCGGTGCGGTATCGCCGCCACGCAGGCACACGTCGCCGTGCTGGGCGAGCACCAGCACTCGCTGCTCCACGACGGCGTGCCGCACGACCACCACGAGCACGACCACGGCCATGCGCACGGCGACCACCATCACCATGACGATCACGACCACGACCATCACGGTCACGACCATCATCACGGCGGTCACGGCCACCGCCCGTATGCCGCGATCCGCGACCTGTTGGCCGCCGCCGACCTGCCGTCGCGTGTGCGCGACCGGGCCCAGCGCACCTTCCGGCTACTCGCCGAGGTGGAGGGCGCGATGCACCGCATGCCGCCCGACGACGTCGAGTTCCACGAGGTCGGCTCGGTCGACGCCATCATCGACATCGTCGGCGCGTGCGCGGCACTCGAGGTGCTGGGCATCGACCGCATCGTGTGCAGTCCCATCACCGTCGGGCAGGGCACGGTGCATGCCGCACACGGCGAACTGCCCAACCCCGCGCCGGCCGTCGTCGAACTGCTCGCCCGTCGCGGTGCCCCCAGCCGGGGCATCGCCGATCGCAAGGAGCTGGCCACACCCACCGGTGTCGCGCTGATGACCGCGTTGGCCGACGAGTTCGGCCCGATGCCGGCGCTCACCGTGGAGGCGGTCGGATACGGCGCCGGCACCGCCGACATCCCCGGCCGCCCGAACGTGGTGCAGGTGGTGGTGGGCGCCGAGCCTGTCGCGGGCTTGGCCCCGCAGCCGGGTCAGCCGGTGCAACTGTTCGAGACCAATGTCGACGACGCCACCGGTGAAGTCATCGCGCACACCATCGCTGCGCTGCTCGCCGCCGGCGCGTACGACGCGTGGGCGTCACCGATCGTGATGAAGAAGGGCCGCCCCGCCCACACCGTGCACGCGCTGTGCGACCCGGCGGCAGCGGCCGAGGTGAGCGCCGTGCTCGTGCGAGAGACCGGTTCGCTGGGTCTGCGCGGCACGTTGTTGCAACGCTGGCCGCAGCAACGCGACGAACACACCGTGCACGTGCACGGTCACGCGATCGGCGTGAAGGTCACCGCCGGACGGATGAAGGTCGAGCACGACGACGCCGCGGCTGCGGCGCGCGCACTGGGTCTGCCGTTGCGCGAAGTGTTGCGGCAAGCCACCGAAGCGGCCCACCGCGCACTCGACTGATCAGCTGGCGAGTGCCTGGTCGACGATCTGCTGGAGATCGCTGACCTCGACCTCGCCCGACACGCGGACCTTCACCTTGCCGTCGGCGCCGACGATGACGAAGTACGGCCAGCCGCTGGCGCCGTACGCCTGGGCAGCCTTGCCGGCAGCACCGTCGCCCTGGGCCTCGTCGACGAGGACCGGCCATGCCCAGCCCTTGTTCGAGAACCACTCGGCGGGCGGGTAGTTCACGGCGGTCTCCGACACGGCCGTCGCCACGCCGATGACCCGCAGTTCGGGCGGGATGGCGCCACTGTTCTTCCAGTCGAGCAGCTTCGGCACCTCGGCGTTGCAGTGCGGGCACCAGTGCGCGAGGAACACCAGCATGTACGCGCCGTCGGCAGCGTCGACCTTGATGGGCTGGCTGTTGAAGTTCGACCCGTCGAGGATGGGGGCCGTGAGCCCGATGGCCTCGTCGGCACCCGCATCAGGGTTGTACGCCGGCAGCGGATCGCCGGTCACCGTGACGGGCTGGCTGGTGGGCAGGTCGTCGAGACCGCCGCCCTGCGCCGCCGTGGTGTCGCTGGCTGCCGGGCTGTCGTCGCCGCCGCTGGTGGCGATGATCACGCCCACCACGGCCACCACGACGAGCACGCCGATGGTGACCCACATCCAGGTCTTGGAACCGCCGCCGCCGGCGGCCTTCGCCGCCGCCTTGCGACGGGCTTCAGCCCGCTGCCGATTCGCCATCTTCTTCAGCCTCCAGTGGTTCGGGAAGGAGCAACAGGGCCAGGATGGCAGCAAAACCGCAGAACGCCATCACGGCCAGGGTGATCGAGGGGAAACCGGTGGGCTGCAACGTGATCTCGTCGCGCCCTCCGAAGGAGATGAGGTTCGGCACCGCACACGGCGTGGTGGCCGCGCACTCCTTCGAGTCGGCGATGAACCCGCGCTCGATGAAGTTGTGGTACGTGCTGATGGCCAGACCGATGCCGGCGAGCGGTGCGGCGTACCACTTCACGCCACGGTCGCGCCGGACGGCGGCGATCACCAGGATGACCGCCGTCGAGAACATGAAGATGCGCTGGAACCAGCAGAACCGGCAGGGGATCCAGCCGAAGTGCTCGCTGAACACCAAGCTGCCGATGGTGGCGCCGACGGCAACGACGGCCGCCGCCCACAGCTGCACCCGGTGCACGGCCGCACTGATGCGCACGGTGGCCACCGAGGGCACGAGGCGGATGACGACCAACGCAACGACACCGAGGATGGCGACGATGGCCAGCACCGCGGAGATGTCGTGGAAGGTCTGGGCGGACATTCGCCCATTCTGACGCGGAATGGCGAAAATGTGATGGCAGGATGCAGCACGTGATCGAACCCGTGGTCGACGCGTCCTTCCTCGACGCCCATCCCGAGGCCGTGGTGGCCGACGTCCGCTGGTACCTCGACGGACGCGACGGGTACGCCGCATTCCTCGCCGGGCACCTCCCGGGCGCTCGCTGGGTCGACCTCGAGGGCGCACTCGCCGCCCACGACCGGCCTGCGACGGAGGGTCGACATCCGTTCCCGACGCCCGAGGCGTTCGCCGCCGCGATGGGTGCGCTGGGCATCGGTGACGAGTCGCTGGTGGTGGCGTACGACGACGCCGGCGGCATGACCTCCGGCCGGCTCGTGGTGATGCTGCGCATGCTGGGCATCGACGCCGCGGTGCTCGACGGCGGCCTCACCGTGTGGGACGCCGACGCTCGTCCCGTCGAGTCGGGCCCGGTGGCGGCACCTGCGCCTGCCACGTTCACGCCCCGGCCGTGGCCGGCCGACCGGCTCGCCGACGCCGACCAGGCCCTGGCCCACGCCGCAGCCGGCGGGGCCGTGCTCGACGCCCGTGCGGCCGAACGGTTCACCGGCGAGGTGGCGCTCATCGACCCTCGGCCCGGCCATGTGCCCGGCGCGCGCAACGCACCCTGGGGCTCGGTGCTCGGTTCCGACGGCCGGATGAAGTCGCCCGACGAGCTGCGCCGCCACTACGCCGAGCTCGACGCCACCGACGGCCAGGCAGTGGCGTACTGCGGCTCCGGCGTGAGCGCGTGCATGAACGTGCTCGCCATGGAGCGCGCCGGTCTCAGACCGCCGCGGCTCTACGTGGCGAGCTGGTCGGGGTGGTCGTCCGACCCCGATCGTCCGGCCGAGCTGGGCCCGCACCACATGAGCGACCCCGCGTGAGCGAGCCCGGCACCTCCATCGGCTTCGACGCGCTCCGCGACCTCCGTCGTCGCCGCAAGCTGCATCGCCTCGGCAACCTCGACTGGTTCGAGGCTGCCTACCGCGTGTACTTGTTCGGGTTCTTCGGCGGCGGCGCGGTGCTGTGGATCAGCAGCTCCATCAAGGACACGCCGGTCAGCGATGCCGTCGCCGCCGACGTGCTCGCCCACGGCCCTGCGGTGCTGGGGCTGCTGGTCGCGTTCGCGTTCATGGCCGGCGTGCGCGGTGGCGCGCAGGGCGGGCCGGTCGCGCTCGAGGCGGCCGATGTGGTGTACGTGATGCTCGCCCCCATCGATCGTCGTCGTGCGCTGTGGAAGCCCGCGGTGCAACGGCTGCGCAGTGCCGTGTTCAGCGGCGCCATGGCCGGCGGCATCATCGGGCAGTTGGCGGGCCGTCGCCTGCCCGGTTCCACCGTCGCGTGGTTCGGTTCGGGCGCGCTGTTCGGCGCGAACCTCGCGGCCGTCTGGGTGGGGGCGGCGCTCGTCGCGCACACGCTGCGGATGCCGCGGTGGCTGGCCACCGCGCTCGGACTCGCCGGTGTGCTGTGGCAGGCCGCGGCGGTCGGGTGGGGAGTGGTCGGCCCGTTCAACCTCGACGGCAGCCTCGCGCTGTGGGGCTGGCGTGTGCGCGGGTACGACCTGCTGGCCGTCGCGTTCACGCTCACGATGGTCGCCGTCGGCATGGCGCTGCTCCGCAGGCTGTCGCTCGACGCGCTCGCCCGCCGCAGCGCGCTGGTGGCGCAGTTGCGTTTCGCCGTCACCATGCAGGACCTGCGCACCGTCATTCTCCTGCGACGCCAACTCAACCAGGAACGCGCCCGCCATCGTCCGTACTTCCGGCTTCCCGCCGCCGGCGGTTCGGTGGGTCTCACGGGCAGCGTGTGGCGCCGCGGTTGGCACGGGCTGCTGCGCTTCCCGGTGCCGCGACTGGTGCGCATGGCCGCCATCGCCGCCGGCATGGGCGTGTTGCAGGGCATGGTGGTGCGCGGCACCACGCCGGCGTTCCTCGGCACGGCCATCCTCGGGTTCGTGCTCGGCCTCGAGGTGATGGAGCCGCTGTCGCAGGAGGTCGACCAGGCCGACCGCGCCGACGCACTGCCCATCGAACGCGGCGACCTGATGTCGCGGCACCTTCTCGCTCCGGCCGCCGCGCTCGTGCCCTTCGCCGTCGTCGCCGCAGTGGCCGCATGGCTCACCCTCGGAGCGCACAGCGATGCGCTCGTTCCCGCGCTGGTGCTGGCCGTCCCCACGCTCCTCGGCGCGGCAACCGGCGGCGTGGTGAGCATCGTCAAGGACCTCCCCGATCCCAGCAGTGCACCCACCCAGCAGACCTTCATGCCGCCCGAGATGGTCGGCTTCACCACCGCCATCCGGATCGTGTGGCCCATCGTCGTCAGCACGCTCACGACCTGCACGGTGCTGCTGCCGCGGGCCGCGTACGAGGCAGGTGATTCGGTGGTCGGCGCCGCCATCCGCGGTGCCATCGGCTCACTGCTCGTGGTGCTGCTGGTGTTCCAGTGGGTGCGGTTGCGTGACCGCCTCCGTCGCAAGATCAGCGCCTTCATGGACGAGGGCAGGGCGTACACGTCCCAGCAAAGGAGCTCGGCATGACCGCCGCCCTCAGCACCCATCAGCTCGCCAAGGACTACGGCGACCGGCCCGCACTCGAACCGCTCGACCTCGAGGTGCCCGAAGGCCAGCACGTCGCGCTCGTCGGGCACAACGGCAGCGGCAAGACCACGCTGCTGCGCATGGCGGCCGGCCTGCTCGACCCCACCGGCGGCGAGGCGCGCATCATGGGTCACGTGTCGGGGTCGCTCGAGGCGCGTCGCTCGCTGAGCTGGCTCTCCGACACGCCCACCTTCTACGACGACCTGTCGCTGTGGGAGCACCTCGAGTACGTCGGGCGCCTGCACGGTGTGGCCGAGTGGCAGGGCAAGGCCGACGAGCTGCTCGAGCGCCTGCAGCTGGGTGTCCGCCGCGACGACATCCCCACCACGTTCAGCCGCGGCCTGCGCCAGAAGGCCGCCATCGCGATGGGCATGGTGCGCCCGTTCGACGTGCTGCTGGTCGACGAGCCGTTCGTCGGTCTCGACAGCAACGGCAAGACCACGCTGCTCGAGCTGCTCGACGAGGCGGCACAGGTGGGCGCCACGCTGCTCGTCGCCACCCACGAGCTGGCGTTCGTGGGCCGCGTCGGGCGACTGCTCGCACTCCGCGACGGTGCGCTGGTGTTCGACGGCCCGCCGTCGGAGGCCGACGTGCACACGCTGGTGCTGCCGAGCTGAGTGAACGTTCGCTGAAGCGGGGCTGAAGCCGGCACCTTCGCCGGGACGGTGGCGGCGGTCGCCGCGCTACTCTCTGTCGCATGCAGGAGTTCTCTTCCGTCAGCGCCTCGTCGTACGACCCCGCCGCACTCGCCGCCAAGCTCACCGAGAAGTCGGCCGAGGGCTGGACCGTCGTCGGCATCGTCCCCACCGGTGGCGACGTCACCGCGTTCGTCGCCCGTGAGGCGGGCGCCGCGTCCGCCGCCGCTGCCCCGGCCGCGGCGGTGGTGGCCGAGCCGGCACCGGCCGCCGAGACCAGTTCGTTCGCCCCCACGCTCGCTGCCACCACGGCGGCGGCTGCGGCCACCCCCGAGCCGGCCGTCGCCGAGCCCGCCGGTTGGGCGGTCGCCCCCGAGGCCGCGTCGCCCGCACCCGCGGCCGCCGCCACCTCGATGGCGCCCATCGCCGACAGCACCAGCACCTACCAGCCGGCCGCCGAGCCCGTGTCGACGTACCAGCCCGCTGCCGCTGCGCAGCCCGCTGCTGCCGCCGCCACGCCCGCCGTGCCCGCCGGGTGGTACGCCGATCCCGCGGGCCGCTTCGAGCTGCGCTACTGGGACGGCAACACCTGGACCGAGCACGTGTCGCGCGCCGGCCAGCAGTACACCGACCCGCCCGTCGCCTGACCCCTTCCCCGCGAACACAAGTTCGCGCCCCTCCCGCGAACATAAGTTCGCGCGGTGGGGCTGGGGACTTGGGTCCCTGGGCTGCGGCACAGGGGCATCGGTAACCTTCCGTCATGCGCGCCACTTCGATCGGCCACGCCGGCATCCTCGTCGACACCGTCGACGGGTCCATCGCCTGCGACCCCTGGTTCCTCCCGCAGTTCCACGGGTCGTGGTTCGTGTTCCCGAGGAACGACCAGCTGTCCGACGAGCTGATGCAGCGCATCTGCAACCCGACGTACCTGTACATCTCGCACATCCACGCCGACCACCTCGACGAGGAGTTCCTGCGCGAGCGGATGAACAAGGACACCACGGTCCTCATCCCCGGGTATCCCACCCGCGAACTCGAGCGCATCCTGCGCGGCCTCGGCTTCTACAACATCGTTCGCACCGTCGACGGTGAGGAGAAGGCGCTCGGCCCGAACCTGAAGATCGCCATCCACGTCGAGACCAGCATCACCGACGGCCCCGGCGGCGACAGTGCCATCGTCATCAGCGACGGCACCGGCCGGCTGGTGAACCAGAACGACTGCCGCACCAACGACCTGCTCGCGCTGCGCAACCACGGGCCGGTCGACCTGCACTGGCTGCAGTACTCGGGCGCCATCTGGTACCCGATGGTGTACCAGGAGACCCCCGAGCGGATGCGTGAGCTCATCGACGCGAAGGTCGACAGCCAGTTCGCCCGCGCGATGCGCTACGTCGAGACCATCGGCGCCCGCGCCGTCGTGCCCAGCGCCGGGCCGCCCGCGTTCCTCGACCCCGACCTGTTCCAGTTCAACGTCATCGAGGGCGACGAGCTGAGCATCTTCCCCGACCAGATCAGCTTCATGACCATGCTCGGCGAGGCGCAGCACCAGGGCATCCTGGCCGTGCCCGGTACCGAGATCGAGTTCGGCACCGACGGCGAGCTCCGCGTCACGCACCCGATGCCGCAGGCCGAGGTCGACGACATCTTCACCCACAAGCGCGCGTACCTCGAGCAGTACCAGGCCGACTGGCTGCCGTGGCTGGCCGACATGAAGGCCGCGTGGCTGCCCGCCACGCCCGATCTGTTGCCCACCGTGAAGGCGTGGTTCGAGCCGCTCATGGCCATGGCGCCCACCGTGTGCAACGCCATCGGCGACGTCGTGGTGTTCCATGCCGGCGACCTGGCCATCGCGCTCGACTTCCCGCGCCGTGAAGTGCGCGAGTGGGCCGGCGAGGAGCACGGCTTCTGGTTCAGGGTGCAGCGCGAGCTGGTCGAGACCGTCGTGGCGACGCGCGCGAACGACTGGAGCAACGCGCTGTTCCTGTCGTGCCGGTTCAGCGCATGGCGCAAAGGCCAGTACAACGAGTACGTCTACAACTTCTTCAAGTCGCTCGACGTCGAGCGGATGCGCCGCACCGAGAGCGAGGCGTTGCGCAAGCTCGACCCCGATCGTGGCGGCATGGCCGACGAGGACATCCGCCTCGGCGACTGGATCGTGCAGCGCGCCTGCCCGCACCGCGAGGCCGATCTCAGTGTGTTCGGCGAGATCGAGGGCAACGAGCTGGTCTGCACCCTGCACGGCTGGCGGTTCGACCTCGAGACGGGTCGCTGCCGCAACGCCGACGACCGCCCTCTGCGCGTCCGCCGCGCCACCCCCGCCGACGACTGACCGTCTTGGGTGCTTTCGTGCGGCCCTGGGGCGCACGAATGCACCCAACGGGGAACGCTGGGTCGCGTCAGTACAGCGTGAGGCGGTAGGCGAACCGGTAGGTACCGGGTTCGATGCGGTACTGGGGCAGCACGTCGGGCCCGCAGCTCGCGGTGCCGATGCCACGGTGCGCCACGTCGAGGTGCACCACCAGTTCCTTGCGCGGTCGGAGCTCGGTGGCCGTGGCAGCCGCGTACAGGTCGCCGGCCTCGAAGTGCGTGGCCGAGCAGTGCAGTGCGATGGGCTGCAGCACGTCGACGCGCAGCGCCTGCTCCTTCTTCGGGTCGACGAGCTCGAACCACCGGCAGTCGGTGCGCAGGCCGAACTCCTGCGGCACGAGGTACGGCGACTCGTCGGGCGCCTGCTCCCAGGTGCCGAACATCGCGCTGCGATTGCGGTCGGGGTAGTTCTCGTGCGGGCCACGTCCGTACCAGCGCACCTCGCTTAACCGGCCCGGCAGCGCGAACGACACGCCGACGCGCGGCAGGTCGGCCAGCGACTCGGGCACCGTGACCTGATGGTGGAACTCGATGCCACCGTCGACCTCACGGCGATCGACGCGATGTGCGACCAACTGGTCGGCGGGCAGCCGATCGACGCCGGCCTCGAGCCACTCGCCGAGGGCACGACCGCCGACGCGGATGCGCTCGCGCAGCTCGGGCATCAGCTTGAACCCGTCGTTGTCGGTGGCGGCACGCCACAACGACAGCTCGACGGGGCGCACGAACAGGCGGTCGATGGCCTTCGCCCCACCCTCGGCGTCGCCCACGGGCACGGAACGGCGGCGCACGGCGTGCACGGTGACCTGGTCCCAGGCCACCAGATGGCCGGTCGGCGCGAACCACTGCTCGGCCTTCGTGTACCAGCGCACGCTGAGGAACGCCTCGCCGTCGAGCGGTGCGTCGCACGGCAGCGGCACGTCGACCGACGAGTGCGGCGCGACGGTGGGCAGCGACAGCACGCCGCGGCGCGCCACGGCACCGTCGACGAGCAGCTCCCACTCGGCCTTCAACCCCGACAGATCGGTGAACGACTGACGGTTGGTGATGCGCAGCGTGCCCTTGCGTCGACCGGCAGCGACCGTGACGGGGCGGTACACCCACGCCACTTCGCGCATCGCCGGGTGCGGTTCGCCGTAGCTGCCCACCAGGCCGTCGGCCACGAAGTTGCAGTCGTGCGGCGTGTCGCCGAACTGGCCGCCGTACGCGAGGCGCACCGTGCCGTCGGGCAGCACCTGGCGGATGCCGTGGTCCTTCCACTCCCACAGGAACCCGCCCTGCAGGCCGGGGGTGGAGGTGATGACGTCCCAGTAGTCGGCGAGCGACCCGTTGCTGTTGCCCATCGCGTGGCTGTACTCGCACAGGATGAGCGGGCGGGTGCCCTTGCCCGACTCGCCGTAGAAGCGGATCGCGTCGATGGGTGCGTACATCGGGCAGACGATGTCGCTGGCTGCGAGGCCGCCGTCGATCCAGCCGGCGTGGAACACCGCGCCCTCGTAGTGCAGTGGACGGCTCGGGTCGACGCTGCGGATCCAGCCGGCCAGCGCGTCGTGGTTGCTGCCGTAGCCGCTCTCGTTGCCGAGGCTCCACAGGATGATGCTCGGGTGGTTGCGGTCGCGCTGCACCATGCGCGCGCCGCGCTCGAGCCACGTGCTGCGCCAACGCGGGTCGTTGCACAGCGACGTGTTGTACGCGTGGCTCTCGATGTTGGCCTCGTCGATGAGGTACATGCCGAGCTCGTCGCACAGGTCGTAGAAGCGCGAGTCGTTGGGATAGTGCGACGTGCGGACGGCCGTGATGTTGTGGCGGCGCATCGTGAGCAGGTCGGAGCGCATGTCGGCCTCGGTGACCGCCTTGCCGCGCTCGGGGTGATGGTCATGCCGGTTGACGCCGAAGATCCACACCGGCTGCCCGTTCACGAGCAGCTGCCGGTCGCGCACCTCGACGTGACGGAAGCCGACCATCTGGTGGGTGGACTCGAGCACCGCACCCGTGGGCGACAGCAACTCGACGTCGACGCGGTAGCGAGCCGGCGATTCGGCCGACCATGCCGACACCTTGGGCACCGTGAACGAGTGCTCGCTGGTGAACCCGGTGAACACGTACGGGATGGACTCGGCGTGCGGCACGGGCGCCACCGACGGCTTCCCGATGCGCTTGCCGTTCGGGCCGGTGAGCGTGACGCGAGTGGTGAACCCCTTGGCAGGCGCGCCGTGGAAGTCGGCCGACGCGAGCACGCGGAGCTGACCGGTGCCCTCGGCCACGGCGAGGTCGGCGTGGCACACGACATCGGCGATGCACACCGGGGTGCGCGCCTCGATCCAGACGTCGCGGTGCAGGCCGGCCATCCACCACTGGTCCTGGTCCTCGACGTAGCTCTGTGCGCTGTACCGCATCACCACGACGGCGAGGTGGTTCTGGCCGGCGACGAGCAGCTCGGAGATGTCGTACTCGCTGGGCAGGCGGCTGTCGGTGCCGTAGCCGACGAACGTGCCGTTGAGGTACACGGCATGGACGCTCTCGGCGCCGGCGAGGTGCAGGACCACACGGTGCGACTTCCAGCCGCGGTCGATGGTGAACGCTCGTCGGTACACGCCGGTGGGGTTGTGCTCGGGCAGGCGCGGCGGCGGCCCGGGGAACGGCATCTGCACGTTGGTGTAGTGCGGCAGATCGCCCGTGTCCTGCACGGTCCAGTTGCCGGGCACGGCCACGGTGCGGCCCTTCGCCGGCGTGGGCCCGGTGACGGCCGACGCCGGCACTGTGTCGGGCGACGGGTACAGCCGGAACTGCCACTGGCCGTTCAGGCTCTTGCGCGCATCGTCGCCGAGCGGCAGCGGGACGTGCATGGGCAGCCGCCCGATGCTGGTGATGGCAGGGTCGGTCCACGGGCGCAGCGCGCCGAGGTGCGGCAGCACGTCAGCCGCCGTGGACCCAGACGGGCGTGCCGAGCGGCACGAGACCGGAATCCCAGATGAAGTCCATCGCAGCGGTGCTGACACGCACGCAGCCGTGGGAGGCCGGGTAGTTCGGCACGCTGGTCATGCCGTGGATGGCGACGCCACCGCGGAAGTACTTCGGCCGGTAGATCTGGCCGAGGTCGCCCTCCCACCAGCCGTCGGGACGCTCGCGGTTGGTGGCCCACAGGCCGTTGGGGGTGATGGCGTCACCCTTCTCGACCTTGGTGGGGTCCTTCTTGTTGACCGCCTCGTAGGGGATGCCGCTGCCGGTCGACGTGTTGAACGTCCACACGGTCTTGCCGTTCTGCACGATGAACAGCAACTGCCGGGTCTTGTCGACCTCGACGAGCGTGCCGCTGTTGGAGGCGCCGCGTGCGCGTTCGGGCAGGGCCTGCAGCCAGGCGGCCGTGTTGGCGTCGACCTTGCCGGTGGCCTCGAAGCCGAGGTACTTCTGGAACGCCATCACGGCCTGGGTGGTGGCGAAGCCGTACTGGCCGTCGGCGCCGCCGGTCCAGAACCCGAGCTGCGTGAGGCGCATCTGCACCACCTGCGTGTCGGGACCGTTGCTGCTGCCGACCGCCTTGATCTCACCGGCGAACGCGCCCACGGTCTCGACGTTCGACGGGATGGTGGGGATGGGTGCGACGGTGGTGGTGGGTGCCGCCGTCGTGGTGGGCGCCTCGGTGGTGGTGGGCGCCTCGGTGGTGGTTGCCTCGACCGTGGTGGTGGGTGCCGTCGTGGCAACGTCACTCGGTGCGGAGTCGGCGTTCGAGGTGGACGAGCACGCGGACGCGAGGAACGACAGAGCGACCGGCAGGCTCAGCAATGTGAGTCGTGTGCGACGGGTGATCATGGGTGGAGGGTTCCCCTGCGATCGGCGGTAATCACCATCCAGGTTACGCCAGAACGGGTTCAAAAGGTCGGCAGCTCGAACCACACCGTGAGGCCGTACTTCACACCCGACTGCAGGGGCGTCGCCTGATGCGGATGGGTGACGAGCGACGGCCACACCACCAGTTCGCCCACCGGCACCGACCGGTTGTCGACGCCCTGCCGCGGGAAGTCGAGCACGGCGCCCTCGTACCCGTCGTTGAGCTTCGCCGAGGCCGACACCTGTGCCACGTCGTGGTGCATGCGCAGGTGCTCCTGCTGGCCCAGCTCGTACTTGATGACGAACACGTCGCGCAGGCCGTGGTAGTCGATGAACGGCCACACGTCCTGCAGTTGCGGCCAGATGCGCCGGCCGAGATCGATCTCCACCTGCTCGAACAGGCGCGGGCTGATGACGGCCAGTGACACCTCGTGTCCGGGCACCGGGTCGTCGGGTTGCAGCTCGAATGCGCCGACGGCTTCGGCGGCGCGGATGACCGTGGCACAGAACGACGACGTCCAGAAGGGCACCGTGTAGACCTCGTTGCCGAGTTCCGTGAGCCCCTCGCGCTCGTCGATCGCCCCCTGGTATCCGAGGATCTGCTGCAGGTCGTCGTACTCGTGTGCCACGGCAACGATCGTGTCAGAGTTCGTCGGCGCGCAACGACCACGGTGTGCGCGGCACACGACCGATGTCGAACCGCGCGACGAGGTCGTCGGCGTCGACGAGGTCGTCGGCGTCGCACAGGCCGAGGCTCGCGCCGAGGCGGGCCAGCACCATCTCGGCCGTCACGCCGCGCGTCGCGAGGTCGGCCAGCGTGACGGCGCCGTGGCGCTTCGCAAGCCGGGCGCCGTCGGGTGCGAGCACGAGGGGCACGTGCGCGTACACGGGTGCGGGCAGGCGGAGCAGGTCCTGCAGCAGTCGTTGGCGCGGCGTGCTCGACAGCAGATCGTCGCCGCGCAGCACGTGGGTGATGCCCTGCGCTGCGTCGTCGACCACCACTGCCAGGTTGTACGCGGGGACTCCGTCGTTGCGGCGAAGGACCACGTCGTCGACCCCGCCTTCGTACGGTCCCGCGACCAGGTCGTCGATCCCGAACCGTTCACCGTCGGTGCGCAGTCGCAGTGCCGGCCGTCGCCCTTCGGCGAGCAGCGCTGCCCGGCGGCCGTCGGTCAGCTCGCGGCACGTACCCGGATAGGCACCCTCGGGGAGGTCGCCGTGGGGAGCCTGCGCCGCCTCGCGGATCTCGCGCCGCGTGCAGAAGCACTCGTACACGCGGCCCTGCTCACGGAGCGTGGACAACGCTTCCTCGTAGCGGTCGAATCGTTCGGATTGACGCACCACCGGCCCGTCGGGGCGCAGACCCAGGGTCGCCAGCGACGTCAGTTGGTCGTGTTCGTGGTCGGCGGAGGCCGTCACCCGGTCGAGGTCCTCCATCCGCACCCACCATTCGCCACCCTCCGCGCGTACCTGCAACCACGACAGCAGCGCGGTGCGCAGGTTGCCGAGGTGCAACGCACCCGTGGGAGATGGGGCGAAACGGCCACGCACGCCGCCCAGTATCCCCGTGCGGACCCTCACGAGCACGTCAAGTCTTCGGCATGACGTGCCGAAGAAGAGAGGCGGACGTCGCGTCCCCACGGCGCGACCCGAGGAAACGGAGCAGCAGCACATGCCCGATGCGGCGTCGATCGGTGGAGAGGAGGCCCCTCGCACGTTCGTGCGCGAGCGCGCCCTCGTCACCGTGACGAACAACGTCGCACCCGCACCGTTCCTGCTGCTGCCCTTCGTCCTGCTGGTGAGCGCGCTGCTGCGCAGCGACCTGCAGGACGAGCGCGTCGGGTGGTGGGCCATCGCCGCGGTGCTGAGCACTGCGATCACGCTGTTCGCGCTCTACCGCTACTACTTGCGCACCGACTCACGCACGACGTCGCGCACCGTCACCGTGCTCATCGGTGTGTCGTTCGTGTCGATCGGCGTCGTCTTCGGGCTCAGCCCGTGGGTGGCCGGCGGCGATCAGCAGATGACGCTCATCTTCACGCTGTTCCCCGCGGTCGCCAGCGCGGTCGGCTGCATCGTCACCGCCGGCCGCCGCGACATGTACCTCGCCTTCGTCCTGCCGCTGATGGGCATCTGCTCGGTGACCCTGCTCGCGTCGTCCGATCCCGACCTGCGTGGGCTGGGTGCACTCGCGCTGTGCTTCGCGCTCGGCCTGATGGTGCTGCACCACGTGGTCAGCCGCAACACCATCGAGGCCATCAAGCTGCAGTGGCGCAGCGAGAGCCTGTTGCGCGACCTGGCCCACGAACGTGGTGAGCTCACCGGCCTGAACGCGCAGCTCGCGGCCACGAACGCACGACTCGCGCATCAGGCCACGCATGACCCGCTCACCGGTCTGTACAACCGGCGCGGCACGCTCGAGTTGCTCGAGCAGGTGATGGCCGAGGCCACGCTGTCGAACCCGGTGGGCCTGCTGTTCTGCGACCTCGACCGGTTCAAGGCCGTCAACGACGCGCTCGGTCACCGAGGCGGTGACCGGTTCATCAGCATCATCGCCGATCGTCTGCAACGCAGCCTCGAGCCGGGTTCCATCGCCGGTCGCATGGGTGGCGACGAGTTCGTCGTCGTGATGCCGGGTCTCGACGTGAGCGCGGCCGCGGTGGTGGCGAACCGACTCGTCGGCGTGCTCGCCCAGCCGGTGTATGCGGAAGGTCGTGAGATGCCGTCGTCGGTGAGCATCGGCGTGGCATCGGGCCCACCGCACGGCGACTCCGCCAGCGAACTGCTGCGTCACGCGAACGCGGCGCTGTACCGCGCCAAGTCGGGCGGCCGCAACCGTGTCGAACTGTTCGACGGATCGATGCAGGACGAACTGCTGCAACGGTTGGAGAGCGACCAAGCGCTGCGTCGAGCGATCGACGACGGTGAGATCATCGCGTTCTTCCAGCCGGAGATCGATGCGATGTCGGGTCACGTGGTGGGCGCCGAACTCCTGGCGCGTTGGGTGAAGAAGAACGGCGTCGTCGTGCCCGCGCAGGAGTTCCTGCACGACGATCTGTCGTCGGCGTTGCTCGACCGCATCACCGAGCGAGTGATCGCGAGCGCCCGTCCGCACCTGCGCCGGTTGGCCATGCTCGGCCTGCCCGACGACTTCCGCTTCCGCATCAACCTCGGGTCGGCGCGCACCGAACAACGGTGGAGCAACGACAGCGTCGCGACGATGTTGCAAGGTCTCGACCCGGCGGTGATCACGGTCGACATCCACGAACGAGCGGTGACGGGCGACATCAACAGCGCGGCGGCGAACCTCGCGGCATTCCGTGCCCGTGGCGGCCGCGTGTGCCTCGACGACTTCGCGCGTGGGGTGTCGTCGCTGAGCCTGTTGCGCCGACTGCCCCTCGACGAGGTGCGCATCGACCGCCTGTCCATCGACACCATCGGCGCGCACCCGCACGACCGGGCCATCGTGCGGTCGATCATCGCGCTCGTCCGCGAGATCGGGCTCGCCGTCACCGCCGACGGTGTGGAGACTGGCGCGCAGGCCGACGCCCTCATCGCTCTCGGCTGCGTGCGTCAGCAAGGCCACCTGTACACGCCGGCGCTGCCCGCAGGTGAATTCGAGGACTTCCTCCTCGCCCGGATGGCGGAGCGGTACCTGCAGACCGCGTCCCTGCCGACGTGGCGCACCGACGATCTGGCAGAGTGACACCCACGACTCGATCAGGGGGTGGACATGTTCTGTCCGTCGTGCGGTGTCGCTACCCAGCCCGGCCAACGATTCTGCAACTCATGCGGTGCGGCGCTGACGTTCGAGGCCGATGTGCCCGCCGCGCCGGTCACCGCGCCGATCGAGCCGACGGCGGCGATCGAGCCGGTCACCACCGAGCTCGCCCCGCCGACTGCGGCACAGGTGGCCATCCCGACCGGGGAGATCCCGCCGGTCGGCAGCCCCGAGTTCGACGCGATGTTCGACACGGCACGGTTCAGAGTGGTGCCGCAGACCACTGTCACGGGCGAGCAGCTCGGTGTCGCGTGGGGTGATGCCACCGACCCGGTGCCCGTGGTGGTCGGTGGTGACACCGCCGAGGCGCCCGTGGTGGTCGCCGTGCGGCCGGCTCCCGTACGGGCGCTGATGCTGATGATGTCGATCGCCACGGCGGCGGTCGCCGTCATCGGCGCGCTGCTCACCGTGGTGCGGTATCGCGTCACCGGGGATGTCACGGCCGACGTGTCGGTCAAAGCGAACGATCTCACCACCAACGCGCTGGTCGGCGCGGTCGTGGCTGCGGTGCTGCTCATCGTCGGCGGCGCGCTCGCCATGAGCGGTCGCCGTGTCGGTCACGGTCTCGCCGGCGGCGCCGGGCTCGGTCTCGCCGGTTTCCTCGCCTGGCTCGCCGGCGACGCGGTGTCGGTGCTCGACGGCGTGCGCCAGGGCCTCGCCGAGTCGGGAATGGCGTACCGGCTGTCGACCACGATGGACGTCGGGCTGTGGATGCTGGTCGCGGCGGCCGGCCTCGGTGGCATCGTGTTCGTGCTCGGCCTATGGGGTTCGGGCCCCGACGGCTCACCCGGTGTGCATCCCGCCGCCGGTGCACTCGGCATGCTCGGCACCTTGGCCGTGGTGGTGGGGCCGCTCATCCCGATGAACGGCGCGACGTTCGCCGACAACTTCTCCACCGACGCCTCAGTCGGCCCGGCGCGCTGGTGGAAGGGCTTTCTCCTGCTCACCGTCGGCACCGAGTACGGGCCCGTACCGCCGGTCACCACGTGGATGCGCATGCTTGCGCTGCTGCTGTTACTCGTCGGCGGCCTTCTTGGCTTCATCGCCGGCTCGAAGTGGGGTCTCGCGTTGGTGAGCGGCTCGATGGCCGTGGCGGCGTGGCAATGGGTGAGCGCGCTCACCGTTGCCGGTGATCGCCCGTTCGGCATCGCCGGCGGCAACCCGGGGGCAGGGGATTTCTCGCCGCACATCGTCACCACGGTCGGTGTGGCGATGGTGGCGATCGCGCTCGTCGTCGGCGTGGTGACCAGCTACCTCGACCGCAGCGAGGTCGCGGCCACCTCGTGACCGTGGCGCACCGCCGCCACCGGGTCGGCGCCATCGGCCAACGCGAGCAGCACGCCCGCGGCGAACGCATCCCCGGCACCGGTGGTGTCCTTCACGTCGTCGAGGTGTGTCGCCGCAACGTCCACGGGCGGCTCGCCCGGTCGCCACACGGTGGCGGGTCCTGGTCCGCGCTTCACGATCACCACCGCACCGCCGAGTCGGTCGGGCCGCAGCCCATCGCCGAGCACCGCCGCCTCGAGTTCGTTCGCGAAGACCACCTGCGGTCGCAGCGCGGCGATGTGGTCGAGTGCCGCGTCGGCGCCGTCGTGCTCGAGCAGCGCGGCCGACGACGCATCGACGGCCACCCGCACGCCCGCGTCGTGCGCCCACCGGGCCAGCGTCGCCGTGGTCGTGGCCAACGGCTCACCGACGAGCGAGTAGTACGGCACGTGCAGCGTGTGCAGCCCCTCGAGCCATGCGGGATCGGGATCGGCCAGCTCCACGCATGCGGCTCGATCGGCCAACATCGTGCGCTCGCCGCTCGGGTCGACCAGCACCACGATGGTGCCCGTGCGGCCACGCCAACGCACCATCACGTCGGCGCCGACCGACTCGAGTTGCTCGGTCAGCCACCGCCCCGTCGGATCGTCGCCCACCTGGCCGATGAAACGTGCTCGCCCGCCGCCGCGGCACGCGGCCTCCACCATGTTCGCTGCGCTGCCGCCGCGTCGGCGCGTCACGATCGAACGGGTGTCGCTCGCGACGTTGACGTCCTCGAGCAGTTGCACCACCACGTCTTCGACCAGATCGCCCACGGCGCCGAGCAGGGTGTTCACGCGTCGCTCCATTCCATGTCCGCCCATCCTGCCCCACGGCATACCCTGGCACCATGAGCGACTCCGTCAAGACCCGCATGCAGACTGCACTCACCGCCGCGATGAAGGCTCGCGACGAGGTGTCGCTGTCGGCGCTGCGTCAGGCGTTGTCGGCCATTGCGGTGGCCGAGACCGCCGGCAGCGAGCAGGTGGTGCTCGACGACGCGCAGGTGCTCGCGGTGGTGGCGGTGGAGGTGCGCAAGCATCACGAGACTGCCGACGCGTTCGTCACCGCCGGCCGGCCCGAGAAGGTCGAACGCGAGCGCGCCGAGGCCGCAGTGCTCGAGGCATATCTGCCCGCGGCGCTCAGCGAGGCCGAGCTCGACGGCATCATCGCCGGTGAGATCGCGGCGGCAGCGGCCGAGGGCGCGACCGGCATGAAGGCGATGGGCAAGGTGGTGTCGGCGGTGCGCGCCAAGGCCGGCCCCACGGCCGACGGCGCCGCCATCGCGAACAAGGTGAAGGCCGCCCTCAGCGCGCAGGGTTGATCCGATGGGTGCTTTCGTGCGCCGAAGCGGCGCACGAAAGCACCCAACCGGGAACGCCGGGGTCAGTTGCCGAAGTCCCAGCCCTCACCCTGGGCGTACTGGCCGAGCACGTTCTTGGCGATGAGGATCTTGTGCACCTCGTCGGGCCCGTCGGCGATGCGCAGCGTGCGCGCCCCCTGGTACATGCCCCACAGCGGAAGGTCGTTGCTCACGCCCGCGGCACCCCACACCTGGATGGCGCGGTCGACGACGCGCGTGTAGGCGGCCGGCACGTAGACCTTGATGGCCGAGATGTCGGTGCGTGCCGCCTGCAGGCCCTGGTCGATCTTCTCGGCGGCGTGGATGGTGAACAGGCGTGCCGTCTGGATGTCGATGTAGCTGTCGGCGATGGCGCCCTGGGTGAACTGCTTCTCGGCCAGCAGGCCGCCGTGCACCTCGCGGGTCATCGAGCGGTGCACCATCATGTCGAAGGCACGCCACATCTGGCCGATGCTGTTCATGCAGTGGAAGATGCGGCCGGCACCGAGGCGGTCCTGCGCAGCCTGATGGCCTTCGCCCACACGCCCGAGCGCGTTGCTCACCGGCACGCGCACGTTCTCGTACTTCACCTCGCAGTGGTCGCTCTCCTTGCGACCCCACACGCCGATGCCGCGCACGATGTTGACGCCCTTCGTGGCGGTGGGGACGATGATCTGCACCATCGGACCGCTGCGCGGATCGGTGCTGCCTGCCTCCTGCACGCGACACATGACGATGAAGAAGTCGGCGTCGATGCCGTTCGAGGTGAACCACTTGTGGCCGTTGATCACGAACTCGTCGCCCTCGACCACGGCCGAGGTGGTGAGCGAACGCGGATCGCTGCCGGGGTTCGCGGGCTCGGTCATCGAGAAGCCGCTCTCGATGTCGCCGTCGATGAGCGGAAGCAGCCACTGCTGCTTCTGCTCCTCGGTGCCGTACTTGACCAGGATGCTCTGGTTGCCCGAGTTCGGCGCCACCACACCGAACAGCGATGCCGCGCCGATGGCGTACGCAAGCACCTCGTTCATGTAGGCGTGCGCGAGGAAGTCGAGGCCCATGCCGCCGTACTCCTTCGGCAGGTGCGGTGCCCACAGCCCGGCCTGCTTCACCTTCTCCTTGATGTCGGCGCGGAGCTCGAGGATCTCGGTGCGCTCGTGGAACGACTCGCCTTCGCGGCGCTCGGCCCACAGCCGGTTCTCGTTCGGCAGGATGTGCTCGTTGACGATCTCGGCGGTGCGCATGCGGATGTCGTTGATGCGCTCGTCGAGGGTGGGGACGGGCTTGCAGTTCATGGCCATGGGCCGACGCTATGACGGATGGACTGCCCGATGAAGGGCCGAAGGTCACTCGGCGTCCGGGCAGGTCATGGGCACGTTCTGTGACGAATCTTGGAAATCGGTACGGCCGTGTTGCCCGTTCGGGCAGGGTTCCGCGCGCGCCCTCGTACCGACGTCGTACGACCACGGTGCAGCCAGTGAGCCTTCATCAAACTTTGCCACGCAACGTGGCGTTGCGGTGACTGTTTGTTGGACATCTCTTGGGTGGACGATGCGGGTGCGCCGTGTGACAGTCCTCATCATGCTCCGCAGAATGCTCCCGATTCTGTGCGCTGCGCTCACCGTCGCGACCGTGGTTCCCGCCACAATCACTGCCGCTGCTCCCGCCGCCACAGCCCGCTACCTCGTCACCTTCAAGCCCGGCGCCGTGCCCGACACCGAGGCGCGCGAGGCCGGTTCGAGGGGTCTCGAGGTGCGCAAGGTGTTCCGCAAGGCCGTTCGCGGCATGGCCGTCGACCTCACGCCCGCAGAGGCGGCGGCGCTGGCAACCGACCCGCAGGTGGCATCCATCGAACCCGACCGGGTGCTGCGTGCCTCGGTCGACCAGACCGGCGCCACCTGGGGGCTCGACCGCATCGACCAGCGCGGCCTGCCGATGAACGGCACCTACTCCTACGGTGGCAACGGCGCCGGTGTGAAGGTGTACGTCGTCGACACCGGCGTGCGCTCGACCCATGCCGAGCTGGGCGGTCGGGTCGCTCCCGGCTACAGCCTCATCCAGGACGGCAACGGCACCGAGGACTGCCAGGGCCACGGCACCCATGTCGCCGGCACCATCGCCGGCACCACGTACGGCGTGGCGAAGGGTGCCACCATCGTGCCGATCCGCGTGCTCGACTGCCTCGGCGCCGGCTCGACCTCTGCGGTCGTCGCCGGTCTCGACTGGATCCTCACGTTCAACAACGGCGCTCCGGCAGTGGTGAACATGAGCCTCGGTGGCTCGCCGTCGACCATCGTCGACAGCGCCGTGCAGCGATTGATCGACGACGGCATCACCGTGGTGGTCGCTGCGGGCAACTCGGCGTACAGCGCGTGCCTCGCCTCGCCGGCGCGGGTGCCCGCCGCCATCACGGTCGGCGCCACCCAGTCCGACGACGCCCGCGCCCAGTACTCGAACTTCGGCCCGTGTCTCGACATCTGGGCACCGGGCACCGGGATCACGTCGGCCGGTATCGCCTCCGACACGGCCACGGCGGTCAAGTCGGGTACCTCGATGGCCACGCCGCACGTGGCGGGTGCCGCCGCCCTGTTGAAGGCCGCCACGCCGTCGTTGTCGCCGGCCGGTGTGGCCAGCGCGCTGATCGCCAACTCGACCCCCGGTGTGGTCACCGACGCACAACTCGACTCGCCGAACCGGCTGCTGTTCACCGGCGGCACGGGCGGCACGGGCACCGGCGGTGGCACCAACGGCGGTGGCACGACGGTGGCACCGCTCGCCGTCTCGACCTCCGCGCTCCCCGGCGGCACGGTCGGCGTCGGCTACTCGCAGACGCTCACCGCGAGCGGTGGCACGGCTCCGTACACCTGGGCGCTGAGCTCGGGCACGCTGCCTGCCGGCCTCACGCTGAACCCGTCCACCGGCAGCATCGCCGGCTCGCCGACCGCGGCGGGAGCGGCGACGTTCACGGTGCGGGTGACGGACTCGAAGGCCACCACCGCCACGCGGTCGTTGTCGATCACCGTGACGGCGCCGGTGACCGCGGTGCCGGGCGCATTCGGCAAGTCGAGCCCGTCGAACGGTGCGAAGGACCGCTCCACGACGCTGACGTTGTCGTGGGCGGCATCGTCGGGTGTCCAGCGCTACGAGGTCTGCTACGACCGAACGAAGGACACCGTGTGCTCGGGTACCTGGATCAGCGTCGGCACGGCTCGTTCGCTCAGCGTCTCCGGGCTGTCGCGACGTGCCACGTACTACTGGCAGGTGCGCGCCGTGAACACGGGCGGCACCACCCAGGCGAACGCCGGCACCTGGTGGTCGTTCACCACCAAGTGACCCGCGTGCGGTGCGGCGCTGCCGGGTGCATCCCCGGCGCCGCACCGCGTCGGACCGCGCCGCACCGCGTCGGACGCGCTCGGTGGTCCGAGTTTTGACCCCTTCCTGACCTCCGATCGATGCTGGGCCATTACGCTCGATCGTGATGCGTGCCGACCTGCGTCGACTGCCCTCGCGTTCTCCGATGAGCTGGGCAGTCGCCGGGTGCATGTCGGCGTGCGCCGTCGGTGTGGCCTTCATCGATCCGGCAGTGCCGTGGGAGTTGGCGCTCATCGTCGCAGCGTGGTCGCTCGGTGGAAGGTCCGCCGCCGTGGTTGCGGGCTCCTGGGG
>Ga0172367_10003077_pt1 | contig 22129 bp, 21 predicted proteins | sample Lak10m_FD_114542 | JGI IMG/M metagenome (GOLD analysis project Ga0172367, IMG submission 114542) | Freshwater microbial communities from Kabuno Bay, South-Kivu, Congo - kab_022012_10m | ecosystem: Environmental > Aquatic > Freshwater > Lake | place: Democratic Republic of the Congo: South-Kivu... | reverse complement strand
TAAAAGTAAGGATGAAATGGAGTTTGCCTAAGCCTTCGGAATACATTCTACCTGTAATTTTGGGGAACCAGTGATAGAGGGCGGCGTAAATTCCCATTACCACAGCACCGTAAATTACATAATGGAAATGCCCCACTACAAAGTAAGTATTATTCACATGAATATCGACGGGTACAGAGGCAAGCATGATCCCCGTAATCCCTGCAAAGACAAACATCACCAGCGCTCCTAATCCGAACAGCATCGCCGTATTTAGCTTGATCTTGCCGCCCCAGATAGTCGCCACCCATGCAAAAACTTTAATTCCTGTCGGTACAGAAATTAACATCGTAGTTGCCATAAAAACCATCCGCATCCAGCTAGGTGTTCCACTAGCAAACATGTGATGCACCCACACAATACCGCTTAATCCTGTGATGATGAGAGAAGACACAGCGACAACTTTGTAACCAAAGAGAGGCTTACGGGCATAGACTGGGAAAATCTCGGAGAAGATGCCAAATACGGGCAGGATAATTACATAAACCGCAGGGTGAGAATAGAACCAGAAAAAGTGTTGAAAGAGAACGGGATCGCCGCCTTTAGCAGGATCGAAAAAGCTAGTTCCAAAGGTTAAGTCAGACAAAAGCATCATGGCTCCTGCAGTGAGGGCTGGCAATCCGAATAATTGAATGATCTGCGCGGCAAGAACTGTCCAGACAAACACAGGCATTTTGAACCAAGTCATTCCTGTGGTTCGCATTCGGAAAATGGTCGTCACGAAGTTAATCGCGCCCATAATCGAGGCAACGCCTGAAATAGCAACGGCAAGTAACCATAGAAACTGACCATTAATCAAATTACCTGTGGGATTTTGCAAGCTCACAGGCGGATAAGCCCACCAACCCGATTGTGAAGTCCCCCCAGGAATAAAAAAACTTGCCATCAGAATCACTCCAAAGATGGGAACCATCCAAAAGGCGACGGCATTTAATCTAGGGAAAGCCATGTCACGAGCACCGATCATTAATGGCACTAAGTAATTAGCCAGACCTAGCAAGACGGGAAATGTCCAGAGAAATAACATAATCGTGCCATGCATCGTAAACATGGAGTTATACACAGCGCGATCGACGAGATCCGATTCAGGGGTAATCAGTTCACCCCGAATTACCATCGCCAGAATGCCACCAATGAGAAAGAAGAAAAAGGAAGTAACAATATACTGAATCCCAATCACTTTGTGATCGGTACTAAATCCAAAAAATCGCCGCCAGTCCTCAGGCTTTTCTGGTGGGCGTGTATCAGCGATCGCATCAATAGGAATATTTGTCATAAAGAATAGACTTGGTTAAGAATTGTGGAAACCGATATGCTGAATTAGTTGAAACCTGATCGAGAGCTACCTGCAAATCCACTTGGACAAGTAAATTGTTCGCCATTGAATATAGGCTTAGGCGGCTTATCAAAAGCATTGCTTTCAGATGTACATAGAATGGAAACAGTAGCTTGCCGTTTCTTGTCATAGGCAACAGCACCAACAAGCCCAGAAATATCGGCTTTAGTGAGTCCTAAGCGAAATAGGTCAGTTGGTACTTCTCTGGGTATTGCATAAATATATGCGCGATCGCCAGTTACTTCTGTAGAGAAGAGATAACGAGTTGTTGTAGCAGGAATTGGTGCAATTTTCAGAGACTCGAAAGATTTGCTAAAATTCCGATGCTCTAGGTAGTAAGCCTCTTGGGATTTAAGGTAAGTACCAGTTGCTTGTATTCCTGGATTACCGCAAGCGCAACCGATCGGAACTTGAATAAATAAAATTCCAATCCCCATTGGTATCGCACCAATAGCTATAAATGCCATAACTCGTTTAGGATTTCTTTTGCGAGAGCTTTCTTCTGGCTTTTGTTCCAATATATCAGACATAGGTTAACCTCCAAAGTCAATTGGCATAATTCACTACAGGGGGAGCCGCAGGAACAACCGTTGCCCAATTACTCTCATTGGCGCGTTTAGCATATTCACTGGATGCGCGATTGTAAGCCGCGACAGGCAAAGTACTAGAAGCATCTGCTAACCATTTTTGAAAGGCTTCAGGGGATTCCACTACTACATCTGTTTGCATTGCCGCAAAGTAAGTGCCGCTATATTCCGAATCCCGCAGACGATATTTGCCTTCGCGAATGGGGGTAAATTCAAAATCAATATCATGTCCGGGAATGACATCTTGCTTCACCCGAAAAGCAGGAATGTATAAGCCATGCAGCACATCTTCAGAATGGAGGACAAGTTTAATACGGCGATTGTTCGGCAAATGTAATTCGGTACTGCTGACTTCGCCATTTGTGCCATTAGCATAATGAAATTCCCAAGCCCATTGCCTTGCTAGCACTTGGATTTTTTCGATTTCCTCCGCCTTCGGTTCGCCGACTTCCGTCGCATTGGCTGCCGCCATCATTGCTCCGTGATGACTGTGCTCCATTGGGCCTAAAATCGACATCTGATCATAAATTTGATAGCTGTAGGTCGCAATCCAAATTACTAGAACAAAGGGAATTGCTGTCCAGATGATTTCTAATTTGACATTGCCTTCGATGTGGGGACCATCACTGAGATCGTATTTTTCAGCGCGTTGAAAGAGAATTGAATAGGTCAAAGTACCAACAACACCCAGAAAAATAAAGGTTCCTAATGTCACCAAAAAGCTAAATAGGTTGTCAACCAATATTGATTCTGCTGAAGCTTGGGGCGGGAACCATGTATAGGCAACCTGTCCCATCCACAGACTAATGACGGCGATCACGATCGCTAGTCCCACCAAAATTAAGGTTGTGCGAAGTTTCATTGATCCCCCTATTTCAATAACTGATTGAGGTCGGCATCATGACTCAGACGGAGGAGGCGATCGGCGGTAATATGCACTCCAAACTCTGAGGCTAGCTGTGCCCCCAAAGTTCCATGCACAAACATAATCGCAAAAATTGCTAGTCCTGCTAACAAATAACTCCACTGCACCTGTTGCCCAAGATCTTTGCGCCAGAGATAGCGCTGAAATCCACGCCAGACCGTCATGCCCACAATCAAAGCTAATAAGAGGACACCACCCACACCATGCCAAATCATCGTTTCCATCGCTTGAAATCCCCAAGCGCTCTTGACATTCTCATCGGGTGTGGCAAGTAGAATTTCATAAAAGCCAGCCGCAACCGTAAAAAATGTAATGATCGCGGCGGCAACCATGTTGTACCAACCAACATCAAAGAAATTCGACCTTGCCGCAGGAATTGCCATGAATTTGAATAAAGGCTTTTCTAATACGAAAAATACGCCCACCAGATCAAAGCCGATCGCGACAATAAACAATCCCAAGGTCAGGTGCACTAAATTCGGGTGAATCGGAATTGCATAGGGCAAGCCATTTAGCCCTAGTTGACTATGTAGTTGATCAATTAATGTAGCAATCATTTCAAACCACCTTCTCTGAATGCTTCCACTACTGGAACTGTATGCAGACCATAGACCCAAACCAGCAAATCACCTAAATAAACTTGAAAAAGAACTACTCCTGTTAATAGTACACCCACACCTAGAAAAGACATAGGTAAAGTCTTGGGATCACGGATACGTAAGACATAGCGCCATCCTGTAATCGCAGCAATAATTCCCGAAAGTGACCAACCGATGATCGTATGTAAGTTCAATGTAGGTTCTACTGAACTATAAGGTTCGGAAAGCCCTGCTTCAATTTGTCCAAAGATAATCGCAATAAAGATGGAAATGGTAGCAAAGAAAAAATTCCACCAGCTAACTTCGTAAAATCGAGGATTGCGAGTTAAATAGCCGATCGCATCACATACTACGGCAAATAACACCATCGCAATCACAAAATGCACCACAATCGGATGAATTGTATCTGGATACGGCAAGTTATGGTCATTTAAAGATGGTAAAGATTCCAGCATAACTATTGTTCATACTCAACAAGATAATTGATTTCCCGATCGTATTATTAGATTAAGCCAAGATTACTGGACTTTACCAAATGCTTATCTAGATTTAAGAAAGCCAATTGGTATTAGTTCACTCATCTTAATATAAACAACCATGTCTATGATGAATCAACTTTGATAGATATTGCGTCATTCCTTCTCCCAAGTCAAAAGACACCTTGTCATAATAGCCTTTATCCCAATTCACAAAAGTGTGGCAACAATTCTGTGAATTAAAAATCAAACCCTGTAAAGGTTTTGAAAGCACAAAATGGCATAGCCATTTTGTGCTTTGGTATTACAGCTATAGCTTTTGGTTGTTGAACTATACAACTAGAATTGTTTTGAGAGTTTCATCGCTAGCTCCATTGATGATGCCACCCGATCGCACAATAGCTTGCAAAGTTTCCACAACCTCTAATGTAACTTCTTCACCAATACAAACTAAAGGTATCCCTGGAGGATAAGGACAGAGAGATTCCGCACTAACTCGCCCGATCGCTTGATTGAGAGGAAGGCGATTGCTTTTAGCAAAATAGACTTCGCGAGGAGTAAGTTTAGATTGGTAATTGGTAATTGGTAATTGGTGATTGGTGATTATTTTTTCCTTTTTCCTTTTTCCTTTTTCCTTGCTAAGCCGTTGTAGCCCATTCACTAGCTGATCAATATCTGTTTGAGTATTGCCAAAGCTAAGACTAAATACTAATTGGGTAAGTGTGGGCATTTCTGCCATCACATCTAATTGGGAATGTAAGTATTTATCGGCTTCAAAACCTGTAATTTCCAAGTAATCAGTCATTACTGTTAGACGAGTATCGTCAAGGGTAGCAACTTCTATTTGACTAAAGGTTCGCAAATTCGGAATTTGGGCTAATAGCGATCGCGCAGTTTTTGCTAGCTTCAATGTCTCAGCTAAGAGTTCTTTACCATGCATAGCCATTTGCCGCCTTGCCACATCCAAAGAAATCAAAAGCAAGAGATTGGGGCTGCTCGATCGCAATATTTGTAACGCCCGATCAACCTGTTCAGCAGCAAGGCGATCGCCCTGGAGATGCAACATTGAAGACTGCGTGAGACTACCTGCCACTTTGTGCGTAGATTGGACGACGAGGTCGGCTCCAGCTTGTAGTGCTGATTTTGGTAGGTCGGGATGAAATCCTAAGTGCGCTCCATGGGCAGCATCGACTAACAGAGGAACATCAAAAGCATGGGCGATCGCTACCATTTTCTCAAGTTCGCCACAGACTCCAAAATAATTAGGACTGACTAGCATTACTGCTTTTGCGTCAGGATGCAAATTCAGAAATAGTTCTAGAGTGCTAGGGCTTACGCCCAAATCTAAATCATATTCTGCTAGATAGTCAGTAGGTAAATAAATCGGTGTAGCACCATTGAGAACCAGTCCTGCGATCGCTGCTTTATGGCAGTTGCGCCCAATGAGAATCTTATCGCCTAATCCACAGGTTGCCAAAAGCATCGATTGCACGCCACAGGTAGAACCATTGGTCAAAAACCATGCGCGATCGCTACCATATGCCTCAGCAGCAAGTTCTTCTGCTGAGGCAATGTAATCTTCGAGATCAGGTAGTTCTGGCAAATCTAGGCGAAACATATTCTCTCCCATCATTGCCTTCAACTCGCGATCAATTCCCTGCCCTCTTTTATGCGCGGGCATATAAAACGGCGCGTGATTGCTATCTAAATATCGCCGCGCCGCTTCTAATAATGGAAATGAATCTTGATTCAAGGTCTATTTTAAATATGTGACAAAATTTAGGTGTTTATATACTTGACGCACCCCTCATCCCCCAGCCCCTTCTCCCGCAGGAGAAGGGGAGAAATATTAGATTTCTTGTTCCCCTCTCCTGCGGGAGAGGGGCTAGGGGTGAGGGCTTAGCGTTTTGCGCGCTAAAGTCACTAACCCAAGTATTTCTCCAAAGCTGTTTCCACAAGATCCTTCATCGAAGCACCCTTTTCCTCAACGGCTTTCTTGAGCAATTCATAGGACTTTGCTGAGAGGGTAACGCGATGACGGACATCTTTACGTTTGCCTTTAGAGTCAGTTTTATCTACTTCGGGAACATAGCTTTCCGCATACTTGTGTAAGTCTTCGATACCCTTGCGATCGCAAAAATCACCAAAAGTTTCACCCGCAACTCGTTCATTTCGGAAATAAACAAATAGAGGCTCTAAACCTTGTTCAAGATTATTAATGTGCAAACGCTGTACATAGGGCTGAGCCAACCGAGTCGAGTTAAAGCTACCACCTAGCCAGACTTGATATTCATCCACAGCACTGCCCACAAAAGCAAGTTCCGCCATGTAGGGACGAGCGCAACCATTGGGACAGCCAGTCATGCGGGTGACAAAGGTTTCATTCTCTAAGCCCAAACGTACTAGTAGTTTACGAATTCTGGCTAGTACGTTGGGTAATGCGCGTTCTGACTCGGCGATCGCTAGTCCACAGGTGGGGAAAGCAGGGCAAGCCATTGAATAACGCACAAGGGAATCAATTTGATCGGGAGCAAGAACACCACAACGATCCAGTATCTTTTGAATCTCTTCTTTTTCATCGGCAGCAACTTCTGTAATCAACAAGTTGTGATTGGGCGTAAGCACAAAGTCATGATGAAATTTCTCACTGATTTCCCGCAAAGCAGTTTTAAGTTTTAGATTTTCGCGATCGCTTACTCGACCATTCTCAATCGAGACACCGACAAAATATTTGCCATCTCCCTGCTCATGCCATCCCAAATAATCCTGATATTTGAAATCTGGCAATTCGCGAGCCGCATCAAGCTTGGTTGGATAGTATTCCCATAAAACTTGATTGAACTTCTCTAAACCCCACTCATGCAAAATATGCTTGAAGCGAGAATGACGACGATTGTGGCGATCGCCATAGTCCCGTTGCAATGAAACGATTGCCTTAATCACATCATAAATTTGAGCAACAGGCACAAAGCCAATGCAGTCAGCCATGCGTACGATCGTCGCATCATTATTATGGGCGCGACCTAAACCACCACCGACATAAACGTTAAAACCTTCTAATTCGTTTTGAGCATTGGTAATCACCACCAAAGCCAAGTCATTGGTATAGAGATCGACTGAGTTATCACCCGCAACCGCGATCGCAATTTTAAATTTTCTTGGCAGATACTGCACACCATAGATTGGCTCAGTATCACTGATGTTAGTCTTAGCTGACCCCGTTCCCTGCCGATTTCTTGCCTCAGTTACTTCTGGTGCTTCGGAAGAAGTAACTGCTACTTCACCGTCAAGCCAAATATCGTAATAAGCGCCAGCTTGTGGTGCTAGTAAATCCGCAATTTTAAAAGCATATTCACGAGCATAAGCATATTCTGGCTTATTTTTAAAAGGGACTGATGGAGCCATCACATTGCGATTGATATCTCCACAAGCGCCTACCGTTGATCCCAAGTTTCGAGTGATATCGGCAATCACCGTTTTCAGGTTTTCTTTGAGAATGCCATGGATCTGAAAACCTTGTCTCGTCGTAGCTCGTAAAGTGTGATTGCCGTACTTATCACAAAGTTTATCTAAGGCAACATACAACTGCCAAGGAATCACACCACCTGGGCTACGGGTACGCAGCATCATGCTGTATTGAGCTTCTTCTCCTTTAGCCTTGTTTTTTTCAAAATCTCGCTCTTTTTGTTGATAAGAACCATGAAACTTCAGGATCTGTATACCATCCTGACTGAAATAAGGATTACCATCAGTCAGTTCAGTATTGATGGGACCTCGCAAAAAGTTACTTTTTTGCTTAAGGACTTCAACCTTTGATACTTTTACAGGATTTGTCAAAGTGTTTGTCATGGTTCAAATGAGATTTCGTATATTTTTAATTTCTTTGCCCCACCATTATACCCCGATAACCCCATCGGAATTAGGATGAACTTTACAAAAAGCAAAGGCAGCCCAATGGGCTGCCTTTGTTTTTTGTTTTGCAATAGAGGAGTGGCGGCGCAAAGCGCCGCCACTCCTCTATTGCAATGAGAGTTTTGCTTAAGACAAAACCATAAAAAAACGTGGGTTCGGTATTGCCACTTGCGGCTTGCTTCGCAAGCCGCAAGTGGCGCAAAATGGCAATAATCGCTAAGCGATTATTGCCATTTTGCGCGTTCGTCAGATTGACCTTAAAAATAGCAATGGCGGCACGAAGTGCCGCCATTGCTATTTTTGGGATTTGGAAAAACTATTCGCTTTCTTTACCAAAACCAGAATAAGCTTCCATACCATGTTCAGAGATATCAAGTCCCTTGAACTCTTCTTCTGGCTCAACACGAATACCACCTGTGATTAGGGAAATCACGTACCAAGCAATAAAGCTAAAGGCTACGGTAAAACCACCAACAGAGGCAATACCTATCAATTGAGCTAAAAGCTGATCAAAGCCGCCACCGAAGAACAAGCCAGCCTTAGGACCAGCACCAGCTTGTAAAATGTAACCACCGCCAATATCTGCTGTCTGTCCAACTGCGAATAAACCAACAGCCAAACTACCCCAGATACCGCAAACAAGGTGAACTGAAGTTGCACCAACAGGATCGTCAATCTTCAGTTTGTCAAAGAAGCCAACTGCAAATACAACGATTACGCCGCCGATCGCACCAATGATAACAGCACTAGGCAAGGTAATCCAAGCACAAGGAGCAGTAACCGATACCAAGCCAGCCAAGATACCGTTAACAATCATTGATAGGTCGGGCTTACCAAGATATAGCCAAGCCACAATTGTTGCGGCAATACCACCTGCGGAAGCACCCATATTTGTAGTCAAGGCAATATGAGAGATCAAACGACCATCAGCCGCCATGGTTGAACCAGGGTTGAAGCCAAACCAACCTAACCATAGAATCAAGCACCCTAGAGTTGCTAGACTCATACTATGACCAGGCATAGCACGATTTTTACCATCTTCACCATATCTACCAGCCCTCGAGCCAACAATTGCGGCTCCAATCAGCGCACCCCAGCCACCAACCGAGTGAACTACGGTAGATCCAGCAAAGTCATAGAAACCGACTTTTGACAGCCAGCCGCCACCCCAGATCCAATGTCCAGTGATTGGATAGGAAACAGCAACCAACACAAAGCTAAATAGCAAAAAGGCAAGAAACTTAATGCGCTCAGCCACTGCACCTGAGACGATTGTTGCGGCTGTTGCTGCAAACACCAACTGGAAGAAGAATTTAGCTTCTAGAGGTACGCCTGTCCAGCTAAGACCTGGGAAATCACCTTTATAGGCATCAAGGGTTGCAGGACTATTATCAGCACCACTTAAGAAAAATCCTTTTAAGCCAATAAAAAGATTGCCGCCACTATCGCCATACATAAAACCAAAACCAACCATCCAGTATGCGATGGTAGCGATCGCAAATACGATTAAGTTTTTGGTAAGAATGTTAACGGTATTCTTGCGACGACAAAAGCCAGACTCAACTAGAGCAAAGCCAGCATTCATAAAAAATACGAGAAAAGCTGCAATAACTACCCAAAGAGTATCTAACCCAACTTTGAGTGCAGCAACATTTTCCTGAACTTTATCTGGAGTTAAGGGTTCAGGGGTGGGAGCAGGAGTTTGAGCAGTGGCTGCATACACCCAAAAAACACCAATAATTGCCGCAAGGGGAATACAAGCAGTCCAGTTTACTGAACTCTTGAGTCTCCTCTTTTGATTTGTCTTATAAACCAACACCTTAGGATCTCCTCAATTAAGTAACATGTCTAAGTACACAGACCAAGTACATAGACCAAGTACATAGATTAATGTCATCCATAACATCAGACTCAGGTACTTAGTTTTTGTGTAAAGCTATACATTTTTGACGATACGATGGCTATTGCTTGACAAATTAATGACGATTAATAGCGATCGCGCATAATCGCGTACAAATTTATGACATAAAACCCTGCAAAATACAACTTGAAAATCACACGCTTAAAAACTCCTGTGCTAAAGTGAGTGTGATCTTAAATCGCGATCTTAAATATTGTATTCACGCATTCCTAACACACATCACTTTTCAGGAAGTTGACATGGCAAAAGGCGGACTTGTACTTGGTACAACAGCAGCATTGGCTGCGGCTGTGGCAGTTGTTGGTTTTCAGCTAGCAAACCCTAGCATCGCCGCATTTCGGGATAGCCCCAAAGAAATCGTTGATGAGGCTTGGCAGCTTATCAATCGCGAATATGTTGACGGGGCTTTCAATAAAGTTGACTGGCGGCAGGTCAGACGACAGTATGTCGAAAACCGCGATTACTCTTCCAAAGCTGAGGCTTATCGCTCAGTTCGGGAAATGCTTAAACTTCTCGACGATCCATATACCCGATTTATGGACCCTGAGCAGTTCAAGAGTATGCAAATTGATACTTCGGGGGAACTCACTGGCGTTGGTATTCAGCTTGGGATGGATGATACTACTAAGCAATTGACAGTTGTTGCTCCAATCGAAGATTCACCCGCATCTCGAGCTGGCATTTTAACAAAAGACATTATTACGTCGATCGCTAACAAATCCACTGAAGGCATGGATATTAACCAAGCCGTTGCCCTAATCCGTGGACCTGCTGGTACAAAAGTTAAATTGGGGATTAAGCGTGGCGATAAGCAATTTGATATTGAGCTAGAACGTGCCAAAATTGAGATCCATCCAGTCAAGGCTGAACTTCGTGATACAAATGTAGGCAAAGTTGGCTACATCAGTTTGCGTCAGTTTAATGCTAACGCCGCCAGTGATATGCGTAAGGCTATCCAAGATCAAGTTAAGAAAGGCGCAGTTGGGTTTGTCCTAGATCTACGCTCTAACCCTGGTGGACTGCTCTACTCCAGTGCTGAAATTGCGCGGATGTGGTTGGACAACGCCACCATTGTTTCCACAATTGATCGCAAGGGTGAAAGTGAAAGGCTAACCGCTAACCGCCAAGCTCTTACGGACAAGCCCCTTGTGGTGCTAGTTGATGGCGGCTCGGCAAGTGCTAGTGAAATCCTATCTGGCGCTTTGCAAGACAACAAACGAGCTGTGATTGTCGGGACTAAGACTTTTGGTAAAGGGTTAGTTCAGTCAGTGCATTCTCTGAGTGATGGTTCAGGTATGGCTGTAACGATCGCTAAGTACTACACTCCCAATGGGCGGGACATCAACCAAATGGGGATTGTGCCAGACCGAGTAGTTGAACTGACTAAAGCCGAGCTTGAAAATCTCAACAAAAATCGTGAGCTAGTTGGCACAAGTGCCGATCCGCAGTTTGCCAAGGCGATCGATATTTTATCGACTGAGCTAAAAAGTGTAAGCTCTCGCTAAAAAAAGATAGAAACGCTTTGCGTTTCTATCTTCAAATAAAAAAGCGGACATTACCTTGTCCGCTTTTTTTATGAATCCATATGACGGGTCAATACCGCTTCCATTGTGCTTTCGAGATTTTGACCCGCAATAATCCCGCTAGTTAAAGAATAAATATTATTATCTCGACGGTAAAGAGTCTGAAAACCTGTTCGCATTTTTTTGTCACCAATAACCCAATAGCGTTGAGTAATTGATTCTGGTCCAATTATCCCCTCTCCTTCAACCTTGCCCAGAGAGCTATCATCAACAACAAAGGTAAATCGACGCTCATTGGAGTCAATTCTTCCTTTATAAGCCATGGTTAATTCTTCGCGATCGCTGTTGGGAAAAGTCAACTTAGTGACCATAGTGAACCAAAAATTATCTCTTGACCAACCTACTAAAGTTCTACCCTTGACTTGAATTGGCATGGAGTCTCGCTCTACCCAATTACCTTCGAGAGTCCATTTCCCAGGTTGCACTAAAAAGGTATGCGCCACGGTTTTACTCTATTTTGTTGCTCTGTAGATCAGCCTTAATTATATAGCGTTATTACCAATCGCTATTAGGAACTAAGTAAGGACAACACAGTACTTTTTCCTTAATTTACTAGCCCTGATCTTAGGGCAACAACTGCTGCTTGGACGCGATCGTCAACAGATAACTTGTTCATAATCCCCCGCACATGGGTTTTAATCGTGTTGGGGCTAAGGTAAAGTGTTTTCGCAATTTCAGGGTTACTCTTACCATCAACAATTAATTTCAGTACTTCTAATTCCCGTTGCGATAGGTGCGAAGTATTTTCGGGTTGAGTCGGTGGCTTGAGATGCTCCATCACTTTGCGCGCAACTTGAGGATCGAGATAAGTTGCTCCATCTTTGGCGGCGGAAAAAGCTGCCAAAAGACTCTCAGTGGTTGTGCCTTTGACACAATAGGCATCCGCTCCACTCGACAATGCCGCGATAATTTCGGTGTCATCGGTATGGGAGCTAAGCATCACAATATGAATATTAGGCGAAGCAGCCTTGATTTTCTGGGTGGCTGAAATTCCATCTAGTCTGGGCATTCCAATGTCCATCACAATGATGTCAGGATGTAATTCTTGAGCCATTTTTACACCGATATAGCCATCTTCGGCGATGCCAATTACAGTAATATTTGGCTGTTGAGAAAGTGATTGCTCTAGTCCAAGCTGGATCAGTGGATCATCTTCAACAATCAGAACTTTCAAAGGTTTCGATGCTGTCGCCACAGTCATAATTCTAAATTTCTCTAAATTTAGTTTGATTGCTTTGATTATATAGCGTTTTTCAAGCAATCAAGGTACAAGGGTTGGTTTCCCCGCCTTCGGCGGGGAAACCAACCCGTATTTCAGTAGACTGATAAACGCTATATAGTAAAAAAAGAAGAGGGGTACTTTGCTTCCCTTCTCTCAGCAATTCAGATTATAAATATTGGTTTCGGTGAAAGTCAGCCGAAGGCTGACTTTCACCGAAACCAATATTAAGGTTTTCAGCACCATAGGTGCTGAAAAACAACAATTCTCCCGTCGTATGATTGCAGTAACTTAAATTATTAAGGACTATAGAATGAGTGCCATCAATTTGGAGAAAATCGATCAACTAATTACTGAAGGATATATCACCAAACGGCCTCATTCCAGTGGTGAGCTATTTATCTATAACTACACAGCTAAAGCGCAGTACGATCGCCTATGGACTCCTGAAACGATCCAATGTCGGGGCTTAATTCTTAATCGTGATGGCGCGATCGCGGCTCGACCTTTATCTAAATTTTTTAATCTGCAAGAACATAAAGAAGCGATTCCCGCAGAACCTTTTGATGTGTATGAGAAGATTGATGGCTCTCTGGGGATTTTATATTGGTATCAGGATCAACCCTATATTGCTTCTAGAGGTAGCTTTAACTCTGACCAAGCCATTAAAGCCAACCAAATCTTAGTATCACAATATTCAAGCGCAATTCCATTACTAGATCAATCGCTAACCTATCTATTTGAGATTGTCTATCCTGCTAATCGCATAGTTGTCGATTATGGAGACTTTGAAGGTTTGGTATTATTGGCAGTAATTGAAACTGAATCAGGAAAAGAACATGCCATTGAGTCGTTTCAGCATTTGGGATTCCCGATCGCGAAAAAGTATGATGGCTTAAAAGATCTAGAAGCGATCGCCAATCTTAATGAACAAAATCAAGAGGGATTCGTAATTCGCTTTGCCAGTGGGTTGCGGCTGAAGTTTAAGTTTACTGATTATGTAAAATTGCATCGTGTACTGACTCAAGTTACTAGCAAAGTAATCTGGGAAATGTTGCGCGATCAAACTCCCTTTGAGGATATTTTAGAGCGAGTTCCCGATGAATTTTACAATTGGGTCAAAGAAACTAAGGCGAATCTCATCGCTCAGTATCAACAAATTGAAGATGCTGCTAAGACTGACTTTGAGCGGATTATTGCAGTAGTAGATCGCGGCGATCGCAAAGAAATGGCAAAGCATATTTTAACCTGCCAAAATCACACGATCTTGTTCTCTCTATTAGATGGCAAAGGCTATAGTGACTACATTTGGCGAAGTATCAAACCAGCCCATGAGAAACCTTTTATGGATAATGATGAAGCATCGTAAATCTCAAAAATAGTTGCGGTGCAAAGCACCGCGACTATTTGATAATTTGCAGCATCGTAAATCTCAAAGAAAATGGCAGTGCTTTGCACCGCAGCTATTTGATAATTTGCAGCATCATAAATCTCAAAGAAAATGGCAGTGTTTTGCACTGCAACTATTTGATAATTTGCAGCTTGTTAACTCTCAGTGTAAACTTGCCGCCACTACTACCCCCAAAAGAAGAAACTCTAACAATGTAGTTTCCCGATTGACGTATTTTAAAAAAGATCAGTGAATTGGTGCTATCACCGACAGCATCATCATTTTCGGCAACTACTTCACCTTTACTATCTAACAGACTCAGCACCGTATCAAAATTACCAGAATTTACTGATATTTCCAGCCGTTCATCTTTTTGAACATTAATTTTGTAGTCACGGGCAAATCCTTTCTGTCCCGTTGGAATATCTTTATCCGTCAGAAGATCATTCACGTCTACACCACTAGCGATCGCTGTTGGTTTATAAACAGTGTTATTTACCTGCGCTAAAGATACGGACACATGACTAGTTAGACTGAGGAAGATTATACTTACTCCCACCAAAAACTTTGTTGCCAAGTGTTGAGGGCGATAATGGTCAGGCAAAATTAGATGTTTCACGAAACTTCTTTTAATTCAGCAAATTTCAATTGTAACTGAGTAGAGTCTACTGTGGAATTAGCTGAAATATTAGGAAATGGCAATTCTTTGATTATTGGTGTCTTAGGTGACTTAATTGTTGGCACAACCTGAATTTTGCCATAAAACTCTGATTGGAATAACTCCACTTTGGATTGAGAAGACATCAACAATAAGCCCCAAAATACACCCACCCGATCATTAAATACTGCTGCTAGATCAGATATCTCAATCTCTTCATCGGGATGAAGCAAAAAATAATGCTCAATCTCCTCAACCATCTCCGATAAATTTTCTTTGTGGGCTAGCTGCGCGATCGCTTTCATAGCAGCTTTACGAGCAACTTTGCTTTGGCTTGGGCGTTTGGTGGGTTTACTAGTTTTGCGATCGACTATTTCAGAGATTGCCTCAATCTGCGCGATTAACTCTTCTAGGGTAATCCGTCGAGCTTTTGGGGGCAAAGCCACAGGCAATCGGCGCAACCGTTTATCAAAATCCGTGGGCAGTCGCATTGAGTCAGTGATGATCTCGGTTTCTAGTTCATCCTGCTCATCTTCGGCATTAGTTTCTTGGTCATAGGCTGATTGCATATCCGATAACGAGTTGGCTTTGAGTAAGACCAACATCGATGCGTAGAGCATCGCCTGACCTGAATCATATAAATCATGGCGATCGCTGACAATTAAGCGAGACAAAAAGCGATCAACTACATCGATCACCTGCACATCCCAAGGATCAATCTCGCCTCGTTCTGCAAGATCAATTAGGAGGGCAATGGCATCTTTGGTAACTGACTCAGAGATCGATAGGGTCATGGAGCTTACAAGAAGCGGATGTTTAAAAATATCATCGATCGCGACGAAATGCCAGAAAATCTAATTTGTCTGAGCAATTCTCATTGTATAAATCGGTGTTTTGAAATTCCGTCGCTGGCGGGATTTCAAAACACCAATCTTAGTATTTTTCAGCGCCGAAGACGCTGAAAATACCAAAATTATTTTTATATAAATTTACCTAAGACAAAGGGCGCAAATGCGCCCTTTGTCTTAGCCTTTAGACTTCTCTTCATCGATTTCCACATCGATTGCCGAGGCGGAAACTAGGCGCTTACGCTCCTCAATCTCCACGCTTAAATTCTGCACAGTTTCTTGCAAATTCTGGATTTGCACATTTTTATTCCGCATTTCAATCGATTTTTGTAATCCTGACCAAACACTAAATATCCAAGCTAAAACTGCACCTAACCCCATTGCTAAAATCAGTTCGACGGAGATCGGCGCAGCCACTTTAAGCCCAGGGATGATTTGGATGGATGCGGGTGACGTATTTTCTAAGGCAAACAGTACTAAAGCAAGAGCAACGATAAAAATGACTACAAAATTAAGCTGACGCACAGTAGTTAAAGCCTCATTACTAAAATTCTTAGCTAATGATTTAGCAAACAATGCTCATAATGTCTATAGGAACAAGAAGGGTGCAGTACTGATGATGAATCCGATTTTTGCTACAAGAAGAGTGGGCGCTTAGCGCCCACTCTTCTTGTAGCAAATTGCACTCAACTTAAGCTTTGATCGCGGTTTTGCGGACACCTGATATTTTGGAATTATTTTGTTTAATTTCCTCTTCTGTTAGAGGCACAATATCAATGTGATTAAACAAGGTTGTAACGAAGGTGAAGAGTAAAAAAGGGAGTGAAGTTACCACGATCAACCCAACTGCACCAAAGGAATAAATAGGCTTACTCATTAGCGAAAGTGCTGATGCTAAAGCCGCAAAAATCACACCTAACCAGACAATTACCTGACCCAAAATATCACTGAGGGTGAGGGTACAAACAAAGCGGTATTTACCAATGTCATTCATCATATTTCACCAACTAGGATAAATTTTAAGGCTGTACTACAATCCTAATTTTTTTAGAAGAGAGAGGCAAAGCGTCGCTCTTCTAAAAAATTTGGATTTGGGTTCATCGAAATTTGTGAGTATTAATACCAATTCACAAAAGTGTGGTCGCACTTCTGTAAATTAAAAAGCAACCCCTACAGGGGTTTTGAAAGCACAAAATTGCGTAGCCATTTTGTGCTTTGGTATAAGTTGTTGGGGTTAAATGTAGGATGAGTTAGCGATCGCGTAACCCATAATTGAAAGTTAATTGATGCGTTGCTCTAACGCATCCTACAAATAATTAAGCCCTCCTACTTTAATTAATAATGCTAGTTCTCAGTATACGAACCGTCTTTTAGTTTGATGGTTACGTTTTATTGAGAATGCTCTCTTAACCTAATACCGAATTGTGGACAAAATTATGTGGGATGAAATCGCGATCGCCATTTCGCAAACAACGGGAGAGCGCTTTATCAGCGATCGCCGTCAAGCTCAATCTGGCGGCTGCATCAATCAAGCAACTCGAATATCCGATGGTCGGCGGCAATTTTTTGTAAAATCTAATACCCATAACTATTTAGATATGTTTGCTGCTGAAGCGATCGCCCTCAAGCAAATGTATGCTACCCAAACAATTCGTGTACCACAGCCAATTTGCTGGGGGATCGCTGGTAACGCGGCTTATTTAGTAATGGAAAATCTTGACTTAGGTGGTCACCAAAATTGGGACGCGATGGGTCATAATCTTGCTGCGATGCATCGCGTAACTAGCGATCACGGTTTTGGCTGGGATCGTGACAATGTGATTGGCGCAACGCCACAGATCAATAACTGGACTAATAGTTGGCTTGACTTTTGGATTGAATATCGGCTTGCCTTCCAGATGCGTTTGGCTCAACGTAAAGGTTGGCAATGTAATATTCCTGAAGAAAAAGTTTTTAAGTCTTTGTCAAAATTTTTTGATGATTACCAACCTCAGCCTTCAATGGTGCATGGCGATCTCTGGGGCGGCAATGCTGCCTTTGTCGATGGCGAACCTGTGATTTTTGATCCTGCTCTATATTTTGGCGATCGCGAAGTTGATCTTGCCATGACTGAGTTATTCGGCGGCTTCCCCTCACAGTTCTATCAAGCCTATCAATCTGCTTATCCTCTAAACTCAGGCTATCAACAGCGCAAGCCTCTTTATAATCTCTATCACATTCTCAATCATTTCAATCTTTTCGGGGGAGGTTATGGCTCTCAAGCTAATCGCATGATTGAGTCGATAGTAATCTCCACCAGATAATACCAATTCACAGAAGTGTCTCCACACTTCTATGAATTAAAAACCAAACCCTGTAAGGGTTTTGAAAGCACAAAATGGCTACGCCATTTTGTGCTTTGGCATAAGTGGCGGCATTTTACGCCGCCACTTATCTGGTGGGGTTAGATTTGTCTTACAACCAAAATAAATAGAGTCGGCGCGAAGCGCCGACTCTATTTATTTTAAGTAGCTAAGCAAAAGTAAACTTAATAAACTTGTTCAATTTCGGCAATTTCAGGAATCTCTTCCTTCAACTTGCGCTCAATACCCATTCTGAGAGTCATTGCTGAACTAGGGCAAGAACCACAAGCACCTTGCAAACGCAATCTCACAATTGGTCCTTCGATGTCTACAAGCTCCACGTTGCCACCATCGGACATCAAATAGGGACGCAATTCATCGAGAACATTCTCAACATTATCTTTAGTTAAAGTTAAACTCATATTTTTCCTTGATTTATCTCAAAACTAATCGGCTTAAGGAATGTGATTCAAAATGTCACATTCGATAGAAACCATAACTACTAATATCTATGCTAATCGAAATGATCTACATTTGTGAAGCTAACAGCTAACACCTTGATCCTGAATTAAGTATCCACAACGGTGTTCGCCATTTACCATCCAGTGAGTTCGCTCCACTGGGCAGTCGAGAACTGTGGCAAACATTTCTAATTCATGTCCACAAACGCTGGGAAAAGATTCCGCCACATGGGCGATCGCACAGTTGTATTCCGTAAAAATAAAACTTTGCTGTTCTTGACTATTCCCTTCTACAGGAAACCACTCTGTTACATAGCCTTCAGAACGGCGGATTTCAGCTAATTTATCTAGTCTTTGTTTTAGAGACCCTCCTCCAAGTTGCGATTTATAATTTTGGGCTTTACGTTGCCATTGCTTTTGCAACACATCAGACACTTGCTCTTTGCCTAATGTGTCGATCAGCGTATCTAGGAAATTCACAGCAAACTGGTTATAGCTATCGGGAAAGCGATCGCGTCCTGCCACTGTCAAAGCATAGACAAACTGCGGTCTGCCCATACCAACCTGCTCAGCAGTGTGATAGATTAGCCCCTCAGCCTCCAAATCCTTTAAGTGCTTCCGAATTGCTTGGGGACTAATATCTAGCCGATCAGCTAAATCTTGGGCGGTCACTTCGCTTTGCTTTAGCAAATGCTGCAAAATGTCCTGCTTCGTATCTTGCTTAGTGTCATGTTTAGTTTCAGGCTTGGCATCACTTTTATCTACGCCTTTATTTAACTGATGATCTTGAGGATCTAGCTTTAAGTTTGGCGTAGTCATCTCAGCAACGCCGATGGGAGTTTTCATGAAACAAGCTCCTGATGGCAATTCGAGTAGCTGGTCATATAAGCAAAACCCAATAGAAAATTGCGGTGCGATGCACCGCAATTTTCTATTGGGTTTTGCCTGATGTTAATGACCATGGTTATGTGCCGAAGTTATAAAGTTATAAAAAAATTGACTTTGACAACTCGTATGTTGCTAATGTACCGTAGAATGAGTAAAGAAACAAGTAAGTTGTTTTAGTCCCGTAAATATTAATGTAAAGCATTAATATTTACACATCAATCACTAGGAGCCTTAACTGACATGACTGCAACGGTTCAAGCACTTGTCAACCAACCATACAAATACGGATTTGTTACGTCTATTGAGTCGGACACGATTCCTCGTGGGCTGAGCGAAGATGTCGTCCGCATGATTTCGGCTAAGAAAAATGAGCCAGAATACATGCTGGAATTTCGCCTCAAAGCGTATCGTCAATGGTTAAAGATGCAAGAACCGACTTGGGCACACGTTGATTATCCTGCGATCAATTATCAAGATATCGTTTACTATTCCGCACCAAAGCAGTCCAAGAAAAAGGAAAGCCTCGATGAAGTCGATCCCGAATTGCTCGATACCTTTGAGAAATTAGGTATTTCCCTATCTGAGCAAAAGCGCCTTGCCAATGTTGCTGTTGACGCAATCTTTGACAGCGTTTCCGTGGCGACCACCTTTAAAAAAGATTTAGCTAAAGTTGGCGTGATTTTCTGCTCTATCTCCGAAGCGATGCATGAATACCCCGAACTCATCAAAAAATATTTAGGCAGTGTTGTTCCGATCGCTGATAATTACTTCTCTGCACTCAATGCTGCTGTATTTAGTGATGGTTCCTTCGTCTACATCCCCAAAGGCGTGAAATGTCCTATGGACTTGTCCACCTATTTCCGCATTAATAATGGCGATTCTGGACAGTTCGAGCGTACTCTCATCGTTGCTGAAGAAGGAGCCTATGTCAGCTATCTTGAAGGCTGTACTGCACCAATGTTTGATACTAATCAACTGCACGCCGCAGTTGTAGAATTAGTCGCCCTAGATGACGCGGAAATTAAATATTCCACTGTGCAGAACTGGTTTGCTGGTGATAAGAACGGCAAAGGTGGAATTTATAACTTTGTGACCAAGCGCGGCTTGTGCCAAGGGAAGAACTCCAAAATTTCTTGGACGCAGGTAGAAACTGGTTCAGCAATTACTTGGAAATATCCTAGTTGTGTCTTAGTCGGCGAAAATTCCGTTGGTGAGTTTTACTCGGTTGCTTTGACTAATAACAAGCAACAAGCCGATACTGGCTCCAAGATGGTACATATTGGCAAAAACACCCGCAGCAAAATCGTTTCTAAAGGTATTTCCGCAGGTGGTTCCCAAAATAGCTATCGCGGATTAGTCAAGGTTTCACCAAAAGCAGAAGGTGCGAGAAATTATTCTCAATGCGACTCAATGCTGATTGGCGACTGCTCACAGGCTAATACTTTCCCCTATATTCAAGTCCAAAATAATACAGCAAGGGTCGAGCATGAAGCATCTACTTCTAAAATTGGCGAAGAACAACTCTTCTATTTTCAACAACGTGGTATCGCTGTAGAAGATGCTGTTTCCATGATTATTAGCGGCTTTTGTAAAGAAGTATTTAACGTATTGCCGATGGAGTTTGCCGTCGAAGCAGATAAGCTGTTGGCTTTGAAGTTAGAGAATAGTGTGGGTTAACCATGTATGGATTCTGGTCAAACTAAAGAAAGAAAAATCCTTGAGAGTTTTATAGTAAATAACAAAGATCTGGAAGCTTTAGAATCCAAAGTAGCTAGGTTTGATATTTTTGAAGCTATTGGGATGATTCGGCAAGAGATAAAGCACTCTAACTTTATTGGTTTTTTACTAGATCCATCAGAAAAGCATCGACTCAAGGATTTATTTATAAAAAAGCTTTTGATCAATATTTTGATGAATTCTCAAGATGCACCTTTAGACATCCTTGACGTTAGTATTTCAGACTTCAACGATGCTGAAGTAAGACGTGAATGGAAAAACATCGATCTTCTCATTTATTCTCAAAGAAACAATTTTGTTTGCAGAATTGAAAATAAAGTTGATTCTTCGGAAGGTTATAAACAGCTCGAGAATTATTCAAGATTAATTTATAAAGAGTTTCCTAAATGCAAAAAGATATTTGTTTACCTTACCAAAAATGGAGATGATGCTTCTGAAGTTACTATTAACCTTACGAAGAACGGAGATGCTACTAAGATTCAGGTTAATTGGCAATCTCTCAGTTATACAACGATTGCAGATATTATCGGGACAGTTTGCAACTATTTTAGATCACAAGTTAATGAAGATATTTATCTGTCAATGAGTCATTATGTTGATTTAATTAGGAGACACATTATGAGTGAATCAGATATCGCAAAACTCTGCCGTGAGATCTACAAACAGCATCGTCAAGCTATAAATCTAATCTATGAACATCGCCTCGATATTCGGTCAGACATAGAGGAATATGTAGGAAAAATCATTCAAGAGTTTATATTAGCTGAGAATAGTAACATTGAAAAAGATGACTCTGATCAAACTTTTATAAGGTTTTCGCCAAAAGAGTGGGATAGCTTATCATTTCAAAAGTCTTGCAATGGATGGACTAAGAGCAAAAGAATACTATTGTTTGAATTTAGGAATTTTCCACAAAGATTGGAATTAAACTTAGTTATAGGTCCTGGAAGTATGGATACTAAAAATGATATTTACGAGCTAATCAAAAAGTTGGAAATATCGGGAATTAGAAAATGTTTTATTAAAAAAGAAGCAACTTGGAATCATATTTGTAGTATTCCAATTCTTACTACATCTGACTATGAGGCACTGGTCAGTTAAGACGTGAGAAGTAAAATAAAGAGGTAGAGACAAGGAGAAAGGCATGGAATGTCCACACTGCCAAAGCGAAAAGATAGTCAAGAACGGCAAAGATTATCACCAAGACG
>Ga0172367_10003076_pt1 | contig 22134 bp, 16 predicted proteins | sample Lak10m_FD_114542 | JGI IMG/M metagenome (GOLD analysis project Ga0172367, IMG submission 114542) | Freshwater microbial communities from Kabuno Bay, South-Kivu, Congo - kab_022012_10m | ecosystem: Environmental > Aquatic > Freshwater > Lake | place: Democratic Republic of the Congo: South-Kivu... | reverse complement strand
GATGCGTTGGAAATCAGTTCGCGGAGAAAAATGTCGCGGTTTGAATAGAGAGAGTGGATTACCAGATCAAGTAATTGTTGAACTTCTGTTTGGAACTGTTTGGTTTGTTTAGACATTTACAGAAAGCCTCCTTGTGGTATGAATAATGGAATTAAGATAATGACTGGGACACGATTTTTCAAGGGGGAGAGTGGGGATTTTTTGTATTTGTTCTGGATAGTTGTGCGGAGTTACTGCAGATAGTGTGATGAGGGAAAAAATAGATGATTGTATGATGTTGTTAGTTATTAGGCGATTATTTGATTTTGGGGAGGAATTTATCAAATAGAGCAAAGCAAACAGGTAGATATTAAATCAATTGTAGCTTCGCTCTATTTGATAAGTGTTTCAGGAAGAAACTAAGCTGCTGCAGACCAGAGACCGTGGAGGTTACAATACTCTCTTGCTGTTACGTTTGATGCTTCAACAGCAAAGAATGCTTCAGGAGCTGCTCCAGGTGTCAAAAACTGGCGATAAGCTTTGCCATCAGCTACAAGTTCAATCCATTCGATGTAATGTTTCTCTTCCATCGGGTGTGCAACGCTCCCTACAGATACCTTGAAGCCACCATTTACCTTTTCAATAACAGGGACATGTTTTTCTTTTGCAGCATCAACTGTGTTTTCAACGAATAACTTCATTTCCTGACCGCAGCAGCTAAGCGCTCCTCCGCCGCCATGAAGAACTTCCACGATGTTTCCGCATAATTCACATTTGTATACTTCTAACTGTTTAGCCATTTTGCATTTCTCCTTTTTTTGTTTTTTACTGTTACCAGTTTTCTGCAAGAAGCTCAAAATGAGCTTTTGGGTGCGCGCAAGCGATACATACTTCCGGAGCTTCTTTCCCTGTGTGCAGATATCCGCAGTTTCTGCATCTCCAAACAACTTCACCATCTTTTTTGAATACTTTGTCACTTTCAATGTTTGCAAGTAGGTCACGATAACGCTTTTCATGCTGTTGTTCTGCGACAGATATTGCATTCCATACCGCTGCGATTGCTGCAAAACCCTCTTCTTTTGCTATTTTTGCAAATTCTGGATACAAAACTGTATGTTCTTCATGTTCTCCAGTTGCTGCAGCAAGAAGGTTTTCTGCGGTTGTTCCAAGTTTGCCAGCTGGAAAGCATGCTGTTATTTCAAGATCTCCACCTTCAAGAAATTTGAAGAACCTTTTTGCATGCTCTTTTTCCTGATTTGCTGTCTCTTCAAAAATGTCAGCTATCTGCACATACCCCTCTTTTTTTGCAATTGAAGAAAAGTAGGTGTAGCGGTTTCTAGCCTGACTTTCGCCGGCGAATGATTTGAGCAGGTTTTGCTCTGTTTTTGTTCCTTTGATTGAGCCCATAAACTACCTCCGTTAAATGCGACTATTTTTATCCTTTATACAACAGTTTTTATAATTTGCAACAATAAAAAAAGGGGGTGCAATTTGCACCCCCTAAAAGTTTAAGACATTATAAACTGGTTATTAAGCGAGTTTACGTCCACCATCAGCAGCCCATTTTTCGAGCATTGGAGTTGTAACAGATTTTGGACGTTCGATAGCATAACCGAGACCACGATCCCAAGTGATGTTAGCCATGCAGCCGAGTGCGCGACCTACACCGAAGAGAACTGTGTAGAAATCCCATTCACGAAGACCATAGTACCACTGGATAACGCCGGACTGTGCGTCAACGTTTGGCCATGGGTTCTTTGCTTTACCCTGTTCTGTAAGAACGCCAGGAGCAACTTCAAAGATCATTGATACAAGTTTGAACAATGGATCATCTTTGAGTCCTGGGGTTGCAAGGCAGAATTCACGCTGTGACATATAGCGTGGGTCTGTTTTACGAAGAACTGCGTGACCATAACCTGGAACAACCTGACCAGCGTTGAGTGTATCCCAGAGAGCCTGTGTGATGAGCTCTTTAGTAGGTTCTTTGTCAGCGCAATATTTCTGCTGGAATTTGAGAGTCCAATCAAGAACTTCCTGATTTGCAAGGCCGTGAAGCGGACCGGCAAGACCGTTAAGGCCTGCTGAATATGAATAGTATGGGTCAGAAAGAGCTGAATGTACGAGATGTGTTGTGTGAGCAGAAACGTTTCCTGATTCATGGTCAGAATGGAGGATGAAGTACATACGTGCAACGTCTTTGTACTGTTCGCTCTGTCCGATCATCTGTGCAAAGTTTGCACCCATATCAAGTTTTGCATCCGGAGCAATCTGGAAGTCAGCACGATATTTGAGGTTGTAGATGAATGCTGCGATTATTGGGATACGAGCAACGAGGTCGCTTGCATCTTCATAAACAGATTCCCATGCTGTCATTTTGTTGAATTTGCCTGAATTGTAGAAAGCTGCAAATTTGGAATCTTTCTGAAGTGCGAGTATACCAACAGAAAGCATTACCATTGGATGGCTGTCGCGTGGAAGGGCGCGGATTGTATCCCAAACGTAAGAAGGGACAACCTGACGCTGTTTCCATTCTACAAGAACTTCTTCAACTTGAGCTTGTGTTGGTACATCGCCTGTGAGAAGGAAGTACCAGAATGATTCAACAGTTGGATAATTTGAGCCTGGAGCTTTTGGAAGAGCGGCAAATGTTTCTGGAATTGTTTTGCCACGGAAACGAATACCTTCCTGTGGGTCGAGATAGGAGATATCAGTTACGAGGGCACGGATGTCGCGAGCGCCGCCTATGCACTGGTCGATGGTTACCTGGTCGATAACAACTTTACCAAATTCTTTGACCAATTTGGTTGTGCGTGGGCGAAACTCTTCAATCTTCTGTTTTAGCGTCTCTTTTAAAGCCATTTTTACTCTCCTTTCGTGGTGTGGGGGTTAACCCGGATAAAATGCTTCAAGCATTATGCAACCAAGTTGAGCGGATGATTCCATGAAGGTGAATGTTACGGACTATCGGGGTGTTACGGATTTAAACATTGGTTTACAAATTGGTTTACAACTATAAAACCTGACTCTTTTTTAGCATACTGTATACAATTTTGTATCGCTGTTATATCGACCGTATACGAAAAATGCAACAAAAATTTTTAGACACAAAAATTTTTAGACTCATGCTAACTGTTGATGACTACCAGCTCATCACTTGATTTAGTCAGCTTTTTTAACCCTTCGTGGCTTATATAATATGTGTTTTCAATTCCAATTGCGCCGAGCCCGGGGAATACAAGTTTTGGTTCAAAAGCAAATGTCATTCCGACTTCAAACAGCATATTATTAAATCCACGTGCTATAAAAGGGTATTCATCTATTTCAATCCCTAATCCGTGACCAATGAATGATACCTGTGAGCCGACTGCACCCATGAAGTTATCTGTATAACCTATATCCGAAGCAATGGAGAGACATTCCTCATATACTGTTCCCCAACTTACTTCTGGCTTTACGATGGTTGTCATATATTCCTGGATGTCAACCATATCCTTATATCCTTTTTTGAGTGGTTCCGTAAGCTCTCCAATGCTGAAAACTCTGGTCTGATCCACAAGATACCCATCTACGCATGCGCCAAAGTCAACAATGATCGGCTCATTCCGTTCAATCTGTTTTAAACCGGCTCCTTGTCCAAAAGAGGTGTTAAGACCTAAACCTCCAAGGGGAGTGTCAGAATAGGATGGTACGGCTGTATCTGTTCCTGAAAATATCTGGGCATAAAATAGCTCGGAGTTAAATCCACGCATACGGATTAATCCTTGATGTCCTTCTTTTCTGGCAACATATTCAAGTTCAGCTGCCAACTGCAAATCAGTCATTTTCTCATGGATAACTTCTTCTGCCCGTTTGAATATCTTGTCTGCCTGGTCGGCTGCATCCTGCATGAGATGAATCTCGTAATGTGACTTAATCATTCTAACCTGGCGAATCAATGGGGTTGCGTCACTGAATATCGCATCAGGGTAGACTTTGCGATATCGTTCCAAAAAATTGACAGGCAAAACATCAAGTTCCATGCCGATATTTTTGGGTTGTGGGTATGAGTATCCTGAAAGAATGGCTGGAATGTCACGCATGGTTGAAAAAGGGACCACTTCCTTGAGTCCTGATTCCATGCGCCCGCGCAGATGATCTTTACGAACCATGTAAATTGGCTGACCATTACATGGGAGATAAAGGCATCCGCTTTGAGTGGTTCCGGTGAAATAAAAAAGATCAGCATTCTGGAGAATCATAACAGCATCCAGCTCTTGCTTTTGCATTAATTTTTGAAGCTTATTACATCTATATTCAAGTTCGGTTGCTGGTGTAAGGCGCATGATTTGTTATATTCCTTTTCATGGATTAATCGATTATGCCAGCGAGAATGAAGCGAGGTAGGTTATTATTCCATCCAGCAGAAAAACTGCGAAAAGGCTTGATATAACAGCTTTTGTTGCAGATTGTGGTATTTCGGTTACACTGCTGGATACTCGCAATCCATATGAACAGCAAGTTGCAGATATGAATAGCCCAAACAGGATGCTTTTACTTAAAAGGATGATTATTTCCTGGATTCCAATGGCGGAAATAACACCTTGGCTGAACTGTTGAAATGGTATGTGCCAACCTAATGATGCCGCTGTAAAGCTGGCAAGGAATGCAAAAAAAACCGAGTATAGTGTCAAAACAACTACTGACACGGTAACTCCGGCTATTCGTGGAAAAATAAGATAACGTTCGGGTGAAATCCCCATCATTTCCAAAGAATCAATTTCGTGGTTAAGCTTCATGCTTCCAAGTTCTGCGGCAATAGCTGTTCCACTACGGGCAATGATAATAATTGCCGTAAGAAGTGGCGCCAGTTCACGCAGTACAACCCAGACTAAAATTTTGCCGGTTAAAGAACCGTTATGCCCAACCAGGCTGATTACTTGCGTTATGATGACAATGCCGAGTAAAACGGCAATGGTTATTACGATTCCTGATGCTTGTAACCCTGTGAAATATATCTGTTTAAACAGAACGGCACGAACAGCTTTTTTCTCTTTTCGTAGCGATGGGAAGGCATTTTTCAATGCCTGTAAAATAACTGCAATGATATCTATGAACAGGATAAAACGTATGAGAAACCAATATCCAAGTCTGGTTACCATAAAAATTCCGGTAATATGAAGGGGCTATAATTCAAAAACAGATCCATCCGTCAACATTTCAATTCTGTCAAAACCGAGCGCCTCTATCTCTTTTCTTATGATGTCATAGTATTGAGGTTTTGGGTGGGTTATGAAGATTCTTTTTGGGAGTGTTACTATTTTTGCCAGTTCAATTTTTAAAAGGGAGCATGTTAAATGTTTGGTAAGTAATGCCAGAGATTCCATCTCGTTTGGAAATGAAACTTCAATAATCATTGCATCTATACCGTTTGCATACTCCCATAGCAGATCTGTCGGACCAGTGTCACCACTGTATAGGAGTTTTTTTCCGTTTTTATGCACCAGATATCCTACGGCAGGTACGGTATGATTGACCGGAATTGCGGTTATTTCGTATCCTGCAACGTGATTTATGCTGTTGGATGCTATGACTGAAAGTGTAATTACAGGAGATTCAACAGTTGGTATTTTTGTGAAATCAGGCCAGATAGTGTTGTTAAAAAGATGGTTTGTCAGTGCGGTTATGACTTCAATGGTACTGTAAACTGTTACAGTATGGGAAAGATTTTTTATAATTATATTATCAGCAAGAGCTGGAATTCCACGAATATGATCAAGATGTGAATGGGTGATAAATATATTCTGGATGCCCCACTGCTCCTCTTCAGTCAGAACAGAACCGATTGTTCCGGCATCAAGCAGCAGATGGTCGTCGAGTAAAAAAGCTGGTGGTCTGAAGTTTGGAAACTCGGCACCTGCGCTGCCTAAAACTCGTAACTTCATGTAAATGCTCCTTTATTTGCTTTTTGCTGTGTAGACTCCATCCCAGTCGGCAGGGGGAGGGGCGGAAAGATATTCATCGCACCTGTTGATATAAAGCCGGGATGGTCCATCATCAGTTTCAGATACCAGAGACAAAAATATTTCTTTTGCTGCTTCAAAATCATGCTGACGGTAAAGATCTACTCCCTGTTCAAAGCGGGGGAGTATCTCCTGATTGCAGATCATCAGTTCGTACATAACAACTGGAAGATGTTTCCCTTTTACCTTTACCCGGTCAACTTCACGGAATACAAAGCTGTTGTCAGTAACCTGTTTACGGGTATCTTCGCTAATAAGAATATGTGAGCCGTAGTATTTATTCAATCCTTCCAGGCGGGATGCCAGATTGACCGAATCACCAATTGCAGTATAGTCAAAACGTATGTCAGCCCCCATATTACCTACAACAGCAGGTCCGGTGTTAATGCCGATGCCTATGTCTAAAGTGTGCATTCCACGTTCTGCAAATCCTGTATTGAGCCTTGTTAACTCTTTCATCATCCTGACAGCTGCTACACAGGCATGGTGCGCGTGCTGTGGGACATCAAGCGGCGCATTGAAAAGCGCCATAACTGCATCGCCGATAAATTTGTCCAGCGTGCCATGTTCTTCCAGAACAATACGGGTCATGGGGGTCAGGTATTCATTAAGCAGTGTCACCAGTTCCGGAGGAGTCAAACTCTCGGAAACAGTCGTAAAACCACGTATATCCGAAAATAGTATTGATAACTCACGCTGTTCTCCACCCAGAACCAGCTTGTCAGGATCTTTTTCAATCTGTTTTACCAGATCTGGAGATACATAACTTGAAAATGCTTTTTTAAGCTGTTTTCCTTTACGCTCCACTACCAGATTGCGCCATGCTTCACTCAATAGATATGTCAGGGCAATAGCTGCAAATGGGTAGATCAGGGTCATATCATGGAATGCCTTGGAAAACATGGTGTAATTGAATATAGCAAACATGCCCGTCAAGGCTGACATGCAGATTATACCGATGATTGTCCCTGGCGCAAATGCCAGAAGCAGACCAAGTATGAGCGGTAGAAGAAGAATACATGCAATTTCGAGCTGTTGAGTTACTCCATCATAACGTAAAAAACGTTTTTCCAGGGCATTGGCTGCCATGGTAGCATGAATTTCAATTCCTGGAAGTGTAGCATCAAAAGGGGTAGGGCGAAGGTCATAGATTCCGACCTCTGTAGCACCCACAAAAGCAATTTTTCCGCGCAGTGAGTCTGACGGCAATCGTTTATTGATAATATCTGTTGCAGATACGGTTGTAAACGACCCGGTTGGACCATAAAAATTCAATGCCATTGTACCGTCTTCGCGGGAAGGAATACGGAGGTTGCCAAGCTGAAGCGCGTCTACGCCCCATGATTTTACATCAAGCATTGCTTCAGCGTTGAGTGCATGTTGGAGTGCTTTCAACGCCAGGGAAGGGTATATTTCTCCATTGTACAAAAGCAGAAGGATTGAGCGGCGGTAGAGACCATCGGAATCAGGTCTGGCGTTGAAAAAACCGAAGTCGAGAGCTGCAGTCCCAAGTATCGGAATATTTACGTCAAGGCTTTGGTATTCATTAAGCGGGATGCTCTGTACACCTTCCGCTATTTTGACCATTTTCAGTTTTGCGGAGTCCAGTTGTGCAGCTGCAGTTTCCGATAATTCATTCTTCTCATTTCGGAAAAAGTACCCCATGACCACATTGCCAGCTTTGGTAATCGAGTTTGCCAAAGCGTTGTCCGCAGATGGACTCTGTGGCTCAGAAAAAACAATATCAAGTGCAGTGACCTTGGTGCCGTATACAGTTGAAAGGTTTTCGATTAATCGACCGGTGATCTCTCGCGACCATGGCCATCGTCCGATTTCCTTGATGCTTTTATGATCAAGGGCAACCACAACAATATCTTTATCAGGTTTAACCGGTCCACGGATTCTGAAACGGGCATCCTTCATTCGATAATCAAGTTGTTGAAGATCCGGAAGTCCCTGTTTGTAGAGAAAAAGCGCCAAAAATGCTGACACAAGACCAAACAGAATAAATACCAAGCGTTTTTTCATCGCCAGCTACCTATTTCCCAAGATTTTTCAGCAATGTTTCTGCGTTATCACGATGTTTCCCTTTTGGATATGTAGAAAGATACTGCTCAAAACGTTTTTTTGCCTGACCGGCAAAACCAAATTCGGACAACGCTTGAGCAGTGTTGAAAAGCGCAGTTTCAGCCTGTGGTTTGCCCGGATATTCTTCCATGACAAGCAAATACTCGGAAAGCGCCTGTTCCACATTGCTCAAGTAACGGGCATATACGGCGCCACGTGCAAGATGGGCATCGGCGCGAATATCTTCGTTTTTTGTGAGATCAAGAGAAATCTGAAAAACCTGCAGTGCATCGTTGTATTTACCTGAATCAGCAAGATAACTGGCATGATTTATATTCCAGCGAGCGATAATGTCTGAAATTTTCCCGGAATCAGTCCATTCAGCTGGTGGTTCTGCGGCTGTAACTTTATCAAAAATATCTTTTGCTTCTGCAATCTGGCTTCCTGTTTCCACTTTTAATGGATTAATCGGTGTCAAGCTGCGGGTGTTTTGAGTCATACTGTTTGCTGTAAGCGGTTGCTGTTGTCCGTTGCCATCTCCTGAAACAGCAACTGTTCCCTCGTTGCCGAAAAATACGTTGGCGGGACCTTCTGACAGCATCAAAAATTCAGTCCCCTTGATACCGGCAACTGCGGTTCCGCTTTTTACAGTTAGTCCGGTGCCGCTCTGTTTCCCGGCAAGTTTTACGACTGAAGCGCGCAATTTACCCTGGGTCATCTTGAAAGAACCTTCGCGTTTGTTTTTCGAGTATAGAAAACTTGTGATTTCAAATTCGGTGTTGTTAGAGAGTGTAAATTTACTTTTATCATTCAGTGTTAGTTCGACCCACCCATTAGAACCGGTTTTAATCCAGTTTCCTTCACTGACTGTTTCACCTTTTTGCGTTGCGCTATATGGAATATTATTTTTTGAACGGAACTGTACTTTACCGTTTAAGCCACTAATAACTCCAACTTGAGCGGAAAATGCGCTAAACGGCAGAATAAGCAGTATTATAAATGTTACAAAAAATTTCATACTTTTCTCCTTTTCGAATCAATATGTAATGGTAGATTTATATTGAAAAACAGTAACTGAAACTGACCTGAATTCTAACAGCAAAAGTTACAGAGTCAACTGTAAAACGCAAAGAAATTATTAGGCTCTCCCCCTTTTGAGCTTGTTAAATGAAACATTTCTGGTAATGTTTATATCGTTTCTTATCATGTATCTAAAAAGGATGCTGGCATGCCGCTTGATTCCGATACCTTGAAACTACAGTTGGAATACCGTAAACGCCTTATGGATAAAATAAATGAAATCCATTCGGCAGACAATCTGAACACAATTCTTATTACAATAAAAGATAGTATTGCAGCTCTCTTCAGTGCCGAAAGAATAACGATTTATCTCGCTGATGCTAAACATAATCTCCTTATTTCAAAGGTAAAATCTGGAACAGAAGTTCAGCAGATAATCATACCGATAAGTGATGCCAGCCTGGCTGGATATTGTGCAACAACCGGCACTATTCTCAATATAAAGGACGCATATAACAAACATGAATTGACAATGCTCGGCAGCAATCTGGCGTTTGATGATAGCTGGGATAAAAAAACAGGATTTGCGACTAAACAGGTTTTGTGTGTGCCGATGAAATTTCAGAAAATTCTCATCGGTGTGATACAGATTATCAACAAAAAAAATGGCACACCGTTCAGTGATGTTGATATCAGTTATGCTCTGGAACTTTCCACATCACTTTCCATAGCTATCCACAATATCTACCGCCTTTCGGCAACAACCAAGGTTATCCGCCATAAAGCCCGTTATAACTACCTGCTGGACAAAAATCTTATTGATGACAAAGCGCTTGAAAAAGCTGCTTCAAGTCCCGAAATTGCACGTATTGGTCTTGATGCATTGCTGATGAGGGAATTTGGGATCACAAAAGATGACATGGCTAAAAATCTGTCGCTATATTTTGGATCAGAGTTTATAGGCTATGAACCGACAACCCCTCCTCTGGAAGAAGAGTTGCTAAAACGGGTCAAGCCTGAACGGCTCATGAAAGAATGGTGGGTGCCGCTGAAGATTGAAAATGGCATTTTGCACATTGTGCTGGATGATCCGACAGATTTGGGGCGGCAGGATACTATTAAATTTGTATACCCTGAATACAAAAGAATAAGCTACATCGGAGCTTTTCGTGACGATATTCAGAGTTATATCAGTCTGTTTTACAACCATGGCACTTCACTGGCATCGAGTAGCAGCATCAATGACATCATCAGCAAGCTTGATTCCACTGATGAGCCTGAAATTGAGCAGGAATCACAGAAAGTTTCAGAACAGGACAGCGCCATTGTACAGCTTGTAAATAAAATTATTATTGATGCAGTGCAGAACAAAGTATCCGATATCCATATCGAGCCTTATCCTGGCAAGGATGATGTAATTGTAAGAACGCGTATTGACGGGCGTTGTAAGGTTTATCAGCGAATTCCGTACAAATACAAATATGCAATTCCGTCACGAATCAAAATCATGTGCGGGCTCGATATTTCAGAACGCCGTAAACCACAGGACGGCAAAATCGATTTTAAAAAATTCGGTCCACTTGACGTTGAGCTGCGTGTTGCAACAGTGCCGACCGCCGGACAGCTGGAAGATGTGGTCATGCGTGTGCTTGCTTCCGGTGAAGCTGCTCTGCCATACGATAAACTCGGTTTGACAGAACGTAACTCCCAGGTATTGCTTAAATGCATCAACCAACCGTACGGACTTGTGCTTGTTGTCGGACCGACCGGTTCCGGTAAAACCACGACACTTCATTCTGCTATTTCAGTTATCAATACGCCGGAAACCAAAATCTGGACAGCAGAAGATCCGGTTGAAATAACACAGCGTGGATTGAGGCAGGTTCAGGTACATCCTAAAATCGGTTTTACATTCGCTGCTGCCCTTCGTTCTTTTCTGCGGGCTGACCCTGATGTAATCATGGTCGGTGAAATGCGTGATCAGGAAACTGCCGAAATCGGGATAGAGTCGTCACTGACCGGACACCTCGTGTTTTCCACATTGCATACCAACTCTGCCCCGGAAACTGTTACCCGCCTGTTGGATATGGAGCTTGATCCATTCAGCTTTTCAGATGCTATTCTCTGTATTCTTGCGCAACGCCTGGCACGTCGTCTATGTCCTGATTGCAAACAGCAATATACACCTGATGCCAAAGAAGTTGAGGATCTGATTTTTGAATATGGTGTAGAAGATTTCAAACGGAGTGGGGTTGATCGGGAGACAATCAGATTGTGTAAAGCTGTTGGTTGTCCAAAATGTGGGGAAAGCGGTTATAAAGGGCGTTTGGGTTTGCATGAGCTCCTTGAAGGAACTGATGAGATGAAAGCGCTTATCAAACGGAAGTCGGAGATTGAACTTATTCGTCACCAGGCTATTGTAGATGGTATGACGACCTTGAAGCAGGATGGGATTTTGAAATGCCTCCAGGGATTGACTGATATGAAGGAAGTTAGAAAAGTTTGCATAAAATAATGCACGACCTGTCTTTTAGCTCTGCTGGTTGTTTTTCGGTTTGTACTGCAATTTAAGAACGACCAGGAAGAAGGGGAATATTGCGGACAGCACACCCCATAAATACGGATTTTTGCCACGTTTGCGTGCCATGATAAATCCAAAGATACCGGGAATTCCGAAAAACAGGCAGATAAAAATCATTTCATTCATATTGTTATTCCTTGAAAAATATTCTTAACTGATATTCCTATATCACCACATCACATCGGTTGTAAACAGCATCATTGATCTGAATATCCCAAAAAAGAGGAGAAAAATATGGCAACCTGGAAATGCAGTTGTGGATTTACAAAAGAAGGACGTTGCAAACCGCAGAAATGTGAAAAATGTGGTGAAAAAGGGCAGTTTGTAAAAGCTGAATAAAAACTATCGTGTCATTGAGAATAACAATACTCAAGTACCTGGATGCCATCATCGGCAGGATGATGGCATCGCTTTTGCCCGAACCTTCTCCTGTTGAACGAACTGAAGCATTGCGCTCATTTCTGATTATTCGACCTGGTGGGATCGGGGATGCGGTTCTGCTTATTCCGACCCTGAACCTGTTACGCTCACGTTTCCCGGATGCCACCTTGACTCTGTTGGCAGAACGTAGGAATGCCGGAGTTTTTGAACTGTGCCCCGCCGTTAATCGTCTGCTCTGTTATGATAAACCGGCTGATCTGTTGTCGGTAATCAAGGGAGAGTATGATTGTCTGATTGATACGGAGCAATCCCATTATCTTTCGGCAGTCATGGCACGCATGGTCAACGCTTCGGTACGCATCGGTTTTGCCGGCAACATCCGTCGACGCATGTGCAATTATAATGTGGAATATTTTCAGGATCGCTATGAGCTGTTCAGTTTTCTGGATCTTCTAAAACCGTTAGGTATAGAAGCGCCGGATGTTGTGCCGACAAGGTTTGTTGAAATAGTTGAATCGGTGCGGGAACATCTGCCACAGTTTTTTTATAACTCGGCAGATGCTCCGTTTATCACCCTGTTTCCGGGAGCAAGTATTGCAGAAAGGCGATGGGGTACGGATCGTTTTCATCACCTTCTGCTTAACCTGCAACAGATTGGTGTCCGGGTAATTGTTGTCGGTGGTAAGGGTGAACAACTGGCTGGGGAGCAGATTATTAATGGTTCAGCAGGGATAAATCTGGCAGGTAGAACATCGCTCATGGAGACCGCAGCGGTTATTGAGTCAAGTGCATTACTTGTTACGGCGGATTCCGGTATGCTGCACCTGGCGGCGGGTCTGAATAAACCGACGGTTTCTCTTTTTGGACCGGGGCGATACAGAAAATGGGCTCCAGCCGGTGACAAACATTGTGTGCTGAATAAACATCTTTCCTGCTCCCCTTGCACGACCTTTGGGACAACACCCCCCTGCCCGGTTGAAGCTCGCTGTATGAAAGAAATAACAGTTGATGAAGTATTTAATGCGGTCACAATTCTTCTGACTGAATCTGGAGTTATCAACACCCCTTCCTGCAGGCGGGATATGATTGAAGTTGGGTAAATATTGAAATGAGGTAGTAAGATTATGGTTACACTTTCAGTGCTTGATAACGGAGTACGAATAATCAGTGAACGTGTGGAACAGATGCATACCGTATCGCTCGGTATCTGGGTAGCCAATGCAACACGGCATGAAGAGCCGGAACAAAACGGCATTGCCCATTTCATGGAACATCTCCTGTTTAAAGGAACCAATCGGCGTACAGCTCGCCAGATTTCGCTGGAGATGGATTCCATGGGGGGGATTCTCAACGCTTTTACCAGTCATGAATATGTCTGTTACTATGCCAAGGTTTTGGCAAAGTACCTCCCTCGTGTCACAGACCTGATGAGCGATATTTTTCTGAATTCAAATTTTCCGGTGGAGGAAATAGAGCGTGAACGCAATGTTATTCTCCAGGAAATCAAGATGCGAGATGATTCGCCGGATGAAGCTATCCATGACCGTTTTCATCAGCATTTCTGGGGGGAACATCCGTTAGGGAAATGTATTCTTGGCACTGCAGATATAATAAGCTCCCTATCCCGTGAAACTCTCGTCGATTATAAAAACAGCCGATACAGACCTGAAGATATCATCATCGCTGCTGCCGGTAATGTGGACCATAATGAGCTTGTTTCGTTGATTGCCGGGCAGTTTTCAGCCGTTGTATCATCGTGGAAACCTGATGAAAAAATATATCAGCTTCCGGTCAGGCGTCAGCTTAATCTGTGTGAACGTGACCTCGAGCAGACTTTGATATGTCTTGGGACAAGTGCGCTTCCACAAAACCATCCTGATCGTTACTCCATGAATCTATTGACCACAATTCTTGGAGGAGGAATGAGTTCACGCCTGTTTCAGGAGATCCGGGAAAAACGTGGTTTAGCGTATTCTGTGTACTGCTACTCCCAGAGTCATCACGATTCAGGAGCTTTGGTGATTTATGCAGGGACAGAACAGAAACATTGCCGGGAAACGCTTGATATATCCCTTGCTGAAATAAATAAAATCAAGCATGAACTTGTGCCGCAGCATGAGCTTGATTCAGCCAGGGAACAGATAAAGGGAAAACTGCTTATGTCGCTGGAAAGCAGTGAAAGTCTTATGACACGTCTCGCCAAAGGGATTATTTATTTTGGTCAGCACCAGCCGATTCCGGCGGTTCTGGAGGAATTCGATGCAGTGACGCCTGAACATATCCAACAGATCGCACAGGAGCTTTTTAACGATAAATGTGTCAATCTTGAACTGCTGGGAAAAACTGCTGATGTCGGCATCACACTTGATGATCTGAAATTATAGAACTTTTTATCAGTTTTTTCAGGTCGTTCCGATTCGTGCAAGCGGGATGGCAAACCCCCTTTGCGCAGATTGATATTTCTGGTTTGCTCGCAGCACTTTCCAGATACCGCACTACAAGATTTGGGATATACCAGCTGTGTAGTTCCTGTTGTAACTCCTTTATCGCTCGGTCTGAAAGATTCCCTGAAAAAGTAGCAATGACAGGATCTGCTTCGAGAGATTCAAGAACAGCGACTGTTCCAAAATGAGCTGTCGGGTGCCGATGGGTGTCATGAAGTGATGGATTTATCATTTCAAAAGCATAGTCTATAAACTCGGGATGCTCCAGAATATGTGACAGTTTTATAAAACAGGCAGCTCCTGTTGAAAAAGGGGAGGGGATTACGCCGTCATGTTCAAGGGATGCGGCAATTGGCATCTGTTCCGCATCGAGACCGGTTTTGGTGAATCTTTCTCCCCGGGGGTTATGGAACAGGCGAATCATTTCTTTCACAAGGATCGCTGCCTCATCAAGCCATTGCGAGTCGAGCGTCGTTTCATAAAGTTTCAGCACTCCATCAACAAAAAACGCATAATCTTCCAGAAATGCTGGTGTGCTGGACACTCCGTTCATAAAACTACGCATCAGGCGACCATCATCACGTCTTAACCGGGCAAGAATAAACCGCGCACATTCTTTCGCTCTGTCGGTATATGCATCTATGCCACTGATAGCGCCACCTTTGGCAAGAGAACCGATCATGAGACCATTCCATGCAGTAATTATTTTTTGATCGCAGAGAGGCCATATTCTATTGTTACGGAATTCCAGTAACTTCATGCAGCATTCTTCAAGTAATTCTTCAGTCCCTTCCAGCTCAAGTCCAGCGCGACTGCAAAACTCTTCTATAGATTTTGGAAGATTCAGAATGACGCTTCCTTCAAAATTACCGTATCTGGTAACATCATAAACATTGCAGAACAGTTCAGCATCATCTTCCAGAACTTCTTCAATTTCGTCTTTTATCCAGAGATAAAATTTTCCTTCTTCACCTTCAGAATCGGCGTCATAAGCTGAATAAAACCCGGCATTTTCCTCTGACATATCACACAGCACAAATCCAAATATATCCAGTGCCATACCAAGATAGCGTTCATTTCCGGTAATCTGAAACGCATGGAGTGAAACCTGTGAAAGCATTGCCTGGTCATATAGCATTTTTTCAAAATGTGGGACCAGCCATTTCCGGTCAACGGCATAACGGTGTATCCCTCCACCCAGATGATCCCAGATACCGCCACGACGAATGTGGTCAAGACTGTTTTCTGCCATTGCAAGCGCTTCGTCATTTCCCTTTGCTCCGAGAAGTAGCAGCCAGTCGATAGTCATTGGTAAAGGGAATTTTGGTTCTGAACCGAATCCTCCATATTCAGGGTCATAAATACCGTTGATCTGGTTAAAGGCGTCTTCCTGCAATTCATTCAGATCACTCCGCTCCTGGGGGAGTGGCTCTGCTATCTGTGCAAGTGTGTCCATAATGGATGTGCAATTATGTTCAATTTTATCAGGCTGTTGCCGCCAGAGCGTTGCAATCGCTGGCAGTAGTTCCATCATGCCACGTCTGCCGTGACTCGTATGTTTCGGTAGATAGGTCATGGCAAAGAAAGGGCGCTTGTCCGGAGTCATGAAAACATTAAGCGGCCACCCCCCTCCACCGGTCAATACCTGGGCAACGGTCATGAAGAAATCATCAATATCAGGTCGTTCCTCACGATCGACCTTTATGCAGATAAAATAGCGATTGAGAAGAGTTGCAACTTCATGATCTTCAAAGGATTCACCCCCCATAACATGGCACCAGTGGCAGGTTGCATACCCAATCGAAACAAGTACCGGACGGTTTTCGAGTTGTGCGGCATCGAAGGCTTCTTCCCCCCATTCATACCAATTCACCGGATTTTCTGCATGTTGCAGCAGATAGGGGCTTTTTGCGAATATAAGCCGGTTGAATTGTTCACCGCCGTCTGTGGCGATTCCAGTTTTGTCCAGATGTACCAAAGAATCGATATATGCAGCTGAGTCTAGCTGTTTCATAAATTATTCCCCCAACATTCTTGAAAAAAAATCTTCCGCCATATCAATAGAATCAATATTATTTTTGCTATTATTACATGAACAATCATTCAATAGTTCTATTGGTATTTCTGCCAGAAAACGACTTGGGTGGCGAACTTCAACAGCTCCGTATTTACGGCGAGTCAGACAGCGAGAAATAGTCAGATGTTTACGTGCGCGGGTTATGCCGACATAGCAGAGCCGTCGTTCTTCAGCAACAGTCGGATCCTCTTCAATAGAGCGCTTGTGTGGCAGCAGCTCTTCTTCCACCCCGATCAGATATATATGATCAAACTCAAGCCCTTTGCTTGAATGAAGTGACATGAGGGTTACGGCATTCTGACCATGCTCTTTATCATCATCAGACTCCTGTTCATCCATCAGTGAAATACGTTCCAGAAAAACAGAGAGTCCTCCCTTTGGATTCTGCTCTTCAAACATTGCAAGGGAATTGACAATCTGTTCGATATTCTCAATCCGTTTTTTCGCCTGTGATACGTCGTTTAGAGTTCGATACAACTCATCTTCAATACGTAGTTTGTTGAAGAGCGCGTTGGTCTGTGCCCCAAGTTTGTACTTTTTGTCAAAGGAGTCAATGGTCTGGCGCATCATGGTATAAAAACCGGTCACGGTTTTGCGGCATGATTCTGACATGTCAGGAATCTCCGCCACCCGGTGCATAGCTTCAAACAGCGAGAGATCGTGCGCCAAAGACCACTGGTTAAGCTTTATCATGGTTGTGTCGCCGATCCCACGGCGGGGAAAGTTGATTATTCGCAGCAGAGATGCTTCGTCTCCTGGATTATCAATCACCCGCAAGTAGGCGATGGCGTCCTTCACTTCTTTGCGCTCATAAAACTGCTGCCCTCCAACCACCACATAAGGGATCCGCTCCATGCGCAGCTTTTCTTCAAAAACCCTGCTCTGTGCATTGGAACGGTAAAGTATGGCAAAATCCGACCATGAAAGTTTATCTCGGAATTGTTCAAGCATCATTCCTTCAACAACCAGAGATGCTTCTTCTTCCTCGCTGTCAGCAACTATCATATCAATTTCACGACCTCGTCCACCAGCGGTCCAGAGAGCCTTGTCACTTCGGAGAGGATTGTTTTTTATGACTGCATTGGCAGCATCCAGAATGGAGCTGGTAGAACGGTAATTCTGCTCCAGTTTGATGGTGGTGCAATTGGGATAATCATGTTCAAAATTCAGGATGTTTTGAACCTCTGCGCCACGCCAGCCATATATTGACTGATCATCATCACCAACAACGCAGAGATTTCCGGATTTTTTTGCCAGCAGCGAAATCATCAGATATTGGGAAGCATTGGTGTCCTGATACTCGTCAACCATAATGTAGCGGAAACGCTCCTGCCAGTAGGCAAGAATAGAATTATTGATCTGCAGCAGAGATACTGAAAGCATTATAATGTCATCAAAATCTATGGCATTAAATCCCTTGAGTAGCTCCTGATAGCGGGGGTAGACAAGCGAGGTTGTCAGATCCAGTTGATTGTCCTTGTCTGGGACGAACTGTTGCGGTGTAATTAATCTGTTTTTAAGTCCGGAAATTTTCCATAGCAGCTGGTCTGGATCAGTTTTTTTTGTGTCAATATCACGCTCACGCATTGCCTGACGGATTACACCCGCCTGATCTGATGTAGAATAGATGGAAAAATTCGGTTTAAAACCGAGGGCGCGAATGTCGCGTCGTAAAATTCTCACACCGAGAGAGTGGAATGTGGAGATGACAATGCCGTCAGCAAGGGTCCCTGCCATGCCGGCAACCCGCTCACGCATTTCTTTGGCTGCCTTGTTGGTAAAGGTCACCGCCAATATATTTTCAGCAGATATTTTTTTGTTTTTCAGAAGATGGACAATGCGGGTAGTTATGACCTGGGTTTTCCCGGAGCCTGCTCCTGCCAGAAGTAGCAGAGCGCCTTCGACGGTATTGACAGCTTTTTGCTGCTGTGGATTGAGTTTTTTCATCTGAATTGTTTAGCACAGGATGCTGATTTGTTCAAGGTACGGAAGGGGAAAGGGTGTGGCAAACATACCACACCCTTGATTCTGAAGTGTATTTATTTACCACGCTGTTCTTTAAATCCCTTTTTTTCTTCCTTACCTGTTTTTTCTTCAACTTGTTCTTTTGTCGTTATCTTCCAGACACGTTTTTGTTTTCCATCTCGTGGAGTTTTGTCCTGTTTAAATCCTTCACCACGACTGATGCCATAACCGTGTTGCGGAGGTGTTGCCGATGGCAGAGTGGTATTGTTCCGATCTTTATGGATTACCGTTCCACGCTGTTGCAATGAAGGTTGCTGATACTCCTGACGCGGTTGTTCTGGCTGTTCATGACGAATAGACTTTTCTGGAGATGCGGCAGGATGGATAACAGTTTTTTCCCGGTAAACCGGTGACTGCTCCGGTCTGCTTATAATCCCTCTTGGTTCTGGTTTAACTGAATGTTGTACGGTCGGAATAATACGTGGGAAGCGATTCCTTAATTCCCTGTTATCCTTATGAGTTGAAATGGATGGCGCTATTCTTGGCGGTGTCTGTTTCACTATTGGCATACGTGTCTCGCGAAGTGGTTGAATTCTTGGACTACCTATGGATAGTGACACGGAAACAGAAGAAGATGGTGATGCGGAAACAATTCTACCGTGTAAAAAGTCATTTTGACCGACTATTGTCAATCCGCCATGATATTTTTTATTGCGATATGTCACATTTGCCTGGTTAACAGCTGTTGTAGTGATATTAACGCTATGAGTACCGTAATATCTACGACCGTAAAAAAGTTCGCCAGGAGCCAGAGGGGTCCACCCTATTGTATTACCCGCACGATGCCATCCCACATAACCGGGTCCCCAGTAAATATCTCCCCTGACAGGTGGAACCCAACACCAGCCAAGACCTTCTATAACTGCCCACCTACCGAAATGATAAGGAACCCATCCCCAGCTTTCATTTGATATCCAAACATAATCGTCACCTTTCCAAATCCAGCGTCCAGCACGGTAGGGCGCCCAATCAGTTGAAAGAATAACGGTTGGTCGCCAAACCATACCGTATTCTGACACGTTTTCCCATCTGCCGTTGCTATCCAATTCGTGTGCGTAACTTTTCAGCTCTTCAGGGAGTGGAGTCGATGATTTGGCTCTGCGGGATTGAAGAAGGTCTCGCTCTTTATTCCATCTCTCCCAGGCATCAGTCGGATTAAGTGGCGAAACTTCCTGGTGTCCTTCTTCAAGCGAGATAAGCTCTCCAGCGCGAACAGTGGTGCGATTCCCATTCCCCTCCACATACGCTGAACCTTTGTAAATAGCCACATCCTCCTGGCTGTTTGCAAGCATATCAATTCGCAAACGGGTTCGTGCAGCCGGTATAACAGTTGTATCATCTGCGTCAATCTGCATGGAGTTTTTAGCCATCCCTTGGGCTGTTCTGATGTAAAGCTTGCCGTTTGCAAGATGTAGGTGTGTAAATCCATCTTCATTGGCAATCAAGTCAAGCTGGGATGAACCATCCAGTCGGAGAACTGTTCCATCTGAAAGCTGTATTTCAGCTTTTGCACCTGTCGGACTCCAAATGGAATCACCTTCATCAAGTGGGGTGTTTACTGAAGCAGCCAGCCACTCTTCTGATTCAGGGGTGCGAAATAAAATTTCTCCATTCATCATAGTTACTCTGGCAGGCGCAATAATGCTGGCATAGAGAAGTGTAGGAAATAAAAAAATCGATACCAATAACAAAAAATGGAACTTGTATCTCATGGGAAATCTCCTTCGGGAACTTTTCGTTGTGATTCTCTGAATATATACAGACGCAAAGGTCATGCCTTATGTGTAATGATTGTAATGCACTGATATTATTATCTTTGCTTGTGGCGTTCTACTCCAAATAAGGTTGTCTTCAGCCTTTTTGAAGCATTTGAAAGTACAAAGTCTATTTGACCATCGCCTAAACATAGGATACAAGCAATCTGATACTATTTCAAACCTGTATTTCGGAGATCCGGTCGATGACAAAACCAGTTCAAAAAAAACATGGTAAACCAGTAAAACAGGAAAAAAATAGCAAGATTCCCAAAAAGCTCAAAACAGATAAAATCGTAAAAAATGAAGTTATCTCTACTGATGAGCCGCTAGCTGCTCTGCAACTCCCACCGTTTGATCTTTCAGAAAGTCAGTGGTACCTGAATCGAGAACTTACATGGCTTGAATTTAACCGACGGGTTCTGCATGAAGCTGAAGACAAGCGTACGCCATTACTTGAACGGGTTAAGTTTTTGGCAATAGTCAGCTCTAACCTGGATGAATTTTTTATGAAGCGTATTGGTGGCTTGAAACAGCAAATCTGCGCAGGAATGAAAGAGTTGACTCTGGATGGTCGTACTGCCCGTCAGCAGGTAATTGAGTGTCACCAGGTAATCCGACAGATGGAGGCGAGTAAAGAAGTTGTTTTTACCTCGGTTTTTAAACTTCTGGAAGAAAAAAACATTCTGATTGAACCGTATCAGGACTTGACACCCAAAGAGCGAAAAACTTTACGGGAACATTTTTACAACAATATATTCCCATTATTGACTCCACAATCCATTGATCCCGCACACCCATTTCCTTTTATTTCAAACCTGTCACTCAACTTTCTTGTCGCGCTCCGCATTCCAAACGCACGTGAGATATCGCTTGCACGGGTTAAAATTCCGGTGGGGCTTGGTACTTCACGTTTTATAAGGGTAGGGAAAGGTGATCATTTCGTCAGGCTTGAAGATGTCATGATGCATAATCTTGATATGCTTTTTCCAGGTATGGAAATAGTGTCATCCGAATTATTCCGTGTTACTCGTAACGCAAATACGGAAAAGGATGAAGAAGAAGCCGATGATCTGATGGCTATGATTGAGTCCGAGTTGAAAGAACGTAAGTTTGCACCGATTGTGCGACTTGAAGTGGCAATCGGAATGGATCCTGTACATCGTGGTCGCCTGGCGTCAGAGTTGGAGCTTGATGAGGAAAATGATGTTTTTGAAGTTCCTGGACTCCTTGCCATGCGTGATTTGATGGAATTGACTCCGCTTGATTATCCACGTATGCATGACACGACACATTATCCAATTGAACACCCGCTCCTTCGGACGCAACGGTCAATTTTTCATACAATCCGTGATGCCGGTTCTTTACTTCTGCAGCATCCATTTGAATCTTTTTCAACATCGGTGGAACGTTTTCTCCGCGAAGCAGCTCTTGATCCGAAAGTCTTGGGTATTAAGATGACCCTTTATCGTACTGCCAGTCAGGGGCGCATTATCGAAGCATTGGTTCAGGCAGCCCAGAACGGGAAACAGGTTGCCGTTGTGGTTGAATTGAAAGCACGTTTCGATGAAGCCGCCAATATACGTCTTGCGGAACGTATGGAAGAAGCAGGTATTCATGTGACATACGGTGTTGTCGGTTTGAAAACCCACTGCAAAGTAATTATGGTTGTAAGGCAGGATTACAACGGATTACGCCGCTATGTACATATTGGCACTGGTAATTATCATGCAGGTACAGCGAGAATTTACAGTGATTTGGGATTGCTGACATCTGATCCGCCGATTGGTCAGGATGTTACAGAGCT